>Ga0180219_1000554_pt1 | contig 29696 bp, 30 predicted proteins | sample eDN3rd30CBELigMG_FD_151338 | JGI IMG/M metagenome (GOLD analysis project Ga0180219, IMG submission 151338) | Enriched Miracle-Growth compost microbial communities from Emeryville, California, USA - eDNA 3rd pass 30_C BE-Lig MG (version 2)... ... | reverse complement strand
GATCGGCTCCACCACCGTGGACGCCGCCGACAACTACGAAGTCGACCTCCCGTTGGGCCGCCTCTACATCGAACCGGGCTCCGCCGATATCGTCGACGATGCCGAGGTGATCCTCACCTACGACGTGAAGGCCTACAGCCAGGACAAGGTCATCAGCTCGTCCGACGAGATCGTCGGTGCGCTCTACTTCGAGTCGACCAACCCGAAAGGCAAGCTGCTCGACTACTACTGGCCCTACGTCAAGATCAGCCCCAACGGCGACTTCAACCTGAAGTCCGGCGACGACTGGATGACGATCCCCTTCAACATCGAGTTCCTCAAGAAGGGTAATCTGGAAACGGTCTACATCACCGACCGCGGCACCACTTCGTAAGGGGGCCGCGGCATGTCGCTTCTGGATTACACGCCCGAGCGCCTGCCAGTCCTGGTCAACGGCGAGGTCCTCTTCCAGGTGGAGGGGATCTCGCTGGAGACACTGGCCGTGCTCGTCAAAACGCACCTGCCAGACTTGGAAGCCGTTTTCGACGTTATCGTGAACAGCGAAAGCGCCGGTGGCTCGTTCTCCGATCATCTGTCCCGTGTCGCCCAGGGTATTGCTCTGCAGGGCCCCGGCCTTGCCGCCAACCTCATCGCCATCGCGTCGGGTGAGGAGGTCTCCCCGGCGCTGATCGCCAAGGCCAAGCGCCTACCTTTCACCGTTCAGGTGGATGCCATCACCAAGATCGGCAAGCTCACGTTCGAGGAGGCTGGCGGCGTAAAAAAGGCGATGGAGTCCTTGATGAACTTGCTCGCGAGCTTGAGAACGAAGCCGCTGAGCGGCAGCCAAGAGACTCCGGCTTCCTCCGCTACTACCACGGGATCCGCCGGGACGTGAGCTTGCTGATGGCCGAAGGGCACCCGCAGGCTCGCCGGTATCCGCTGGCGAGCCTGTGGTCGGAGGCGCGCATCTGCCGGCAGCGCCACAACCAGGCCGTGATGCAGGAGGCTGCGGTGATGCAGGCCGTCATCGGCGCATCGATAGGCGGCAAGAAAGGGGCTCGTCACCTCAGCAACCTGCTGAAGAGGATCGAGCGCAGTGACTGACACGAGCCGCAACGTCGAGCTGGTCATCCGGGCCAAGAACCTAAGCAAGAAGACGCTGCAGGATGTCCGGAATGAGATCGAGGACATCAACAAGGCCCTCGATGCGCAGATCGACGCGTCCAAGCGCGGCCAGGGCTCGCTGAAGGACCTGGACGCCACCTACCGGCGTCTCGAAGACGCGATGAAGTCGCTGCTTCAGCAGCAGGCGATCATCAAGCAGTTCGAGGCGCAGAGTGCTCGTCTCAAGGAACTACAGGATCGTCTCGGCGCGGCGTCGACGAAGTTGCGCGAGCACCAGGCCGCCATGGAGGCCGCCGAGAAGGTCACCCAGCGCCAAGCCAACACGCAGACCAAGCTGCTCAAGGCTGTCGAGCGCGCCGAGCAGGCCGTGGCTGCGCAAAGCGCCCGCCTTGCCACTCTACGGGAGCAGGGTGAGGCTGCCGGCCTGGCGATGAGCGACCTCAGCCGCGCCCAGGATGAACTCCTGGCCGTGGGCCGGCAGCTCGCTGATACCAACGCCTCCCAGGCACAGACCTCGGAGCAGTTGGCGGCGAACATGCGCTCTGCGCAGAAGGCGGCGAAGGACCTGGCCGAGACGGAGGCCTTCGAGGCTGCGGCCGCGGCCGCTGCACGGCGGAACGCTGAAAGCGAGTACAGCCAGTTCTGGCTGAAGGAGCTGGCGAAGCGCGAGGCGGAGGAGCGCCGCTTCAACGAGATCAGTGTGCAGATGGCCGAGAAGGCGGCGAAGGAGAAAGCCGCCGCGGAGGCGTTCAACACCGAAGCCACCAAGGCTGCCCAGCGGAACCGTCAGCAGCAGGCCGAGTACGAGTACGCTCAGCTGTTCAACGCTGCTGATCAGCGCGCCGCCCAGGCTGCGGCCGTTGCTCAGCTCAACGAGATGGCAGACAAGGCCGTGGCTGCGGCCCGCGGCTACACGACGCTCGGTGATGCCAGCCAGCGGCTGACGCAGAACAGTCGCACCTTGGCCAGCAACTTGCGCTCGATCATCGATCCAGCGGGCACCGCACGCACGACTCTTGGCGGGGTTGAGGAAGAGATAAAGGCGCTCGACGCCGCCATCAGCCAGATCAGCGGCCCGGTGAAGGGGGCCACCCAGCAGCTCCGACAACTCGCGGATGCGCAGAAGGCCCTGGTCAGCCAGGCCGCCGGCATTGATGCCTACCAGAAGCAGGTTGAGTCCCTGCGGGCGGCCCGCGCTGGCTTCTCGGATGCCCGCGCCGCGGTGTTGCAGTACGCCCAGGCCATTCGCCAGGCAGATGCTCCGACAGCCGAGATGCAGGCGCACCAGCGGCAGCTGCAGGGCGCATTGACGTCGGCGGCACAGCAACTGCAACAGCAGTTGGCACGCACCCGAGAGCTGCGTGAGGGGCTTCGTTCCGCTGGCATCGATACGAGCAACCTGGTTGCGGCGCAGCAGCGCCTGGTGGCCAGTGCCAGGACTGCTACGGGGGCTGTCCAGAAACTCGGGGCGGCCGTCGAGAAGTACGGCGAAGAGACGCGCTCCTCGGCCGAGGATCTCAACCTCTTCGAATCGAACGGGCGCACCACTCTGTCGTTCGTGCAGCGGTTGCGGGGTGAGGTGCTGGCGCTCGCCGCGGCCTATGGTGGCCTGCAGGGCGCGCTCAACCTGAGCCAGCAGTCGCTGGATGCGTTCAGTACCAAACAGGGTATTCAGAATCAGCTGGCGCTGTCTGTCGGCAACGATCCGAAGCGTGTCGCCGAGGAGTACGCCTACATCCGTGAACAGGCTGATCGGATTGGCGTGTCGTTTGAAGAGGCCGCCAAAGGCTACGCCAAATTCGCCGCCGCAGCATCGCTCGCTGGCCGCAGCAATCAGGAGATCCGCTACGTCGCCGAGACGTTCCTTGAGGTGGGCCGCGTGGCGAACCTCTCGGCCGACGACATCGACGGCGTGTTCAAGGCCTTGGAGCAGATCTACTCCAAAGGGAAGATCCAGGCTGAGGAACTGCGTGGTCAGCTCGGCGACCGCCTATTCGGCGCCTTCGAGATCGCCGCCAAGGCGCTGAAGGATACCTACCCGGACCTGAACAAGGCCATGAAGGATGGCGAGATAACGAGTGCCCAACTAGTCGCCATCGCTGAGCAGTATAAGAAGACGGTCGCCGGTCAGCTCCCTGCTGCTATTGCCTCTCTGGCCGCTAAGCAAGGTCGATTGAACAGTGCGATCCTTGATTTCAAGATCGCGTTGGCTGAGTCCGGCTTCGCCGACACCTACGCCGATCTGGTGCAGAAGCTGACGGCATTCCTGAAGAGCGACGATGGTAAGAAATTTGCCCAGGATCTCAGTACTGCATTCAGTGCGGTGGTCACGGCCCTCACGTATCTGCTCAGTCACTTGGAGGAAGTAAGGCTGGCGATCGAACTGGCGTTTGGGCTCAAAGCGCTTTCCCTGGTAGCCGGACTAGCTTCCGCGATCGACACTAAGCTACTGCCTTCACTGAAGGTCCTCACTGCTCAGTTTACCGTCATGGGAGCGGAAGGCGTCTCTTCTGCGAAAGTGATCCAGGCCGCCTTCGCTACTTTTGCCGCAGCTCTTGTCGGTTGGCAGATTGGCACGTATCTGTATAACGAGTTCGCTACGATACGGAAGGCCGGAGTAGTCATGGTCACTGCTCTGGATGAGTATTTCACCACATTGAAATACCAGTTCAAATTGCTTTGGTCAGGATTCTCGGGCTCCGCAGCTGACGCGTTCAAGCAGTCATTCAACGACATCGTTGAGTTCTTCCAGAAGACGCTTCGAGTGATCGAGTCCGGCTACAAGCTGGCCCATCTGGATTCTGCTGCGAAGAGCGCTGCAGAGGCCGCTGAGATGCTGAATAGCATCAAACTCAACGTCGGTGGGAAACCAGCCGAGCTGAAGAAGCAGTTGGAAGAAGAGATCGCGGTTATTCGGCAAGTTCGTGCAGAGATGCTTGCCGATATCGACAAACCGCCGAAGGCAGCGAAGGGGGCAGCTTCCGCGTCGCCTACGGCGAGCCCCGGGATCACTGGTGGAGGCGCCACTGGTGGAGGCGACGACAAGGCCTACAAGAAGCTCGTGAAGCAGCGTGAGGCCTTGGCGAATGAGCTGGTGAACGCCCTGGCCGCGGCCGAGGCGAAGATCCAGAAGAACGAGAAGCTCAGCCTGGAGAGCCGCCTCGCGGCGATCGACACCGAGTACCAGAAGGTCTACACGAAGATCGACAAGCTGGCCAAACTGCCTGGTGGCGCCGACCTGGCCAAGCAGATGCGCTCCACGCTCGACGGCTACGTGAAGCAGCTGAAGGTCCAGGAGACGCTCAAGTTCAACACCGAAGAGATGCAGCGTGGCGAGAAGCGGCTGAATGATCTCATCGGTTTGCGTTCGCAGATGCTCCAGGCTGTCGAGGCCCAGCAAAAGTCTGGATTGATTGGTGAACTCGAAGCCAAAGCGAAGATCGCTGATATCGACACGCGGATGGTCCCGCAAATCCAGGCTTCTGCGCAGGCGATGATCAATTGGGCGGCAGCCCACAAGGAAGTATTCGCGGACCAGACGGCCTTGGATACCTTCATCGCCAAAATGGAGACGCTGCGTGACAGCACCACCGGGGTTAAGGACGGGCTGATCAGCGTTACGGATTTCGCTCAAGCGTTCTCTGACGCCGGCACAAACGCATTCGATCAATTCGCCAAGTCCGTGGCTGATGGCGAAAACGCGATGTCGGCACTGGGAGACTCGTTCTTGCAGTTTGCTGCTGACTTCTTGCGCCAGATTGCGCTGATGATCATCCAGCAACTTCTTTACGACGCGGCGCTGGCAATTGCGGCGGCTTTGACCGGCGGCGCTGGCACGGCTGGGGCACCAGCGCAGGCTCCCGGCTCATCGTTGTCGTCGTTGCAGGCCAGCCAGTTGCACACGGGAGGCGTTGTAGGCGTGCGCGGTGGTCGGTCAGTAGAAGCAAGCCCTGCTTGGTTTGCGGCAGCGCCTCGCTATCACAGTGGCGGCGTGTCCGGCCTGGCTCCTGACGAGTATCCCGCGATCCTGCAGAAGGGCGAGGAGGTGCTGACCGGTGACGATCCGCGCAACGTCATGAACGGCGGCCTGGGCGCGGGGCAGGGTGGCGCTGATCCGATGCAGGCGTTGACCGTCAACAACTACGTCGACGCCGAGAGCTTCATGGGCGCTGCCCTGGCGAAGCCGGCGGGCCAGCGAATGATCATGAACGTGCTGCGAGCGAACTCGTCGCAGCTCAAAGCCCTGATGGGGAGCAGATAAGTATGGCTGTCGAGATCGGCACCGCCGCAGGTCATATCGATCTGATGAATAAGCTGATGGTCTTTCTATCGACCAATGCGGATCTTGTTGCTGCCGGTCAGCAGTGGGAAGTTCTCCGCAACTCCAACATGCCGATGCCCTTGGCCTGGCCTGGCCGTATTGCGTTCTATTCCAACGGTTCCGGCGGTAATAGTTTCACTACCACTATGCCGGACTCAGTTCCGAACGGCTTGTATTCGAGCACCAATATTAAGATCGAGTTCACGGGGAAGATAAACGTCCCCGCGGATGGCAGTTATGCGTTCGCACTACTTGCGGACGATCAGATGGAACTGTGGATTGATGGCGCCCTGATTGCGGGGGTATATGCCAACAACGCGGCGAATAGCTTTACGCAGACCGGGGGTGCAGTTGTTCTAACGGCAGGTCTACACGATGTCAGGGTGACGTATGTGCAGGCTAGCTCGGGATTAGGTGCCTCGATCGGATGGAAAAAACCAGGCGACTCCGCGTTTTCTATCGTCCCGGCAGCGAACTACAGCGCCATGGCTTGTGCATTCGGTTACGCCGACACGGCTGATCCTTCCGCCGCGGATCATCGGGCGGTCATTGCAGACAAAGAATACGTCGTCAAGGGACCGGGGCTCTCCGGTCAGGACGAGATTTATGTCGCATTGCGCACGCTCAGCTCGGCACAGGGCGATAAATACAACGTCGCTGAGCGTTATACGACTGGCTATGACTCGACGAAAGCTCTCTCTGGGCAGCCCGGTGCGGGAGCAAATGTCTACTCGCTGATGTGGAACCAGTCGATCAAATACTGGTTCATCGCGAATGGGCGCCGCTTCATTGTCATCGCTAAGGTATCGACGACCTACGCCAGTCTGTATGGCGGCTTCATCCTGCCCTACGGTCTGCCATCGGAGGTTCCCTACCCGATTGCTGCGGGAGCCAGCAGTGCGATCAACGCACGCTGGTCGATCCAAACCGAGGACCACAGTTCGTTCTGGAACCCTGCCGGCTACACCACCGCAGCGGTATCCAGTCTTTATTTGCGGCGTACCGATGGTGCGGCGGACAACTTCAAGAACATCTACTACAACCAGAACTCCGCTTACGCGGCCGCTGGCTGGACGTACCCGTACCGTGGCCTCTTTGCCTATCGGCCATCGCCCGATAACGAATACGCCTTGCAGGGGGTGACGCTGTACTCGACTGCGGGTGGCGGAAACGTGTGGGGCGAGCTTGATGGCGTGTTCCACATATCTGGCCACAACAACGCATCCGAAAACACGCTGGTCATCGGGGGGAAGACCTACTTGGTCGTCCAGAGTGGCTACCGCACTACAGCCAGCGACTACGCGGCAATCCTTCTGGAGTAGTTCCATGGCCTACCAAACAGGCGTGACCAGTTCTCTCGCTGACTTGATCGCAACTCTGCTGACCTTCGCAGATGCAAACGGCTTCGACCTTGGCCCAACGGGCACGTACACGGGCCTAGGAGTCAGCGGTTCCAGCGGCACTTTCAATATCGTGTCGCTGGTTAAAAACAGCATCTATTACCTATTCGCCCAACCCACCACGGGGACGACCTACCTCTGGATGAATACGGCATCGTCCTACGCGGGAGGCTCCACGGTGTCCTGGGCCAACGCGCATGCCAGTTGGTGCCGCGTCGATAATCTCGCTGGCCCCCATGTCGGCTACCACATGTTCAGCGACGGCAGTGGCGTGAACGTGGCCGTAGAGATCGTCACCAATGTTTTCGTGCACTTTAATTTTGGCGAACTCCAGAAGAACGGCAATTACGAAGGCGGTCAGTACGTCACGGGCCTGTGTGTTTACGCGATTACCGGTTCGTCCCTGAACGATATGACGCACGGCTACAACTACATTCCGTTTGGCACCGTGGATGTGGGCAGCTGGGCTACGGTTTATGGTTATGTCCACGGGCATGTTCGAACGCCGGTTAGTGGACCGACGTCCGCCATAGAGCGGAATACGGGCACTGTCACCTACAACACGGGCCTAGCACCTACTGTTGGACGCCCCCTGATCAGCGCGTCGCCCAATGCGGCGAATGGGCGTGCCGCGCTCGTTCCAATAGCCCTGGTGCAGGCATCCAGCGGAACCACGGGCCCGTTCTACCAATTGGGGTATGTCGGCAATGCCTGTCTCCTCAATATCGCCAACCTGAACCCGAAGGAGATGGTCAACACTGACTGGATGGTGTTCCCCATCTCGCAGAAGAACGGCCCTGCCACGACCTACATAAACAGCGCCAACTACGGGATCGCCTACCGAAAATGAGCACTCTCTGGCCGTCGATATCGATCAGTGACGTGGCCGGCCCGCATTCGCCGGATGCCTACCTCACGTCCTTGCCGAGCAATGGCGATGCGGATCCGCTATCCGTGGCGAAGCAGAGCGTTCGAACTACGGGCGACGGCATCGTGGGGGAGCTGCCGCACGTCATTCCCGGGCGCATTTGGCCGGCGGTAAACGATACGTTCTACAACCGAATCCTCATCGATCCGTCGCAGTTGGACATGGGCAATCTGCTCAGCAACCAGACGCGTGTCATCACGGTGTGGAACGGCTTCCTCGTCCAGAAGGAGCTGCAAGGGTTCCAGCGCCTCAACGACGCTGGAATCAGCGTGATGGAGCCGGTGACGCCTCCCTACCAGATGCGGCCCTTGGAGCAACTGAACTACATCCTGAACATCACTACGGACGGCCCTGCCGTCATCGACGCGCAGTACGTATGGACCGTAGATGCCATCGACTACTCGGCTGCCGTTACGGGCCGCCGCGTCGTCGTATGGCCGTTCGGCCCAAACTGGAACACGGAGGTCACCGAGGTCCTGGAGTGGTTGACCAACATCTTGCGGTCGTTCGATGGCAGTGAGCAGCGCCGGTCAATTCGCACCAAGGCACGGCGGAGTTTCAGCTACACATTTCAGACCGCCAGACATGAATCGGCCCGCGCCGAGAACCTGCTGTGGGGCTGGCAGAACCGCGTCTATGCGCTGCCGGTGTGGACCGACAAGTCGAAGCTGGACTCCAACCATGTGCAAGGTGACACGGTGATCAGCCTGCCCACTGACACCTACTGCTTCACGGCCGGCGGCTTGGCCGCGTTCTACGCCGACACGAGCAGCATCGAGGTCGTGGAGATCGACACCGTCAACCCGGGCAATCTCGTGCTGAAGCGCCCCCTGGAGGGCAACTGGCCGAAAGGCACCGTCGTCATGCCCGTGGTGCTCGGCCATCTCCCAACCAGCGTCCCGCTGGCTCGGCGCTCCAGCCAGGCCGTGACAGGTGTGCTGACATTCACCTGCGATCCGGTGTCGGTGGATCCGTTCACTCCAGACGCTGCTGCGACGGTCGTATATGACGGGTTGGAGGTGCTGCAGCGGCAACCGAACTGGGGCGAGACATTGAGCAACGACTTCCAGTACCAGTTCGACACGGTTGACCAACTGACCGGTGCCATCGGCTGGGATCAAACCGAGGAGTTTCCGCGCATCCAGCGGACCTACCCCTGGTTGCTCAATGGCCGTCAGCAGATCCTCGCGTTCCGCCAGATGCTGGGCCGCCTGCGCGGTCAGTCGAAAACCCTCTACGTGCCGACATGGCATGACGATTTCGTGGTCACGCGGACAATCGGCGCCGCAGACGTTGGGATCTCGGTGCTGGACAACGAGTTCCGTCAGATGGTCGGCGCGGATCCCACTCGCGATCGGGTGATGATCCGCTTGAAGGACGGCACGAACTTCTACCGCAAGATCGTCGGCATCTCGACTGATGGCACCTACACCATCCTGACCATCGACGCGCCACTGAACCGGGAGATCCAGGTCAACCAGGTGAAGACGGTGCATCTCCTCATGCGTAGCCGACTCGCGGCTGACTCGATCACCCTCTCGTGGCGGTCGGGCAAGGTCGCCGTCGTCAACGCGCCTTTCATCACGGTGAAAGAATGAGCTTCGACAGCATTGAGCAGAGCGTCGACAGCGGTCGGCCCATCGAACTGTGCCAGATCTCCTACACCGGCAACCTCTGGTTCTACACCAGCGCCGACCGGGAGATCGTGTTCGACGGGCGCACGTTCAAGCCTGTACCGATGAAGGTGCCTGATCGCGAATCGAGTTCCGATTCGAATAAATCGTCCGGCACCTTCACGTTCGCACGTGACGTGGAAGTTGCTGAGATATTTCGCATCCAGCCGCCATCGGAACCGGTGATCGTGACTGCCTGGAGTCAGCACTACCTGGACGACGGTTTCGTGGTTGCGTGGAAGGGCCGCATCGTCAACGCCGAGTGGAAGGGCGCCTACGTCGAGCTGACCAGCGACACCATCTTCACGTCGATGAAGCGGATGGGGCTGCGGCGTCGTTATTCGAGCAACTGCCCGCACGCTCTCTACGGCGCCGGCTGCGGCGTATCTCGCGACGCCTTCAAGGAGGTGAGCACCGTCAGCGGCATGTCGGGGCTCTCGATCTCTGTGTTCAGTGCTGTTGGCAAGCCCGACAACTTCTACGCGGGCGGCTACATCACCTGGGAGAACAATCTCAACGGCAACGTCGAGAAGCGGATGGTTCGCTCTTCTGTCGGAGCAACCGGCGTGCTGACGCTGGCATCGCTGCCAGTCGCCCTGGCCGGCCTTCAGTCGGTGACGCTGTACCCAGGCTGTGACCACACCCTCAGCCCCGGGGGCTGCCTCAAGTTTGCTAATCCGCGACGTTACGGCGGCTGTTTCTACATCCCGAAAAAGAACCCGTTCGGCGGCACGCCGATCTACTGAGGAAGCATCGACATGTGGGTTCAACTGGCGATCGCCGTGGCAATGATGGTCATCTCCTACGCCATGACCTCTTCAATGAATCAGGGCATGAAGCCCGAGGCCGGCAGTCTGGATATCCCGACGGCTGAGGAGGGGGGCAACGTGCCCGTCGTGTTCGGGGAGAACCTGCTGAAGAACACCAACGTCATTTGGTACGGCGATCCGAAGATCACGAAAATCAAGTCGAAGGGGGGCAAGAAGTGAAGGTCCTACTCGAAGACGCAGTGGTGCTCGGCTACTGCCGTCCAGGTGCAGCTAAGTTTTTCCGCCGGCATGGGCTGGACTGGTGGACCTTCAAGGAGGAAGGACTGCCCATCGAGCAGATCGAACGCATCGACGATGAGATGGCTCGCGCTGTCGTCGAGCAGGCGCGCCGCCGCCAGGCAGGTGAAGCATGAGTTCCGGAAGCAAGTCGCAGACGGTCGGCTACAAGTATTTCATGGGCGTTCAGCTGGCCGTATGTCACGGCCCTGTAGACGCAGTGCTGGAACTCATCGGAGGTGACCGCTCGGCCTGGACGGGCAACGTGACGTCATCGGGCAGCATCACCATCAGCCAGGAGGAACTGTTCGGCGGTACGTCAAGAGAAGGCGGTTGGGCCGGAACTATCGACATCTGCATGGGGGACGATACTCAGGAGCCGAATCCCTATCTGGTCAGCAAAACCGATGGCATCGTCCCGGGTTACGTGGGGCTGCTCACGACAGTGTTCCGCCAGTTCTATTGGTCGGCAATGAACCCGTACTTCAAGGCGCCGTGGTGGCGTGTTCGCAGGATCTTGAAGGGATGGAGCCGCGGCTCGGCGTGGTATCCGGAGAAGGCGCAGATCGGGCGCGACATGAACCCGGCGCACATCATCTACCAGTGCCTCACCGACACGGAGTGGGGGATGGGGTACTCGCCGGATGACATTGATGACACCAGCTTCCGCGCGGCAGCCGATAAGCTGTACAGCGAGGGCTTCGGGCTCTCCTGGGTGTGGGAGGACCAGTCCTCGATCGAAGACGTCGTCCAGTTGTTCGTCAATCACATCAATGCGGCCCAGGGGCTCGATATGGAGACGGGGCGTTTCGTCCTGGTGCTCATTCGGGACGACTATGACGTGGCGTCGCTCCCTGAGCTGAACCCCTCTAACATCCTCTCGCTGGATTCGTTCCAGCGCGTCGCCTGGGGCGATACCGCCAACGAGATCGTTGTCACCTACACCGATCGTGATCAGAACGACGCGACTGTCGCCGTTCAAGACCCGGCGAGCATCGCTGCGCAGGGTGCGGTGGTGTCGACGACTCGTAGTTACCCAGCCATTCGGGAGTTCGATCTGGCTGTGCGTGCGGCCATGCGAGACCTGAATATCGCCTCCTCCCCGTTGGCCAAGGTCACGCTGACTGTGAACCGCGTGGCCAGCCGCTGGATGCTCGGCAAGGTGTTCAAATTGACCTGGCCGCGTTTAGGAATCAATGGAGCGCCATTCCGCGTCACGGCAATTCGTCCTGGCTCGTTGCCGGATAGCATTGAGATCGAGGCCCTGGAAGACATCTTCGGGCTGCCCAGCAACGCCTACACCGGCCAGCAGCCGTCAGGGTGGGTTGAGCCGTTGAACCCGCCTGCACCGGCCATTGCTGCTCGCGCAATCGAGGCTTCGTACTGGGACCTGGTACACCAGATGAGCGCGGCGGATATCGCATATCTCGAACCAGGCTTCGGATTCGGCGGGGTACTTGCGGTGAAGCCGACCGCAGACAGCTATGGCTTCGATCTGTGGGAGGCCCCTGCCAACGCGGGCCCCTATTCGTTCATGGCGGCGGGAGACTTCGTTGCCAGCGGCACGCTCGCAGCCGACATGCCGATAAGCGCGGGCCCCGTGACGTTCACGCTGCGCAACATGATCGATGTCGACGAGGTCGACCTCGGCACCTACTTCTATATCGACAACGAGGCTTTCGGCGTCACAGCGATCAACCCGTCTACCGGTGTCGTCATTGCAACGCGTGCCGTGCTCGACACCGTGCCAGCGCTCCACGTCGAGGGCGCCAGGGCCTGGTTCATGGACCAGGCTGACGTGTACGATCCAACGCAGCGTACCAGCGCCGAGGTGGCCTACTACAAGCCGCTCACGCGTACCGGTCGAGGCACCTTGCCTCTTGCCTCATCGCCCGCCTACAGCGTGACGATGGCGAACCGGGCCTCTCGTCCGTATCCGCCCGGCAACGTCAAGGTGAACAGCGCCTACTTCCCAGCCAAGGTGTACGGCGACCTGGCCGTGACGTGGTCTCATCGCGACAGGAATCAACAAACGGTTGATTTGGTGCCGTTCACGAGTGGTAACATCGGCCCGGAAGTTGGTGCGACCTATACCGTGCAGGTGTTCGACGGCACCACGTTAAAGCGCACCTACACGGGGATCACCAGTACCTCTTGGTCGTATGCCCTGGCCGACGTGGTCGCAGACGGTGTGCTGCAGACGCCACGCTTAGTGCTCGCCAGCTCGCGTGACGGCCTCGCGTCCTGGCAGCGGCACGACATCACAATTGATCGCCACGGCCTGGGCTTCCACCTGGGCGAGGATCTCGGAGGAGTCGCAGCATGACACTGGCCACCGGGCCTAACACAGGCCTTCTGATCAATGGCGCTCCCGGCGAGGCACATTACGCGCAACTGGTGGCAATGTGGCGGTGGGATGACTTCCTCCGGCAGCCCGTCGTAAAGAGTCGCCTTTCGGCGCTCCCGACTACCGGCCAGGTAGAGGGGGATGCCTACATCTTCATTGGGACTGGGACCAACGCCAACAAGATCGCTCGCTGGTGGGCGACGGGAGCTACCACGGCCCAGTGGGAATACCTAGTGCCTAAATCCGGCTGGCGCGTACAGGTTTCTGGCGAACTGGACGCCTACGGGCAGGTGAAAACGTACGAGTACAGCGGCACAGCATGGAGCGAGAAGTCTGCTGGGGGTATTTCGCAGGCGGACGCCGATGTGCGCTACGAGCCCAAGCGGAAAGACAACCTCACCGCTACAACCAACCCGTCTGCGGCGGATGACCAGGTGCAGGGCTATAGCGTGCTTAGCCGATGGGTGAACACAACGACCGGCGAGATGTGGCTTTGCCTCAATGCGAGTACCGGTGCTGCGAACTGGCAGCAAGCCACGCTGTCGCTGGATGAACTCGGCAGTGCGGCACTGGCGAACGTGGGGGTGGGCTCTACCGAACTGCCAACCAATGCGGCTGTCGCGACGGCGCTACAGCCGCTGGAAACGATGATCTGGATGGGGCTCTGACCATGACGCCGAAGAACTGGAAGCTGACCGCCTACACGAACAACACCTGGACCGACGTAGTCGGCGAGGCTGCCATCCTGGCTTCGATCCTGGTCGCCAACACCGATCCGGCCAACGCCATCAGCGTGCAACTGCGCCTGTCCGGCGGCGCGGTGATCCTGCCCGCCAGTTCGGTCCCCGCGTCGAGCAGCTACGCCCTGGACCTGCGCAGCCTGAACATCGGCAGCGGCGAGACGCTGCAACTGCAGGCCTCCGCCGCCGGCATCAACGCCATCGCATCCGGGGCGGTGTGACATGGGCGCCGCACTGAAACCCCTGCTCAAGCGCCTGGCCGTGGGTAGCCCGGCCGCGCTGCCCACCCTCGACCTGGACTTCCTGGCTCAGACCTACAAGGTGTCCGACGGCGCCGGCGGCATGAGCAGCGTCGCCTTCGCCGACCTGATCACGTTTGCCCGGTCGAGCGCTGCCTGGCGCTTCAATGCCTCCGGCGTGCTGGAGCAGGTCGCCGCCAACCAGCCCCGCATCGACTACGATCCCGTGACGCTGGCGCTGCGCGGGCTGTTGGTGGAGGAGCAGCGCACCAACCTCTATACCAATAGCGAGAACATGCTCGCTTATGGCTCCTTGAATGGTGGGCTGGCTCGTGCCGAATCCACGTTCAACATGGGGTTGGCTAACTTCGTTGACCTGATCGACAACTCTAATAGCGATGACTTCTGGTATCAGAATGTCGCTACGACTGCCAATACCATCCTCTGCGCATCGGTGTCGGTGAAAAAGACCGTTGGCGCGCCGCACTTCGGGGCTATTGGTATCGCATACGGCCCTACGATCATCGGCCGATCTGTGATTTTCAATCCCAACACTGGCGTTATTACTGCCACGTCCGCTGCGGGTGTAATGGCTTCTGGAGTAATAGACCAAGGGACCTCTTGGCGTGTCTGGATAGTTGTTCAGATGGGGGCGGATACTACTTACGCTGGTATGCGTTGTTATCCTGCATGGAATACTGATGGGAGTATTACCCGTAATAATGCAACCACTGGAGCATTGACTTATGGGCAGCCTCAGATTGAAGTTGGTAGTTTCCCCACCAGCTACATCCCCACCACCAGCGCACAGGTAACCCGCGCTGCTGACGTGGCGAGCGTGATTACGCTGAGTCCTTGGTTCAACCCGGCAGAGGGAACGATTCTAGTTGAAGCTGGTGCGCCGGGGCTGCCAACTGCATTGGGCGCTCAATCGCCTTATGCAGTTCATTTTGATAATGGAGGTGTCTCTAATCGAATCGGTATGGACAAAGACGGCTCAACGGAAAGTTTGGGGTTGGTAGTTACTGTCGGAGGGAGTGATGTCGCATTGTTGTCTGCTCCTGCGGCAGGAGCAAAAAGAACATGGGCTGCGGCTTATTCAATTAACTCCTTTGCTATTTCCGTAAATGGCAGCCAGGCATCTGTAGACACATCTGGAGGCGTGCCATCTGGCTTGAGTCGAATGGTAATCGGTTCAATTGGCACCGGCAGATTCTGGAACGGCCACATCCGCCGTATCCGTTACTGGCCCCGCCGGCTGTTCGACAACGAACTGCAGAGGATCACCGCATGATCGACTACTACATCCGAGTGGCCGACGAGGCCGCCATGCGCGAAGCCTTGGCCGCTTCCGGCGCCGCGACTATCAGCGAGCAGGGCAACCTGCTCCCGGCTGATGGCGTTGCGCTCGACATCATCGGCACCTGGTACGACGTACCGGCAGAAGAGGGCGCGGAGCCGGTGGCTCGCCCGGGCTACTTCGCCAACGTGCGCAGCAATGCGCCACTGACCTGGCCGGCCGGCGTGGAGCTGCCTGAACCGGAAACGCCCTGGCGCACCTGGGCCTAGAGATTGCCCTCGGCGTGGCTCGTCGCTACTATTATCAACTAAATGTTGATTATCCGCTGCAAGGTGCCCAATGACCGACAACCTTCGAGCCCTGGATACGCCGCCGCAGCACCCCCGCCCTCCGGAGGGGCGCCACAGGGTTCAGATGGACCTGACGATCAACATTCCCACCATCATTACCCTGGTCACCATGATGGCCGGCGTCGTCACCTTCGGGGTGAAGACCTACAACGATCTGGCCGCCGCCGACGCGAACCAGCAGCGCGACATCTCGATGCTCCGCGTCGACGTGGACCGCGTGAGTGCCGCCCAGGCTGATACCGCAAAAGAGGTTCGAGTCGCGACCGAGACTCTCCGCAAGGAGAACCGCGAGGACTTTCGCGAGGTGAGGAGCACCCTCGAAGACATCAACCGCCGGCTGTCACCGTCAAGCCCGGCAACCCTGCGAGGGTGGACTAAATGACCGCCAAGGCCCCGCGCTCTGTGCGCAACAACAACCCAGGGAACATCGATCACGCTCCGGCGAACAAGTGGCTCGGGATCCTCCCCATGGACCAGCGCAACGCCGACCAGCTCGCTGAGCCGCGCTTCGAGGTGTTCGAGTCTCCGGTCTACGGCTTCCGGGCGCTAGCGCTGCTCCTGCAGACCTACCACGACCGCTACGGCGCCGACACCATCCGCAAGATCATCAACCGCTGGGCTCCGTCCAACGAGAACAACACCGATGCCTACGTGCGGGCCGTGGCCAAGGCGGTAGGTGTGCGGGCCGACGATCCGATCGACACCCACCAGTACGTCTACGCCCGCCCGCTGGTCGAGGCCATCGCCAACCACGAGACCGGCGTCGATCCTCGTACCGGCAAGGCGTATCGCTGGAATCCGGCGCAGATCGACGAGGGGCTACGCCGCGCTGGCGTGATCCAACCGGCCGCCCAGGTGGCTAAGATCCCGGTGACCAAGGAGACCGTCGGTGCAACCTCTGTCGGCGCCCTGGGCCTGGCACAACTGGGCGACGTCATGCCGAAGGTCGCTGACGCGATGAGCCAGCAGGACGCCAACATCAGTTCTGGCTCGTGGATCCGCATTGCTTTCGGTGTGGCGACTATCGCCGTGGCGGTATTCATCGCCTGGAGCCAGGTGCGGAAGCACCAAGCGGGGCTGGAATGAGCGGCTTCGTGCGTCTATCCGCGGTACTGGAGCGCGCCGACGTCGACGAGGGGCGGCTGTACTTCCTGTGCCCTGGTTGCCAGATGGTGCATGGGATCAGCGTGGGGGAGGGGCCTGGTCCTCGCTGGACCTGGAACGGCAGCGCAGATCGGCCGAGCTTCCAGCCGTCGATTCTGGTTCGGTATCCCTGGCGCCTACTGGAGAGCGGGGAGCGCGAGCAGATCGTCTGCCACTCCTTCGTCACCGATGGCCGCATCCAGTTCCTGAGCGACTGCACGCATGCCCTGGCAGGCCAGACGGTCGATCTCCCCAACCTGGACGACGAAGCATGATCGCCACGCTGTGGGGCCGTATCCAGGCCGCGCTGTTAACTCTCGTGGCCGTCGTGCTGGTGCTGTTCGGCGCCTACGCCTTGGGCGGCCGTGCAGCGCGCAAGGCAACCGAGCAGAAAACTCAGCGGCGGACGATCGAGGCCGCCCGGGAGCGTTCCGATGTTGAAATGCGTGTCGATCGCCAGCCTGACGGTGCTGCTGCTGAGCGGCTGCGTAACGAGTGGTCAAGGGACTGACCTCGGCTGCACCTGGGCCAAGCCGATCTACGTCAGCCGTCTCGACCAGTTTACCGATGGCACCGCCCGCCAGATCCAGGAGCACAATGAGACTGGCGCGCAGCGCTGCGGCTGGAAGCGCACCGGCAAGTAGTATGGATCGGAGCGTAGTACGATTGAGCGATTAGAAAGGAGATGGCAAATGGAATGGTGCGAAGACCTACCTCGCTGGGGTGATAGCGGGAAGGAAGTGGAACTGCTTTCTGAAGATGGCTCTGTTGTGCGAGGAACGCTAGAGCTTGCGGATGTCTATTTTGACGGCGAGGACGAGGTTCCTGTGTGGAATGTCCTCTGTCCTAACGCCGATTCTGTGTCTCTATGGAACTTCGAAGCCTGGCGCCTAGCGGATCAGACTGAGTGACGGCTCAGCGCGTCAGCATCACCCGCACAGCCTGGCCGTCCGCCACGCTGATCTCCTGCGTCACCGTCCCTCCCTGCTGCCAGGCGCCCCCACCTACGGGGGCCAGCCACACGACCTTCGACGACACGAAGTAGCGGCCCGCCGGCAGCCCATTGAACTGGAAGTTGCCCTGGGCATCTGCCGTCGTCTGCCGCACGTACTGGCTACGCCGCGGATCGAAGGACGGCTGCAGCGGTTCCACCTGTCCGTAGAAGTCGCGCGGCGGCTCAGGATCTCGATTCCCGTAGGCAGCGTAGTAGGCGCTGGAGTAGCTGGTGGCCGGTTCCAGGATCACGGCGTTGCCGGCGCCCAGTTGCACGGTCCCACCGGCCGTCTTCATGAACACCTGGCCGGTGACGCTGGCGCTACCGTTCTGCTGCAGCGATGCGTACTCCGCAGCGGGGAAGGGCGGTAGATCGACGAGGGTTCGCGGTTTGGGCGTTGCGCAGGCGGCGAGGGCGGCCGTGAGGGCGAGTACCGAGAAAGTCCTTGTGGCGTTCATGCATCGGCTCCTTGAGCAGTGTCGGCGGAGTGCCAGCATAGCAAGTCGTCAGTCGTCACGCCGCTACCGCTTCGGCCCTCGCTGCCTCAGCTTGCTCCAGCGCTTTCTCGCGCTCCCGCAAGATGCGGAAAGCAATCGGCCCTTCGTGCAGGCTTTCCGGCTTCAAGTTCGTATAGCGGCGGAGCTGATTCCAGTCCTTGTGGCCGGACACAATCGCCACCTCCTGGATTGCAAAGCCCATCTCGAAGAGCAGACTGATGCCGTGATGTTCTACTAGCATCAAGGTGTTGCTGACAAATCTCCTTTAGAATCAGCACACTACCATCATGATGCTGGTAGAGAGATGCGTATGCGCTTGTTCTATACGGATGAGAGTTTCGAGCTGAATGGCGTGCCCTTGCCAGGGATTCCGTTCCTGGCCAATGCCGGTGCAGAGCTGATCGAGTCGGCCAATCGTTACCTTTTTCACATTGCGGTCGTGCGAGGGCGCACTCGCTCTCCCGCCACCTGGCGAACCTACGCAGACCACCTCTACGAGTTTTTCTCCTTCCTCGAAGAGAACGCTTTGTTCTGGACTCGGGTGAACCAGGAGCACATTGCGGTCTGGCGCAACTCGATGCTGGATCGTGGCCTGTCCCGCTCCACGATCAACAAGCGTCTTTCGACCACCAGTGCGTTTTACACCTGGTGCGCTCGCCAGGGCTTGGCCGAACAGCTGCCATTCGAAACTCAGGATGTGCTTGTGTCAAAACCAAAGGGGTTCTTGGCCCACGTCGATGCTTCAGGGAATCGCCTGCAGGCCAATGAGTTGACCTTGCGTACTCAGCAGCAACTCCCCAAGTTCCTGAGCATCCCGGAAGCCGTCCAGTTTATCGGGGCGCTGTCGCCTCGCAGGACGCAACTGGTGGCCTACCTGATGTTGCTATGTGGTCTGCGTCGTGAGGAGGCTTGCGCGCTCGATGTTCGGGTCCTGCCGACGCCGGCCGGACATTCCTCAGGTAAGGCCATCAAGATGACACTCGATCCAAGCCTTACGCCGACTAAGGGCTCCAAGGAGCGTTGGGTGATGGTGCCATACGACCTGGCCGGTCACCTGTTCGACTACATGATGCGGGAGCGACCGAAACTCGCCCAGATGTACCGCAAGCATCATGGTGCGGAGACGACCAAGCTCTTCCTGACCAGGGCCGGCGATGCATTGTCATTGGATGGCCTGGATGTGAGCTTTCAGCGCGCGTCGGCCAAGTCTGGGGTGAAGTGCACGCCTCATCGCCTCCGGCATACCTTCGGCACCTACGAGTTTTTGCGCATGTCCGAGCGGCGCGGAACGGATGGTGCGTTGCACTGGGTGCGGGATCGTCTGGGCCATTCGAGCATCACCACCACCGAGGTTTATGTGCATGCGGCGGACTTACTGAAACATGATGAGGTGGACTGTTACGTTGAAGAAGTTCTGCAGCGCATGGGGAGTCGTTCATGATTGGCAGGAAGCGGGTCGTCCGGAAAGTCGAGTCCATCACTCTGGATGGAACTGTCGTCGATTTGCCGCCGGCATGGTGCTTCACCATCCGCTGTCAGCACCATGGTGAAATCCGCTTCGATTTCGCCCCCTGGCGCCGGCGTGGCCGCGACGATCTGGTGACGCATGTGCGGGATGCCGTGTGGTCGCTGCGACATGAACTGGTGGGGATTACCCTGCAAGGGATATTTCAGAACCTTGCCACTTACTTTTGGCCATTTCTGGATGGCCTTGAGGAGAGCGGTTGCCCTGTTAGCCACTTGAGCCAGATTGACGAGAAGGTAGTCAGAGATTTCCTGGCGTGGCTCGAACGACGCATCGCTGGCGGAGGCCGGCGGGCCGGTCAGCCGCTGTCGCTCTCGGCGAAGAAAAACGGCTATTCTGCGCTGAAGACGGTACTGACCAACCGGATGAAAAAAACGCCGGAGTCGGTCAGCGCTCAGTTGAGGTTCCCCAAGTCGCCCTTCCCCAATATCAATCGGTTGGTGCCGAAGCGCGCGTCCTATAGCAAGGGCGAGCAGAGCAGGATCGTTGCAGCGTGCAATCAAGACTTGAAGCGGATCCACGACCAGCGAGGCGGAGACGCTTTGTCGTCGGCCCAGGTGTTGGCGGTGCACCTGATCGTCTTGGCATTGGCCACCGGCCGGAACTTTCAAGGCCTGCTTGAGCTGCGACGAGACAGCCTAAAACCCCATCCGCTCAAGGATCGGGAAGTCCTCATCACTGAAAAACGCCGCAGCGGTTCCACGCATGTCGCATCATATCGGGCGCAGGCCGCCGACCAGGGGGCTGAGCAAGAGCAAATACTCACGATCCCCACCACCGTGGGCAACCACTTCCGGTGGCTGGCTGAATTCACCCGCTCATTGAGCGATGAAGCGCGCGCCGAGGAACGCGACTTTGTGTTCCTGTGGCAGGTGCCCTATACCGGGCGCCACCCGAGATCCACCCGTCAGGGACGGGTCAACCGCTTCACCCAAGTGGATGCCCGAAACGCCATTGCGGATTTCGTGGCGCGGCATGGACTGGTCGATGACCGTGGGGAGCGCCTTCTCTTCAGCGTCGCTCGTTGCCGCCCGACTTTCGGCACCAACCTGTATGCCCGAACACGAGATATTCGCAAGGTCCAACTCGCGCTGGGCCATGCATCCGCCGAGACCACCGCACGCCACTATGTGTCGTTACCGGCAGTTGCTGAGCGGGATCATGTCTTTGTGGGTCAAGCGATGGTGGGCTGGATCACTTCCGCGGATGAGACAAAAGCCACGGCGCTGGCCGCCGATGGCAGGATTCCGCTGCAGAACGTGCACGAACTCCTGAGCGGCGGATACAACACCGTCGTTGCTCGCTGCAAGAATCCCTTTCGCGAGGGAGGAGAGGTTTGCGGCAAGTACATGGTCTGCTTCAGATGCCCGCAGATGGTGGTTTTCGAGGACGATCTCTGGAAGATGTTCAGCTTCTACAACAAGTTGCTTGCCGAAAGAAACAAGATCGCCCCGCATCACTGGGTCAAGACATACGGCTGGGTCATCAAGACCATCGACAACGACATAGCAACGCAATTTCCGGCTGACCTGGTCGAGGCAGCAAAGAGCAAAGCTAGGCTGACACCTCATCCCGCCTGGGCGGTCTCTGGAGCCGCGTTATGATCCCGCTGCCGCTTGACGTTACTCGCCTGGCAGGCCTGACTTTCCTGCAAAAAGCACGTCTGCCTGTCTCGGTCGCCGTCGATACAGCAGGCTCGCCGGTGGTAATCAGCCGGTACGAAGATGACGTCTGGAATTTCTGGCCGTACATCTCGCGGGAGAATGCCAAGGACGGTGAAAAGCGGATCATCTGGGGTATCGGGCTGCCGGACGGTTCAAGGCTGACCGACGAAGCGCATCGTAGCTTGCTGGCTTCGGCCAAGGATTTCATTTGGTCGCTTCATGTCGATCCCATCGAGGGCGGGAAGCGCCCGGGGCTGAAGACACTGATCTCCCTGATGGGCAACCTAGCGTTTCTACTGCGTTGGATGGTCAGTCAAGGCATCACCAGGTTTGCCCAGTTGGATGGCAGAACCCTGGAGTATGTAGTGGCAGCCAAGGATGGAAAGTCCGCCAAAAGTACCGTGATGAAGAGGTTGCTCCTGGTTGAGAAGTTGTATGCGCAGGTGGGGAAGATCGATGACTGCCTGCCGTCTCATCCTTGGCCATTTGAAAGTGCTGCCCTGCTGGCCGGCATGGACCAACGCATGGCCCACCGAGTGCCGAAAACGCCGGTGATTCCCGAGTCGGTGTTCGTACCGCTTGCTCAGAAAGCCATTGAGTACGTTGAGCAGCGTGCGCCGGCGATCTTGGTCGTTCAGGCCGAGGCGGCGCAGGCCATGGCGGCAGCCGAGGCGCGTGGCGTGAAAGGGCATGCCTATCGACATGTCTTTGGTACGGAAGTGGCCAGGGCACACGGCTATGCAGGGCTCAGAGAACTGCATGCCGAAATGGCGCTACTCAGGACGGCCAGCTACATCTGCATCAACATGTTCTCCGGCCTGCGCAACTCCGAAATGATGTCCTTGGAGTCCGGGTGCATCTCAAGGGAGCCCGGAATCGATGGCAGCTACGAGTGCATCTGGTTGCATGGCACGATCTACAAGACCGGCGAGCGACCGCACAAATGGTTGGTCCCGCCGATTGTGGCGCGGGCGGTCGATCTCGCTGAGCGCATGATCGAGCCTTTCCAATCGATGCTTCGAGACGAAGAGAGGAGGCTTCGCAAGCTGGAAACCATCGAGTCGAAGCATGCAAAACGCTTGGCGGAAATTTCCAGGAGCAGGAACAAGTTGTTCCTAGCGACACACTATAGCCAGCAGGGACCGGTGGCCGTGATGCCGGGCGGTGCCGCCGTCAATAAATGGCTGAAGGATTTCTGCCAGCATTTCCAGATCCGTGACGACAACGGCGAGGTTTGGGATCTTGCCTCTCACCAGTTCCGGCGCACGTTTGCCTACAACTATGCTCGTTCGGAGCTGGGGGATCTGCTGTACCTAAAAGAGCACTATGGGCACTGGAGCCTCGACATGACCATGTTGTATGCCGACGGCGGGGCCGACGAGTACCAGATCGATAACGGCCTGCTGGACGACGTGGTGCGCGCTAAACAGGAGCGCCAAGCGGAGATACTGGCCGGTTACCTCGGCTCCGATACCCCCTTGGCCAAAGGTGAGGATTGGCTGGGCACGTGGCGCCCCATGGTTCGCACCGCCAAGAACAAAGACGAGTTGATTCAGGAGTTGAGCAGCACGATCACCCTCAACGGTACCGGGCATAGTTGGTGCGCTGGTAATGCCAAAGGGGGCTGCTGCGGTGGGCTGTGTCTGTTCGAGGCCGATATGTGCGTCGACTGCAATATGGCGCTGATCGGCCCTGAACACCTTCCTGTTTGGAAAGAAATTGCTGAGCAGCAACTAGTGGTGCTGCAACTACCCGATATGGGCGTACCGGCCAAGAGCCGGGCCAACCGCATTCTGGAGAAAGCGAATCAGGTGATCAGCAAACTCGATGGCAGTAGGTCGGAATCATGAGCGGCGTGGACACAGCAGGTAATCCCGAGGCGCTACGGGCGCACAAGGAAGCGTCGCAGCGGCAGACCCGCCAAGAGCTAGAGTTGGCGCTCGCTCGCCTGAGAAATGGCAATCCGCGCCGCGTTAAGCGCGGCGCTGCGATCAGCGCAACGACAGTGGCGAGAGAAGCGGGTATCGATCGCTCCACGCTTTATCGTTTCCACGAGCCCATCCTGACGGCGATCCGCAAGTTCAACGAAACCATGCCGAAGCAGCAACTGGAGGCTAAGCAAGGGGAACTGGGGGAAGCACGGGCCAAGGCCCGCGAGTACCGGGAGGCGCTGGAGGCGGCGCGAGATGAAATTACTGCATGGGCTCGTCAGAACTATTTGCTGACTCACCGCGTACGGGAGCTTGAAGCCACTATCCAGCAGCGCGACAAGCTCATAGCGGACTTGCAGACTAGATTGACCGTGACTGCGAAGTCGGTTTCGCTGAGGTCGGTCGCCGGGTCCCGCGATCACTCCGAGTGAGCCTGGGGCAGTGCATCTTTAAGGCTGCTCTACGAATTGCTAACGGCTTCATGAGTCGGGATTCCGACTCAACACTAGCCCAGATCACTTGCAGAAGGCAGGCGGACCCAGCCGACGGCGCCGTTGGCTCGGATCTTTCTTGCGCATCGCTTCCCTGAGTCGTTCGGCGGCCTCAGCAAGGACGGCAGGATCTGCCTCCCGAATAGCCTTCATAAGTTCCTCGCGTCGCCGAGCCTTGCCCTCCATGATCTCGGCAAAGCTGCTGTCTGACTGGTGAAAGTTGCTCATCTGGGCAACCTCGCGGATAGGATCGTTATTTAGAGGGTATCACGCAGACTAGGCTGGCGTGGGCAGGGGCCAAGGGTTGTCGGTGCCAAGGCTTTTGGTCCAGAACTCGACTCGCTGGTGATCGACCACCAGGTCGGTGTCCACGTCCGCCAACGCTTCTCGTGTAAGCTCGGCGCGCCTTCGTTCGCCATCATTCACCCCTGACATTTCTATTCCGCCTCGCCGCATTATCAGGAACGAGCCTGATGTTCTGCTACCGCCAAGTCGTCAACTATGGTTAGGAAGCCAAAAATCACGGTAGCAATTTATTGCATAAGTGTAAGCCAAGCCCCGGTGGCATCAAAGTCTTGTAGCTGTTTATTCAGGCGCTCGAGTTCTTCGCTGAATTCCTTGCGCTCAACATCTTTTAGGGCTGAGCCGAGAATGCCCAAGAGAGCATCCCGCTTCATCGACTTGTACACAGGAGTCGTTACATCTTGGATTCGAGCGAACACCGACAAAGCTTTTGAGTACCTGCGCCTCTCAATTTCGAGCCGACACTCCAGTCCCAGCCTAATGTCACTTTTTTGATTGTTATAGAGGCGATTCAGCTTCTGTAGGGTTTTGTCTGCCTCTGCGTACTGTCCCTCTCGAATCTGACATGAGATGAGTTGTCCGAGCATCCCAAAAGGGGGGCGGCCTTCAACTGTCTCGACAGCCTTCTCGGCTGCCTGGAGGGCGCCCTTGTTATTGCCAAACCGAAGTTCCACCGTAGACAGTCGATGCCATACAAAGGACTCTGAATCTATAACTTCAAGCTGAACAAGCCCCTCCCTAGCGGCCTGTTCTTGCTTCTCAGCAATTGCAATCTGGATCTTGAGGTCGATGAGGAATCTGTTTTCCCTAATGCGCAGACCGTTTTCTACATACTGTTTTGCTTTCGGAAGGTCGCCGAGCAGAAAGTAGCAACTTGCTATCTCGCGGTGCAAGGAGGTTCCACGCCGACCATGTTTTTCCGCAAGTAGAAGTTCATCCAAGGCACGTCTAAGACGTCCGGCCTTTCGATGGTAAAATCCGTTGAGGAAGTGGTAGTCACGTATCGGAGCGTACGATTCGAACGCCTTGAGTTCCACCTCTGCATCCGACCATAGCCCTTCTTGAACTAAGGCACGAATCAGGAAGTCACGCCCGCTCACCGACGTGGAGGACTCGGCTACTGCAAGGCGTGCCGCGTCAATGCACTGTTTGTATTCCCGCCTATGGTAAAAGTCTTCTGCAAAAGATATCAAATCGCTAGTAAGGTGAAAGACGTCCTCTTTGTGCGCTCCCGTTCGCAGAGCTGCCTTGAGCAACTGGCGGTAAAGCTCCAGACGCGGTAACTCTTCTTCATCCGCAGCCAAGAGCTCTTTGAAAGCCGAGAATACCCGCTCATGATTGATTTCCGAATCATCGCGAAACTGGTTAAGCACTGCCTCCGAGACCGGGCCTGCAATTGCGTAAAGCCCATTGGGGTCAGGGACAACAAGTGAGTGATCAACCAACGCGACCAAGTTCTCAATTAGGCTAGTCTCATCCAGACTCAAGGATTTCAATAGTATCTGCGCTGGCACCGGGCTGTACCTGGCCAATACGAGTAGTATTGATTGCTGCTCTTTTGTGAGCTGCTTTTCCTTGAGAAATTTAACGAAGGCTGATGTCCGGAACTGAACCAAGCGGCTCTTGTCCATTATTACCGACTGAACACCATACGCCTTGGCTTGGTCTATAGCGAAGTATGCGCACGGTGGATATCCATTTACATATTCAGCGATTTCTCTGACCTGGCTGGCACTAAGTTCGACTTTCTCAGAGTCTGCAATTTTAGCTATTAGTCGCTGCGTGTCCTCTTCCGCCAGCGGGCGCAAGTGCATGGATGGTATTTCCGCTGGCGGTCTTCGGGTTGATACGAAGAACAGGTATAGGTCATTTTGACCTTCTGCCCTAGAAATCAGCTTTTGAATAGGCTCACTTAAGGCCCCATCAGGAGTGAGCAGCCCGCCATCATCAAGCAGAACCGGTAGTTCTTTATGGCTGGTCGCGGCGCACAGGTTGGCTATATCTCTCGCGAGCAATTCATCTTCGCTCTGCTGGCGAATGGATGTAACAATTGAATCGAACCCCTCTTTCGTGGAGAATGGCTCCAATAAATTTGCGAGCTTTATTGATATATCCGCAAGCGAATCACCCTCGGATACTCGTACTTCGAGAATCTTGGGGTACGAGAGACTTAGCTGTGCTGCCTTTTTAACAAACGTCCTCCTTCCTACACTCGGAAGCCCATGCACGCCAACAATGCGAGGAGGCGGATGACCAAGCGGTGTCAATATTTTCTGCAGGTTCGCGATATCCGCGCTTCGACCCTCGAAATGGGCCTGTTGATGGGAACGAAGCAATTCGTCAAGGTGGTGGCGGATTTCTCGTGCTGTAGTCTTGGGAGAGACAGCGTTAGAAATTTTCGCTCGACTTAGCCACCTTGGCAGGGAGCCATACTGAATCGAGGGGCTCAGAAGAAAAACTAGCGCCTTAGAAATTCGGGCCTCGAGTATCCGATACCACGCTTCTGTGATTTCAAACTGGACCCAAATCCGCTCAAGTGTAGCTTCACTGACAAACAAGACAAACACAGAGCTCTCATCCAGCATGGTCTCAATCGCATGCTTGAACTGTTCTCCATCTTCAAAAACCTGCTCATCAAACAGGCAGAACTGCCGACCAAGCTCATTGGCAACTGCTCGGACAAATTCCTTGTCTGTTGAAGAGTGCGAAAGAAACGCGCGATGCAGCATTGATGTTTGCCCCGTGTTATGGGAGTAGTCACTTGAATTAGATTTTAGTGACTACGCTGAAGTGTGTCTATGTGTCAGCGCTGCCCCATATGCCATTCGGTGTATTTGTTTCGCACGAAAAGCACCTGCGTCCGGCGGCACTTCGTTCAAATTCGGTTTGAAATTCTCAATTCCCGATCATAAACCGCGCTTCCTCTCCCTTTTCTCGCCCGATCTGTACTCGGCGACTTCTGGTGCGGAATCTAGGGGCTCTGAGCGCTGGCTGGGGGCGATGATGCCTGAGGTAGGCTAAAGTGCTGTTTTCAATTTCTAGCACTTGGAGCTGGCCTACTGGTCTATCGAGCAGCGAGAAAAACCAGCAGCGCACCCTGCGGCTTTCTCAGCCTGCTAGAGCGATTAGTAGTTTCAGGCCCCTTTAATAATTTCATACATCTTCTTTCGATAGTTTATGAGGCGCTGATTAACCTTAAGTAAATCGCGCTCTAAATCGGGGAATTGCGGAAATTTCCTCTGAATATCCTGAGGGGATGCATCAGCATTGCAATCTTGCTTAAGTTGATTTTCATACCAGCGCCTAAATCGTGCCTGCCATTGGGTCAGATGGGGACGTATTCCATGATTCAGTACCTCAATGGAAAGTCGGACAATCTGCTCAGTGTCCTTTCTGCGAAACTTCTGTACAGGAACATCCTTAATGAGCTCTCTGGTTACAGAGAAAAAATTGAACCAGGAATCATATATCTCAGAAATTACATCATTATGGGTGTCGATAGGTATTCCGATTTTTCTTGTACTTAGCTCAACCCAAATTTTGTAGGCGATCTGCTGATCAGTAACGTTTGGGCTCAGCTTGATCTTTTGGTCGCCAAGCCCAAACTCAGCTTCATTTATTTCAAAAGTTCTCCAGAAATGACGCGGCATCCCGATTAGTCGACCAATCAGGATCGCCGCAATAATCAAACCCAAACCTGCAACAACGAAGGAATTGGCGTGAAATTGAAAATTCAGCGAACTATCAAGGGTCAGCTCAATTAGATTGCCAGATTGGGTTGAGGGCAGTGCGGCAGTATCGGCAGGCTGTTTATCTAGCATTGGCGGTTGTACTTCATGAAGTCGCGTGGGTTGCTGATCCACTTTTGGTGCGTGGATCGACGTTGATACGCGGCCTCAATTGCATCTATCAGAATTTGAGAAGACGATGGCCACGACAGTACTCTCGCATAGCAATCTGCTTGGCTGTCGCTCTGCTTTAGATTGAGATTGAGACGGTTCGGATAAGCTCCCCCAGAAGCGGGATAGCTGGGTAGCTTGATACCAAGCAACCCGTTTGCAGTGACAGTTAGGCCGTTCCTTAGCGACGACTGAATTTCCCAGTCGACATATCTTCTTGCCCAAGTGCATTTGCCAAGCATGACGATCGTCACAGTTGAATCCGAAAGATAGAGCTCTCGAATTCTACGCATGACGTAGTCTGTATCGGCACTATCGATAATGTCTTGCGACATCTCTTTCCCGAGGCCGCGGGAAATGAAAATATTGCGCTCATGGTCAAAGGTTCTAACAAACTTATCAACTTCCGCCTGGTCGGCGTGATGGTACGATATAAAGCACTTCCTTCGGATGTTCGCCATAATTTCCCTGTGCGAAACCATGCTTATGGTCAACTAGTTTAGGGGGATTTAGCCAGTCCCAACGAGTGGCGCGAGCAGTTTCATGTGGCTTTTATAGCCCGACCTGAAGGAGCTCTGCTATTTCTTTCGCAATTTCATCGATTGTATGCGTTGCAGTGCTTCTAGCAACCTTGTCAGCCAATGATGGGCTGAAGTCAACAACTTGCTGCTTTGTTATGTTGTGCCAGATAGGGAGGAGAACTTGTTCGCCGGATACGGTTCTCGTTACGATTCCGTCTAGCTCATAGTTCGTCCACCCTTTCTTTATGAAAGATGGTGAAAGCACGACTAGGCCAACTCTACTGTTTGCTAACCCTCTGTCGATTTTTTGCCTTAAACTATCCCCAATCCGAAGGGTCATCTCGTCATACCAAACGTTCAGCCCTTGATTTATTAGCGCACTGGCTAACGGGCGAACAAATTCATCCTTATCTTCGGATGCATGAGAAATAAATACGTCATGTGTTTCTCCGCCAGTTTCAGTTGGCGGCGGTATGTTGTTACGAACTAAGCTTGGGATCTCTGACAGGGGGCGTTCGTGTATGTCAGGTAGCGCCCCAGGTAGCATGCGTACTGAAGCGCTTGTGCTTCCGCGCAGTCCTTGCATATCAACAACAACATACCAGTGGCCAGAACTAGTAATCTGCAGGCGAACAGGTGAGCGTTTTGCCAAGCCACCAATAAATCTGTGTCTTCTACCGTTTTTATAGTTAGAAAACTCGGAGCTTGTCATCAGGCGCACATTGGCGCCGCTTGTTAGTGTCACCTCCACGATTTCACCGCGCTTTCGACTTCCTAGGTCATATTGAAGAAATTTCAAATTATTTCTCCTGCTCCTGAATCACGATCAATAGGCGGTAAATGACGTATACACTATTGCCGGTCTCAATGGATAACAGTCCAGCGTTAACGAACGCCATAGCTCTGGAAAGCAGCACCTGCGAAGGGGGGGGCAGACGTCAGGCGATTACCCGCAAGGCGACATGTCCCTTTGAGTGCTGGTTTAAGCATGAGTCGAGCGTAGCGCGACGCGGTGGGAAGAAACAACCAGGCAAGCTGTTGCAGGCCAGCCGCCCAGAAGTCACAGCAGAGTGAGTTCTTATTGAGTGTCCGGGGGCGGGGAAAAGCGCGGCAGGCATTGGGCGCAAGCTCGACCCCTATGCGCATCAGGCGCGAAGCTGGTCAAGTCGACCGAAAGACAGCTGCTATGCGCAACGCATCAAGGCGATGCGTTCAGACGCATTCCTTGCGGGAAAAGGACCTCGATTAGCGCAACACTTGCAATGTTGGGAGAATTCATG
>Ga0180219_1000553_pt1 | contig 29726 bp, 29 predicted proteins | sample eDN3rd30CBELigMG_FD_151338 | JGI IMG/M metagenome (GOLD analysis project Ga0180219, IMG submission 151338) | Enriched Miracle-Growth compost microbial communities from Emeryville, California, USA - eDNA 3rd pass 30_C BE-Lig MG (version 2)... ... | reverse complement strand
TCGTGCTGACCGTGCTGCGCACGGCCGGCATCCTCCCCGCCCTTCACGAACAGGAGATCGCCCGATGACCACCGCTGCTTCCTTCCCCTCCGGCACGATCCTCGGCTATCCGCGCATCGGCCGCCGTCGCGAGCTCAAGCGCGCCGTCGAGCAGCACTGGGCCGGCCGTCTGGATGAGGCGGGTCTCGAAGCCACCGCCTCCGAGCTGCGTCGTGCGACGCGCGAGCGCCTCGCCGCGCTCGGCCTGGGCCGCGACGACTCGTCGATCCCTGAGTCGTTCTCCTTCTACGACCAGGTGCTGGATGCCGCTCTCACCGTCGGTGCACTGCCCGAGCGGTTCGCCGACCGGCGTGCCGCAGACGGCAGCATTCCCCTGTCGGCATACTTCACCGCCGCGCGCGGCGAGGGCGAGCACGGGCCGCTCGAGATGACGAAGTGGTTCGACACCAACTACCACTACCTGGTGCCCGAGATCGGTCCGGAGACGGCGTTCGCCCTCTCGTCGACCCGCCTGGCCGACCAGGTCGCCGAGGCGAAGGCGGACGGCTTCACGGTGCGTCCCGTCGTCGTCGGCCCGGTGACGCTGCTCGCCCTCGCGAAGGCCAGCGACGCCGCACCGGCGGGCTTCGCACCGCTGTCGCTTCTGGACGACCTGCTGCCTGTCTATGTCGAACTGCTGGCCGCGCTGCGCGCCGCCGGGGCCGAGTGGGTGCAGCTGGACGAGCCCGCACTGGTCAGCGAGAGCCTCGACGTCGACGCGGCGGCGCTCGCCGCGGCCGCCGAGCGCGCCTACGCTGTGCTCGGTGCCGCGCAGGACCGCCCCGCGATCCTCGTCGCCGCCGGGTACGCGCAACTGTCGCCGGAGGCGTGGCGGGTGCTGGCCGCCGCGCCGGTCGAGGCGCTGGCGATCGACCTGCACCGCGGTGGCGTTCCGGCACCTGCAGAGGGTCTGGCGGGCAAGACGCTCGTCGGCGGTGTCATCGACGGCCGCAACATCTGGCGCGGCGACCTCGCTGCGGCGGCCGACCGTCTGGATGCGTTGGCGCCGCTGGGTGCCGCGCGGATCGCCGCCGGCACCTCGACCTCGCTGCAGCACGTGCCCCACGACGTCGCGGAGGAGACCGAGCTCGACCCGCGCCTGGCATCGTGGCTCGCGTTCGCCGACCAGAAGGTCGGGCAGGTCGTCGCGCTCGCCCGCGGGCTCGACGAGGGCCGCGATGCGATCGGAGCCGAACTGGCGGCGGCGACGGCGGCTCTCGCCGAGCGGCACGCGGCACCCGGTGTCCGCGACGGCGCCGTGCGCGCTCGCGCGGCGGCGCTCACGGCGGACGACCGCAACCGCGTCGATGACGCCGAGCGCGCCGCCGCGCAGGCGGCAGCCCTGGACCTGCCCGTGCTGCCGACCACGACGATCGGCTCGTTCCCGCAGACCGGCGACATCCGTCGGGCGCGTGCACAGCACGGCCGCGGTGAGCTCACGGCATCCGAGTACGAGCAGTTCCTCAAGGACGAGATCGCGCGCGTGATCGACCTGCAGGAGGATCTCGGCCTCGATGTCCTCGTGCACGGCGAAGCCGAGCGCAACGACATGGTGCAGTACTTCGCGGAGCTGCTCGACGGGTTCGCCGTCACGCAGCACGGCTGGGTGCAGTCCTACGGCTCGAGGGCGACGCGTCCGTCGATCCTGTGGGGCGACGTCTCGCGCCCCGCGCCGATGACGGTCGGCTGGACCACCTACGCGCAGTCCCTGACCGAGAAGCCGGTCAAGGGCATGCTCACCGGCCCGGTCACGATCCTGGCGTGGTCGTTCGTCCGTGACGACCAGCCGCTGGGGGAGACGGCCGATCAGGTCGCCCTCGCGCTGCGCGACGAGATCACTGACCTGGAGAGCGCGGGCATCGGCATCATCCAGGTCGACGAGCCCGCGCTGCGCGAGCTGCTTCCGCTCAAGCGCGCCGACCAGCCGGCATACCTGGACTGGTCCGTCGGCTCGTTCCGGCTCGCGACGGCGGGTGCGGTGCCGGCCACGCAGGTGCACACGCACCTCTGCTACTCGGAGTTCTCCGTCGTCATCGACGCGATCGCCGCGCTGGATGCCGACGTCACCTCCATCGAGGCCGCACGCAGCCGCGGTGAGGTGATCGGCGACATCGCCGCCTCGGGCTTCGCGCACGGCGTCGGCCCGGGCGTGTACGACATCCACTCGCCGCGCGTGCCGTCGGTGGAGGAGGTCACCGAGCTGCTGGCGCGCGCCGCGCGCGACCTGCCGCTGCGCCAGGTGTGGGTCAACCCGGACTGCGGGCTGAAGACCCGTGGCTACGACGAGACGGTGGCCTCGCTGCGCAACCTCGTCGCCGCGACCGAGGCCGTCCGGGAGACCGTTGGTGCCTGAGTGGGCTCCGGGCCGCGGTCGTGGCCCCGCGGGTCGCGGCGCGCGGCGCGCGGATTGTGGTCGCGTGTGGTCGCCTCGAGAGCCGTGAGGCGACCGTAGGCGCCCACAATTTGTGATGTGGGTGCGCTGGGGCCGGGCGGCCGGGAACATGTGGTCGCGTGTGGTCGCCTCGAGAGCCGTGAGGCGACCAGAGGCGCCCCGCACCTACCTGCTACAGGCGGCTGCGTCGCTCAGAGCGCATCGGCTCCGGCATCCTCAGCGGTATCGGCGACCACATCGTCGCCCGGGCGGTGCTGGAGGATCTCCGCGAGCCACCACGCCGCGAGGCCGACGATCAGCACCAGCGCGATCTCGCCGCCGCTCAACGGCTTCAGCAGCAGCAACCATGCGATCACGAGCGCCGCGATCACGGAGCGCACGAGCACGCGATGCTCGAACATCCAGCGGCCGAACGCTCCCGTGTCGCCGCCCCGCGTCGCGAGGGTGCGGCGCACACCATCGTTCAGCGCACCGATGCCGCTGCGCAGTCGGCGGGCGGCGCGTGCACTGCTCTGGGTCCAGGCCAGCACCGCCAGCGCCACGCCGAGCACGGCGACGACCGTCGCCGTGTGCGCCATGCCATCACTGATGCGTCCGTAGATCACCGCGAGCGCCGACGGTGACAGATCGATCTGGGGCGCGACAGACCCGATCGCCGCGGCGCCGATCGACAGGCCGGCAGCCAGCGCGCCGCCGCCGACGGCCATGCCCAGCCCCGCTCCGATGAGCGCTACCGAACGGCGGCGGGCAATCAGGATGCCGGCCACGAGCAGCGTGAGGCTGACCAACGGCAGCCAGTAGCCGACCGCCGTGGCGATGGCGTGGCCCGTGCGGATGAGGGCGAGGTTCTCACCGGTGCCGATGATCACGACGCGGTCCACGGTCGGGATGAGGCCGGCGATACCCACGCCCTGCGCGCTGAGATTCTGCGTGACCCGCTCCACGATCGCACCGAGCTGGATGCCCACGCCATCGGGGGTGCGCACGACGAGGCCGCCGCCGTCGGACGTCGCTGCCGTGGTCAGCGCGCGATGCGCGGCGCGGGTGGCAGTGGTCCACACATCGGCGAACGCCTCGGAGCGCACGATGCGGGTCACCGCGCGGTCGACCAGTCCCTCCAGGCCATCCGCCGCGGGCTGCCTCAGGAGCTGGAGCGCGGCGACCGCCGCCGGTGGGATCTCCAGCGCGGCCACGCCGTCGATGACCGTCGAGGTCAGCTGCAGGTAGTCGACGCGCTCGCCGATCGCCTGCATGGTCTCCTCGATGATCATGTCCTGCACGGCGGCATCCGAGGCGAGCGGAGCGAGGGTCGCGACGAAGCTCTCCTCATCGACGAGCTGCACGCGCGCCCACGCCGCGACGATCGATACCGGGATCAGGATCGCCGCGATCACGATGCAGGATGCCGACACCCACGCGCGCCAGCGCGCGGTGCGCGGGGGAGCGGTCGCCGCGCCGGCCTCCGACCCCGTCGCCGCGTCCGACTCCGTTCCCGTCGCCAGCGCCGCGCGCAGGGACGCGTTCTCGACCTCCAGCGCGCTGACGCGGGCGGCCAGATCGGTGTCGTCGGAGGGGGTGTGGGCGCTCATAGCGTCAGTGTGCCCGCTGCGCGCGCCGCACGACAGCGCACGCGGCACTCAGTGCCGGGACATCAGCCCCGGCGGGTGAGGCGTCGCGCTGCGGATCAGACCGCCCGCAGGACGGCGACGACCTTGCCGAGTACCACTGCGTCGTCGCCGATGATCGGCTCGAAGGCGGAGTTGCGGGGCAGCAGCCAGGTGTGCCCGTCGCGCTGTCGGAACGTCTTGACGGTGGCCTCGCCGTCGAGCATCGCGGCGACGATCTCGCCGTTGTCTGCGGTGGCCTGCGAGCGCACGACCACCCAGTCGCCGTCGCAGATCGCCGCGTCGATCATCGACTCGCCGCTGACCTTCAGCATGAACAGATCGCCCTTGCCGACCAGTTGGCGAGGCAGCGGGAAGATCTCCTCGACCTGCTGCTCGGCCGTGATCGGGATGCCGGCGGCGATGCGGCCGACGAGCGGCACGAGCGCGGCATCGCCGACGGAGGGCGCCTCGTCGGCGGGGTTCTCCGTCGCCAGCCCGGGCAGGTCGATGAGCACCTCCATGGCGCGGGTCTTGCCGGCATCCCTGCGCAGATAACCGCTGAGCTCGAGCTGATTCAGCTGGTGCGTCACGCTGGACAGCGACTTGAGTCCGACGGCGTCGCCGATCTCGCGCATGCTCGGGGGATAGCCGTAGCGCGCGATCGAGCGCTGGATGACCTCCAGGATCGCCATCTGCTTCTCGCTGAGGCTCTTGCGACGCCGGGTCTGCGGCTTCTCGGTCATCTCGCGCTCCTTGTCGTGCGTCCCATGCGGTGCCGGTACGGCATTCGCCTTCGAATGTCGGAGGTGGGTGATGGGCTCTTGTCATCGAAACGGTATCCGGTTCCGCCGAGGAGAGACAGCAGGCGCTCGCGTGTCGCGTTCTATCCATCTGCGATTCCGTAACCACTTGACACTCTAGAACATCGAAGATAGCTTCGGAAGAGAAGTTCGCATCCGGTTCTCCCGGCCGAGAATCGGATGCGAACCTCCGAACCTCCGGATCTCCAGACCTGACAGCGCCGAGGAGCAGAAATGACCACCATCGACATCACCGCACCGAGACTGACCGCACCCGCCACGCGCCTGCGCCTCACGGTCCGCGGTCGTCGAGTGCTCGCCGTTCTGGCATCGATGCCCGCGGCGATCGCCCTGGTGATCGCGATCCTCTCCGGTGGTGGCGCCATCGCCTCGGGGGAGCAAGGCGCACCCGCGGGATCGTTCGAGACGGTCACGGTGCTGCCGGGCGACACACTCTGGTCGATCGCCGGCGAGATCGCGCCGGCCGCGGATCCGCGTGATGTGATCGACGGTCTCATGTCCCTCAACATGCTCGGTTCGGCGCAGATCGAAGCCGGACAGACGCTCGCGATCCCGGCGCAGTACTCGGCGCAGGACTGATCGCGTCAGGGATCCGCGCCCGGCCCTACGATGGGTGGGGTGAGTGCGAGTCTCGATGATCTGCCCCTCCGCGACGATCTGCGTGGGATGACCCCCTACGGTGCCCCGCAGGCGCCCCTGCCGGTGGCGCTGAACGTCAACGAGAACACCCATCCGGTGCCGGAGGAAGTCGCCGACGACATCCTGGACGGCATCGCGCACGCGTTGCGCGACATCAATCGGTATCCGGACCGAGAGTTCACGGCGCTGCGCGAGGGATTCGCGGACTACCTCGGGCACGGTCTCACCGCCGACCAGATCTGGGCGGCCAACGGGTCCAACGAGGTGCTGCAGCACCTGCTGCAGGCGTTCGCCGGCCCGGGCCGCACCGCGTTCGGCTTCGCGCCGACGTATTCGATGTATCCGCTGCTGACGCGCGCCACCGGCGCGGAGTACATCGCGGGCACCCGTGGGGTCGACTACACGCTCAGCGCGGCGGATGCGGCAGAGCAGATCACGGCGGCCTCGCCGGATGTCGTCTTCCTGTGCTCACCGAACAACCCCACCGGCTCGCCGCTGGGGATCGATGTCATCGAGGCGGTGTACGAGGCGTCGCGCGGCATCGTGATCGTCGATGAGGCCTACGGCGAGTTCGCCCCCCGCGAGACGCGTTCCGCACTCACGCTGCTGCCCGGCCGCCCGCGCCTGGTCGTCTCACGCACGATGAGCAAGGCGTTCGCCTTCGCCGGTGCGCGGGTGGGCTACCTGGCCGCCGACCCCGGTCTCATCGACGCACTGCGCCTCGTGCGTCTGCCCTACCACCTGTCCGCGCTGACGCAGGCGGCCGCCACCGCGGCGTTGCGGCACGCGCCCACGATGCTGCGGATGGTCGACGAGATCGTCGCTCAGCGCGACCGCATCTCGGCGACACTGGCCGCGCTGGGCTATCACCCGTATGAGAGCTGGACGAACTTCGTGCTGTTCTCCGGCGTAGAGGACCCCGCCGCAACCTGGCAGGGCCTGTACGACCGTGGCGTGCTGATCCGCGACGTCGGCATCCCGCACGCGCTGCGCGTCACCGCCGGCACCGAGCAGGAGTCGACGGCGTTCCTCGACGCATTGGCCTCCCTCCGCGCGTGAGCGTGATGAGGTGCGCGTTCCGCGCGCACGTGGGCACCTCGCACGCTCGGTAGACTCGGCGTCATGAGCACCCCCGCATCCCGCACGGCCTCCCTGCGCCGTGCGACGAGCGAGTCCACGGTCGAACTCGAGCTGAATCTGGACGGCACGGGAGTCAGCCACATCGACACCACCGTGCCGTTCTTCGATCACCTGCTCACGGCGTTCGCGAAGCACTCGCTGACCGACCTGACGGTGCGCGCCTCGGGCGACACGGACATCGACGCTCACCACACCGTCGAGGACGTCGCGATCGTGCTCGGCCAGGCGATCCGCGAGGCGCTGGGGGACAAGGCGGGCATCTCCCGCTACGGCGATGCCCTCGTCCCGCTGGACGAAGCGCTCGCGCAGGCGGTCGTGGACATCAGCGGCCGGCCCTACCTCGTGCACAGCGGCGAGCCGGCCGGCTACGAGTTCCACCTCATCGGCGGCCACTTCACCGGATCTCTCGTGCGGCACACGTTCGAGGCGATCGCGTTCCACGCAGGGCTCACCATGCATGTGACCCTCGTCGGCGGTCGCGACCCGCACCACATCGCCGAAGCCGAGTACAAGGCGTTCGCGCGCGCCTTCCGCCAGGCGAAGTCCCTCGACCCGCTCGTGCAGGGCGTGCCCAGCACGAAGGGTGCGCTGTGACCGACGCCCCGCTGGTCGCGGTGCTCGACTACGGGTCGGGCAACGTCCACTCTGCGGTCAAGGCCCTCATCGCCGCGGGCGCTGACGCGCGCCTCACCGCCGACCGTGGTCTGATTCAGGATGCCGCCGGGCTCCTCGTCCCCGGTGTCGGTGCGTTCAGCGCGGTGATGGCGGCGCTGAAGTCCATTCGCGGCGACGAGTTGATCGAGCGCAGGCTGGCCGGAGGTCTCCCGGTGCTCGGCATCTGCGTCGGCATGCAGGTCATGTTCGAGCACGGCGTCGAACGCGGTGTGGACACCGACGGTCTCGGGGAGTGGCCGGGCGCTGTCACCGAGCTGGACGCCCCGGTGCTGCCGCACATGGGGTGGAACACCGTGCGCGCGGGCGAGGGCTCCACACTGTTCCGCGGCATCGAGGATGAGCGCTTCTACTTCGTGCACTCCTTCGGGGCGCAGCACTGGTCGCTCGACGTGATCAAGCCGTTCCGCGAGCCGGCACTGACGTGGTGCGACTACGGTGCTGCTCCGTTTCTCGCGGCCGTGGAGAACGGCCCGCTGTCGGCGACGCAGTTCCACCCGGAGAAGTCGGGTGCCGCCGGCATCCGCCTGCTCGGCAACTGGATCGAGTCCCTCCCGCAGGGCTAGTAGCCTGTTCCCTTGTGTCCGCCGTGCACTCGCACGCCTCTCGCAGCATCACCTGGAGCCATGAACGATTTCGCGTCCACCCCTGAACTGATCCTCCTTCCCGCCGTGGACGTCGCCGACGGGAAGGCCGTCCGGCTGACCCAGGGCGAGGCCGGCACCGAGACCAGCTACGGCGATCCCGTCGACGCCGCCCAGCAGTGGGCCTCGGACGGTGCGCAGTGGGTGCATCTCGTCGACCTCGATGCGGCCTTCGGTCGCGGGTCGAATGCCGCGATCCTGCGCAAGGTCATCAAGCAGCTCAAGGGCGTACAGGTGGAGCTGTCCGGTGGCATCCGCGACGACGCCACGCTCGAGGCGGCGCTGGAGAGCGGGGCTGCGCGCATCAATCTCGGCACCGCGGCGCTGGAGAACCCGGAGTGGGCCGCCGATGTGATCGGCCGTTACGGCGAGCAGATCGCGGTCGGCCTCGACGTGCGCGGTACCACTCTCGCCGCCCGCGGCTGGACGCGCGACGGCGGCGATCTCTGGCAGGTGCTGGACCGTCTCGAGGACGCCGGCTGCAGCCGATACGTGGTCACCGACGTCACGAAGGACGGCACGCTGCGTGGGCCGAACATCGAGCTGCTGCGCGAGATGACCGCGCGCACGCCGAAGCCGATCGTCGCCTCCGGCGGCGTGTCGAGCCTGGACGACATCGCCGCGCTGCGCGAGCTCGTCCCGCACGGCGTCGAGGGTGCGATCGTCGGCAAGGCCCTGTACGCGGGTGCGTTCACGCTCCCTGAGGCGCTGGATGTCGCCGGAAACTGACGGCGTGTCCGGTGTCGGCGACGAGGCCTGCAACCACGCCGACTCCGCCGGGGTGCCCTGGGCGGGACGCAGCTTCGAGCCCAACGCCCACGCGGCAGACGACGGGTCGGCCGACCCGGCGCTGCTGGCCGCTCTCACCGCGTTCCGCGCAGGGGAGGGGGATGCCGGTGCCGTCGCCGACGCGTACCGTGCCGCCCGCCTGTTGATCCCGCTCGTCTCCGAGAAGGGCGACGAGGGCGTGGGGCCGACGGGGCTGGCCGTCGACAAAACGCAGGAGCTGTCGATCGTGACGGTCGCCGGCCCGGACGGACGCACGGTGCTGCCGGTGTTCACCTCGGTGGACACGATGCGCACCTGGGACCCGCTGGCGCGACCGGTGCCGGTGCAGGGCGTGCGCACGGCCCTTGCGGCCGCGCAGGACGACACGGATCTCATCGTGATCGATCCGGCGTCGCCCACCGAGTTCGTGCTGCGTCGCCCGGCCGTCTGGGCGATCGGGCAGCAGCAGCGCTGGGAGCCGGCGCATCTGTCGCCGGAGGTGTACGCGGGACTGCAGGCGTCGATCGGCGGCGAGCTGGGCGTTCTCGACCTGTCGGTCGAGTCAGGCGATCCCGACGCGCGGCTGCGCGGACCCGAGCTGATCGTGCGCCTGCACTTGGTGGATGGGCTCGATCAGGCCGAGCTCGATGCGATCCTGCAGCGGCTCGCTGCCCGCTGGGCCGCGGACGACCGCATCGCGGTGCTCGTCGATTCGCTCACCGTCAAGCTCGTCCGCGCTGCCTCCTGACGGCATCCGCCTTCGTCACCCGCGCGACCCGCGCGACCCGCGCGAGGGTCAGCTGACGGGTCCCGTCCACTTCTCGCCCGGCCCCTTGCCGATGGCGTCGGGGATGACGGACGCCTCGCGGAACGCGAGCTGCACGGAGCGCAGGCCGTCGCGCAGCGAGCGGGCGTGCATGTCGCTGATCTCCGGAGCGCCGGCGGTGATGAGGCCGGCCAGAGCGTTGATGAGCTTGCGTGCCTCGTCGAGGTCCTTCTGGCTCTCCGGGTCGTCGGCGAGCCCCACCTTGACCGCTGCGGCACTGAGGAGGTGCACCGCCGCGGTGGTGATCACCTCGACGGCGGGCACGTCGGCGATGTCGCGGGTTGCGGCTTCCGCCGCGCGCTGCTGCTGCTCCCAGCGGGCCTGACGCTCGTCATCGGAGGTGGGGGAGGAGTCGATCGTGTCCACGGGCTGCTCTCTGCTAGACTGGGCGGGCACCGGAGTGTTCTGCTCCGGATCGAAAGAGGATCACATCCCACCCGCGCTTGCCGTTCCAGGCTACCGGGTTGCGCACTCCGCCTCGTCCGCGAGGTAGTCCGGCCCGCCGGATGAGGGTGCAGAACACAAGCCGATGCGTATGCATCGTGCGGGTGGATGCCGATGCTCTTCCGCCCGAGGCGCAGCCCTGTGCCCCGGTGGTCATCCCCGCACGAACAGGAGTTCCGCATCAGCGATCCCCGCACCAACGACCGCATCCGCGTCCCCGAGGTCCGCCTCGTGGGCCCGGCGGGTGAGCAGGTCGGCGTCGTCCGCATCGAGGTGGCGCTGCGTCTGGCACAGGAGGCCGACCTCGATCTCGTCGAGGTGGCCCCCAACTCGAAGCCTCCCGTGGTCAAGATCATGGACTACGGGAAGTTCAAGTACGAGGCTGCGCAGAAGGCCAAGGAAGCGCGGCGCAATCAGGCGAACACGATCCTCAAGGAGGTGCGCTTCCGACTGAAGATCGAGGCGCACGATTACCAGACGAAGCTCAAGCGCGCCGAGGGCTTCCTGCAGTCCGGTGACAAGGTCAAGGCCATGATCCTGTTCCGCGGCCGCGAGCAGCAGCGCCCCGAGCAGGGTGTGCGTCTGCTCCGCAAGTTCGCCGAGGATGTCGCCGAGTTCGGCACCGTGGAGTCCAACCCCACGATCGACGGACGCAACATGGTGATGGTCGTGGCTCCGCACAAGAACAAGTCCGAGGTCAAGACCGAGCAGAACGCCCAGCGCGCCGCCAACAAGGAGGCCGCCCGCCAGGCCCGCTCCACGGGGAGCGGCTCTGACGAGGACTCGACCACCGACCCCGCGCCCGCTCCCAGCGAGTAGACGCCCCCAGACTCCCGCCCCGGCGGGAAGCACAACGAAGGAAGAGAAATGCCGAAGCAGAAGACCCACTCGGGCGCCAAGAAGCGCTTCAAGGTCACCGGAAGCGGAAAGATCAAGAAGCAGCAGGCGAACCTCCGCCACAACTTCGAGGGCAAGCCGACCAAGCGCACCCGCCGCCTGTCGGCCGACAAGATCCTGGCCCCGGGCGACGCGAAGGTCGCCAAGAAGCTCCTCGGCATCTGAGCGCCGACGCAGAATTAGGAAGTAAGAAGAAATGGCTAGAGTCAAGCGGGCTGTCAACGCCCACAAGAAGCGTCGCGTCATCCTCGAGCGCGCGTCCGGCTACCGCGGTCAGCGTTCGCGCCTGTACCGCAAGGCGAAGGAGCAGGTCACCCACTCGCTCGTCTACGCGTACCGTGACCGTCGCAAGCGCAAGGGCGACTTCCGTCGCCTCTGGATCCAGCGCATCAACGCGGCGAGCCGTCAGAACGGCCTCACCTACAACCGCTTCATCCAGGGTCTGAACCTGGCCGGTGTGCAGGTGGACCGTCGCATGCTCGCCGAGCTGGCCGTCAACGAGCCCGCCGTCTTCACGAGCCTCGTCGCGACCGCCAAGGCTGCGCTGCCTGCCGACGTCAACGCCCCCAAGGCGTAAGCACACCGGCACCCGCTGCACGAAAGGGACGTCCTCCGCGGAGGGCGTCCCTTTCTCGTTTCCGCGCGCACCCCTCGGAGTGCGCGGAGGGCGCGGGGAACGGGGGCGGCGACCCTAGACTGAAGGCGTGCTCGAGAACCCCCGTTCCCCGCGCGTGCGCGCCGTCGCGAAGCTGACAAAGCGCAGCGCTCGCCAAGAGGCCGGGCTCTTCCTTCTGGAAGGACCGCAGGCTGCGCGTGAGGTGCTCGCCTACCGCCCTGACACGCTCGTCGAGCTGTTCGCGACGCCCGGGGCGATGGAGAAGCATCAGGACATCCGCGCGGCGGCCGCCGAGGCCGGGATCGACGTCGTCTTCACGACCGAGGCCGTGCTGGATGCGATGGCCGATACCGTCACACCGCAGGGCATCGTCGCCGTCGCACGGCAGTCGCCCACCAGCATGCGGGACGTGTTCGCGGCATCCCCTCGCCTCGTCGCGATCTGCGAGGAGGTGCGCGATCCGGGGAACCTGGGCACCATCATCCGTGCGGCCGACGCCGCCGGCGCCGATGCCGTCGTGCTCACCGGGCGCACCGTCGACCCGTACAACCCGAAAGTGGTGCGCGCGACGACCGGGTCGCTGTTCCACCTCCCGGTGGCCGTGGGCGCGGAGCTGCCCGCGACGATCGATCGCGCGCACGCCGCGGGGATGCGCGTCGTCGCCGCCGATGTCGGGGGTGCGGACTTCCTGGAGCATCGGGCGACGCTGTCCGAGCCGACCGCGTGGCTATTCGGCAATGAGGCCCGTGGCCTCGAGGACGACGCGCTGGGGCTGGTCGATCTCGCGCTGCGCCTGCCGATCTTCGGGCGTGCCGAGTCGCTGAACCTCGCCACCGCAGCCAGTGTCTGCCTGTACGAGACGGCCTTCGCGCAGCGCGCACAGAGCTGAGGCTGATCAGGACCGGGGCATTTCCGGCTGGTCACAGGTTGGTAAAGGTGCGGGGGATAACCTGAGCGCTTCCGCAGCGCCGGTCCTAGGCTGGCGCCATGACGACCCCTGACGAGAACGTCGCTCCGAAGACGTCGAACATCACGGTCCGCCGCGGCGATCCGCTGGTGGTCATCGACAACGTCCAGAAGCACTACGGCGACTTCCAGGCACTCAAGGACATCGACCTGACGGTCAACCGCGGCGAGGTCGTCGTGGTGATCGGGCCGTCCGGGTCGGGAAAGTCCACGCTGTGCCGCACGATCAATCGACTCGAGACGATCACCAGCGGCACCATCTCCATCGACGGCAAGGAGTTGCCGAAGGAGGGCAAGGGCCTCGCCGCGTTGCGCGCCGATGTCGGCATGGTGTTCCAGTCGTTCAACCTCTTCGCCCACCTGACGATCCTGGAGAACATCACGCTGGGGCCGATCAAGGTCAAGAAGATGAAGAAGGCGGATGCCGAGGCTGAGGCCAAGATCCTGCTCGACCGCGTCGGCGTCGGGCAGCAGGCCACCAAGCTCCCCGCGCAGCTCTCCGGTGGGCAGCAGCAGCGCGTCGCGATCGCCCGAGCCCTGGCGATGAAGCCGAAGGTGATGCTGTTCGACGAGCCGACCAGTGCCCTCGACCCGGAGATGATCAACGAGGTCCTCGACGTCATGATCGGTCTCGCGCACGACGGCATGACGATGATCGTCGTCACCCACGAGATGGGCTTCGCCCGCAAGGCAGCCGACCGCGTCGTCTTCATGGCCGACGGACAGATCGTCGAGGAAGCCACCCCGGATCAGTTCTTCACGAACCCGACCAGCGACCGGGCCAAGGACTTCCTCTCCAAGCTCATCACGCACTGAGCTCTCTCGTACTCACTGACCACCCCACAAGGAAGCACAGGAGGAACCACATGCGCACTACCAGAATCGTCGGAGCCGTGGCAGGAATCGCCGTCGCGGGCCTCGCACTGACCGCCTGCGCGGGCGACGAGCCGGGCGCCTCGGACGAGAACCCGTGGACCGTCGCGACGGACGTCACCATCGAGGGCAGCCCCACGTTCGACTCGATCCAAAGCGCGGGCAAGGTCGTGGTGGGTGTCAAGGAGGACCAGCCGGGGCTCGGCTACCTGGACGCCGCCACCAACGTGCGCAGCGGATTCGACGTCGACATCGCCCGTTGGATCGCCGCTTCACTCGGGTACGACGAGGCCGACATCGACTTCCAGGCGATCCCGTCCGCCAACCGCGAGCAGGCGATCATCAACGGCGACATCGACTACTACGTCGGCACCTATTCGATCACCGACGCGCGCAAGGAGCAGATCTCCTTCGCCGGTCCGTACTTCATCACCGGTCAGGGCCTTCTGGTCGGGGCGGACAACGACACGATCACCGGGCTCGAATCGCTGACCGCCGACGACACGGTCTGCTCCGCGACCGGATCGACCTCGATCCAGCGGATCAAGGACCAGACGCCGTCGCAGACGAAGGAGTACGACACCTACTCCGCGTGCGTCGAGGATCTGAAGAACGACCAGGTCGACGCTGTGACCACCGATGAGGCGATCCTGATCGGCTACGCGGCGCAGGAGCCGGACAAGCTCAAGGTCGTGGGCGACGTGTTCAGCGAGGAGCGTTACGGCGTCGGAATCCCCAAGGGCGACACCGCACTGCAGCAGTTCATCAACGACATGTTTACGAACGGCGGAGACGTCTGGCAGGCGATCTTCGACAAGAACCTCGGTGCGTCGGGCGTGTCCGCGACGCAGCCGGAGGTCGACCCGGTCGGCTGACCGCGAACCGGCGGCGGCGCCTTGGGCGCCGCCGCCGGGCACGGCGACGCAAGCGGCAAGACGAGAGGCGGACCATGGGAGTCATCACCGACAACCTCGACCTGTGGGGTGAGGCGATCGGCGGCACGCTCGTGCTGTTCTTCGGCGGAGGGCTGATCGCGCTCGTGCTCGGACTCATCGTCGGCGGCATGCGCGTCTCGCCCATTCCTATCGCCCGTGCGGTCGGCACGGTGTATGTGAACTGGATCCGCAACACCCCGCTGACCCTGGTGATGTTCTTCTTCGCGTTCTGCCTCCCGATCATGCTCGCGGAGCGCATGAGCGCGATCCTGCTCGCCACCGTCGCGCTGGGCGTGTACACGGCCACGTACGTGGCCGAGACGATCCGGTCCGGCATCAACACCGTTCCCGTCGGGCAGGCCGAAGCGGCCCGGGCCATCGGCCTCACCTTCGGACAGGTCATGACCCTCGTGGTGCTGCCGCAGGCGAGCCGCTCGGTGATCCCGCCGATGATGAGCGTGTTCATCGCTCTGCTGAAGAACACGACGGTGGCCGCCGGCTTCTCGGTGCTCAACCTCGGTTCGGTCCGATCGTGGCTCGCCGAGCCGCCGCGCAGCGAGAACCAGCTGGTCGTCCTGCTGTGGGTCATGGTCATCTTCGTCGTGCTCGTGCTGCTCCTGGCCTGGTTGCAACGCGTCATGGAGCAGAAGTGGAGGATCGCCCGATGAGCGGTTCCGTTCTCTACGACGTCCCCGGCCCGAGAGCACAGGCGCGCAACCGCCTCCTGGGTGTGATCACGATCCTGATCGTGATCGCGTTCTTCGGCTGGGTCGTCTGGCGGTTCTACGACACCGGACAGTTCACCGCGCAGAAGTGGCAGCTGTTCGGGTACTCCACGGTCTGGCGGCGCATTCTCGACGGCGTCATCGCGACACTGTCCGCCTTCGTCGTCGCCGCTGCCGGTTCTCTCGTGCTGGGTTTCGTGCTGGCGATCGGCCGCCTGTCCGAGCACGCCTGGGTACGCGTTCCCATCGGCTGGATCACCGAGATCCTGCGGGCGATCCCGGTCCTGGTCTTCATGATGCTGCTGTACTACGGCCTCCCCGTCGTCGGCGTGAAGATGGAGCCGTACTGGGCCGTCGTCATCGCGCTCGTCGCGTACAACGGTTCGGTGCTGGCCGAGGTCATCCGTGCCGGCGTCGAGTCCCTGCCGCGCGGACAGAGCGAAGCCGGCTATGCCATCGGACTGCGCAAGTCGGGCGTGATGCGGCTGATCCTGTTGCCGCAGGCGATCCGCTCGATGATGCCGGTGATCGTCTCCCAGCTCGTCGTCACCCTCAAGGACACCGCGCTGGGCTTCATCATCACGTACCAGGAGCTGCTCTACGTCATCAAGTTCCTCGGTTCCAGCGCGACCTACGGTTCGCCGCTGATCCCGGCGGCACTCATCGGCGGATCGATCTACGTTGCCATGTGTCTCGCGCTGAGTTACCTCGCATATCGCCTCGAACAGCGCACCAAGCGGCGCCAGCAGGCGAACGCCGTCGACCCGATGCACCACCCGGTGGCAGCGACCACCGACACCGAGCTGATCGGCCTGCAGCACATGACCGACGGTTCCACCGGCAACGAGGGGGGCGGCTTCCCGCGGCTGCCGCGCCGCGACGGGCACTGACCGGCTCGACCGGGCGCGCCGCGCGGCGCCGGTAGACTCGTGTCTCGTGTCTGACGCCCTCGAGATCACCCCGGAAACGGTGGCCGCCGCCGTCGACGACGCCCTGCGGGCGATCGCCGCCGCGGCCGACACCGGCCAGCTCAAAGCCGCGCGCAACGCGCACACCGCGGAGGGGTCGCCACTGGCATCCCTCAACGCGCAGCTGCGCAACGTCCCGAACGACCGCAAGGCCGAGTTCGGCAAGCTCGTCGGCCAGGCCAGGGGTCGCGTGACGCAGGCGCTCGCCGCCCGCGAGACCGAGCTCGCCGAGGCCGAGACGGCGGCGAAGCTCGAGGCGGAGCGCATCGACATCACGGCGGCGCCGCAGCGGGCGCGCATCGGCGCCCGGCATCCCCTCACGCTGCTCCAGGAGCAGATCGGCGACATCTTCGTCGGCATGGGATGGGAAGTCGCGGAGGGCCCCGAGCTCGAGCACGAGTGGTACAACTTCGACGCGCTGAACCTCGACGCCGACCACCCGGCGCGGCAGATGCAGGACACGTTCTATGTCGACCCGGTCGCGAAGCACCTGCTGCTGCGCACGCAGACGAGCCCCGTGCAGATGCGCTCGATGCTCACCCGCGACCTGCCGATCTACATCATCTCGCCCGGCCGCGTGTACCGCACCGACGAGTTCGACGCGACGCACCTTCCGGTGTTCAGCCAGTTCGAGGGTCTCGTCATCGACAAGGGCATCACGATGGCGCACCTGCGCGGCACCCTCGACCACGTCGCCCGTGCCCTGTTCGGCGCCGAGGCGAAGACGCGTCTGCGCGCCAACTACTTCCCCTTCACTGAGCCGAGCGCCGAGCTCGACCTGTGGCACCCGACCTTCACCGGCGGCGCCCGCTGGATCGAGTGGGGCGGCTGCGGCATGGTCAACCCCAACGTGCTGCGCGCGGCCGGGATCGACCCGGAGGAGTACTCCGGGTTCGCGTTCGGCATGGGGATCGAGCGGACGCTCATGTTCCGCTCCGATGTGAAGGACATGCGCGACATGGCCGAGGGCGATGTCCGCTTCAGCGAGCAGTTCGGAATGGTGGTCTGATGCGCGTCCCGCTTTCGTGGCTCCGCGAGTATGTCGACGTCCCCGTGGATGCCACGCCGGATGACGTTCTGGCGTCCCTCGTCTCGGTCGGGTTCGAGGAGGAGGACGTGCACGGCTTCGGTCTGACCGGGCCGATCGTCGTCGGTCAGGTGGTCGATTTCGTCGAGGAACCGCAGTCCAACGGCAAGACGATCCGGTGGTGCCAGGTGGATGTCGGCGACGCGGACCTCCGCGGGATCGTGTGCGGGGCACGCAACTTCTTCCCCGGCGACAAGGTCGTCGTGACGCTGCCCGGCGCCGTGCTGCCCGGACCGTTCCCTATCGCCGCGCGCAAGACCTACGGGCACGTCTCCGACGGCATGATCGCGTCGGCGAAGGAGCTCGGCCTCGGCGACGAGCACTCCGGCATCCTGCGCCTGGTCGAGCTCGGCCTCGACCCCGAGGTCGGGAGCGACGCGATCGCGCTGCTCGGCCTGGATGACGTCGCCGTCGAGATCAACGTCACTCCCGACCGCGGCTACGCGCTGAGCCTGCGCGGTGTCGCGCGCGAGTATGCGCACGCCACCGGTGCCGCCTTCCGCGACCCGGGCGAACGGGCCTTCGACGACCTGCAGCAGCCGGTCGGCGGCTTCGATGTCTCCGTCGTCGACGACGCGCCCATCCGCGGCCGCGTCGGTGCCAGCGAGTTCGTCGTGCGCATCGTGCGCGACGTCGACCCGACCAAGCCGACTCCGCCGTGGATGGTTGCGCGGCTGACGCTTGCCGGCATCCGCTCGCTCGGCATCCTCATCGACATCACCAACTACGTGATGCTCGAACTGGGCAATCCCATCCACGGCTACGACCTCGACACACTGTCCGGCGGCATCACCGTGCGCCGTGCGCGTGAGGGGGAGAAGCTGACCACCCTCGACGGCAAGGAGCGCACGCTCTCGCCGGAGGACCTGCTGATCACCGACGAGTCGGGCCCGATCGGCCTGGCCGGCGTCATGGGCGGCGGCACGACCGAGATGACCGCTGCCACCCGCAACGTGCTCATCGAGGCCGCGATCTTCGACACCGTGTCGATCGCGCGCACCGCGCGCCGGCACAAGCTGCCCAGTGAGGCCTCCAAGCGGTTCGAGCGCGGCGTCGACCCGCTGATCCCGTTCGTCGCGGCGCGCCGTGTCGCTGATCTGATGGTCGCCTACGCCGGCGGCACGCTCGACACCCAGACCGGCGGTGCCCTGTTCACCGAGGTGTTCGTCGAGGCGATCGAGCTGCCGCGCGGCTTCGTGTCGGGCCTCATCGGCGTGGACTACACCGAGGCCGAAGTGCTGGGTGCGCTCGAGACCGTCGGCTGCGAGGCATCGGTCGACGGCGATGTCGCGACCGTCATCCCTCCGTCGTGGCGCCCCGACCTGACCGACAAGTGGACGCTCGCCGAGGAGGTCGCCCGCATCACGGGCTACGACCGCATCCCTTCGGTGCTGCCTGTTCCGCCGTCCGGCCGCGGGTTCACGCCCGCGCAGGCCGGTCGACGCCGCGTGTCGAACGCGCTCGCCGCCGCCGGCTTCGTCGAGACGCCGTCGTTCGGCTTCACGACGGCCGAGCAGAACGACCTGCACGGGTCCGCGTCGGGTGCGCACCTGCCCAGCGTGAAGCTGGCCAATCCGCTCGACGGCCAGGCGCCGTACCTGCGCCGCACGCTCGTGCCCGGTCTGCTGCAGGTCGCGCACCGCAACGTCGCGCGCGGACTCACCGACCTCGCGCTGTTCGAGACCGGTGCCGTGTTCCTTCCCGAGCCCGGGGTGTCCTACGGCTCGGACACGGTCCCGGCCGCGGCTGTGCGCCCGGATGCCGCCACGCTCGCCGCGCTGGATGCCGCGATCCCGCCGCAGCCGCGCTACGTCGCGGTGCTGCTGACCGGCAACCGCATCGCGAAGCAGCCCGGTCAGGCGGCGGAGCCGTTCGACGTGGGGGACGCGCTCGACGCGGTGCGCACCGTCGCCGCGGCCACCGGCGTCGAGATCGCCGTCGAGCAGACCCAGCGTGCCGCCCTGCACCCGGGGCGCGCGGGCGTGCTGAGCGTCGGGGACACCGAGGTCGGCTACGTCGGCGAGCTGCACCCGCAGGTCGCTTCCGACGCCGACCTGCCCGGCCGCGTCGTCGTCGCCGAGCTCGATCTCGACCTGCTGCTGGAGCTCGCGGGGGAGAAGGTGGTCGCGGCATCCCTGTCGGGGTACCCCGCCGCGACGCAGGACGTCTCCCTCGTCGTGGATGCCGACGTGCCCGCCGCCGCGGTGCGCGCGGCGCTGGTCGAGGGCGCCCTTCGACAGGCTCAGGGACCGGAGGCACAGGGACCGGGGGCACAGGGCCAGGGGCTGCTCGAGTCGCTGCGACTCGTGGACGACTACCGGGGTCAGGGCGTGCCGGACGGCTCGAAGAGCCTGACGTTCGCGCTGCGCTTCCGCGCCGACGACCGCACCCTGACCGCCGCCGAGGCGACAGAGGCCAAGCTCGCCGGTGTCGCCGTCGCCGCCGAACGGTTCGGCGCGACGCTGCGCGAGTAGCCGCACAGCACCCGCGCCGGGCGCTTCGGCGCCTGTTCGCAGCAGCGGCGCCCGACATCGATGCTGCCGTCGTCACGGACTGGCGCCGTCGCGGTCACTAGGCTCGGGGTGATGAGCACCCTGACCCCCGCCCTGCAGCTGTCCGGGCTCGTGAAGAGCTTCAGCGGCACGCCGGCTGTGGCCGGCATCGACCTGGTGGTCCCGGCAGGGTCGTTCTACGGGCTCGTCGGTCCGAACGGCGCGGGCAAGACCACGACGCTGTCCATGGCGACCGGGCTGCTGCAACCCGATGCCGGCAGTGCGCACGTGCACGGCGTCGATGTCTGGGCACAGCCGGTCGAGGCGAAGCGGATCATCGGCAATCTCGCCGATGGCGTGCGCCTGTTCGACCGGCTCACCGGAGAGCAGCTGCTCACCTACACGGCGATGATGTTCGGCATCCCGCGCCCGGAGATCGCCGGCCGGGTCGGCGACCTGCTCGACCTGATGGACCTGCGCGAGGCGGCAGGCACCATCGTGGCGGACTACTCCGCCGGCATGACCAAGAAGATCGCCCTCGCCTGCGCGCTCGTGCACGCCCCGCGCCTGCTCGTACTGGACGAGCCGTTCGAGTCGGTCGATCCGGTGTCTGCCGCGAACATCGAGGACGTGCTGCGCGGGTACACGCGCTCCGGCGGCAGCATCATCATCTCCAGCCACTCGATGGACCTCGTCCAGCGCATGTGCGATCACGTCGCGGTCATCGCTGCGGGGCGCGTGCTGGCGGCGGGTACCGTCGACGAGGTGCGCGGCGGCGAGACGCTGCAGGATCGGTTCATCGACCTCGTCGGCGGACGGCACACGTCGGAGGGTCCGCAGTGGTTGCGACAGTCCTGAGGCTGCGATACCGGATTCTCGGCAACATCCTGTCGCGCAACCCGTGGCAGCTCGTCGGATTCTGCCTCGGGGTGCTGTCTGCCCTGTGGTTGCTGGCGCTGGTGGCCTTCGCGATGATCGCGCTGGCCGGTCTCGGCGATGCGTCGGTCTCGCGCATGGTGGTCGTGCTCGGTGGCAGCGCACTCGTCGCAGGATGGGTCATCGGTCCGCTGCTGATCGCGGGCATGGACACGACCGTGGATGCCGGCCGCCTCGCGCCCTTCCCCCTGACCCGCCGCCAGGTGATGCTGGCACTGACCGGGACCGGCGCGACCGGCGTGCCCGGGATCACGACGACACTGGCGGCGTTGATCACGGCGATCGTGTGGTGGCGCAGCCCCGTGGCTTTGCTCGTCGCCGTGCCCTGCGCACTGCTGGGCGCACTGGTGTGCGTGATCGCGGGGCGGCTGGCCGGCACGCTGTCGGCGAGCCTGGGCGGGAACCGCCGCGGCCGTGAGCTGGTCGGCACGCTCGCGCTGGGCCTGGTCATCATGGCCGGTCCGATCCTGTCCGCGGTGGCCGTCGGCGTCGGTGCCGCCGTCGACGCCGTCGACCGGGTCGCGCTGGCCGCCGACGTCCTCGGCTGGACGCCGATCGGAGCCGCCTGGGCGGTGCCCGCGGACCTTGCCGCCGGTACCTGGGCGTCGGCGCTGGTCAAGGTGCTGATCGCCGTCGCCACCCTGGCCGGATTGTGGCTGATCTGGTCGCGCGCGCTCGCCGTGGGCGTTGTCGCGCCGCGTCACCGCGTCGCGCGTGCCGCGGACCCTGGCCGGCTCGGGCTGTTCGGCCTGATGCCCACCGGGGGAGTCGGCGCCACCTGGGCGCGGTCGCTCACGGCCTGGCTGCGCGACCCCCGCTACCTGCGTCAGCTCATCTTCGTGCCGCTGTTCCCGGCGCTGTTCGCGTTCACCGGTGGGCTGCGCGAGGGGCCGTTCGTCGCTTCTGCCGTGATCGTCGCCTTCGTGCTGTCCATCACCGGCTACACCGACATCTCCTACGACGGCACGGCATTCGCGAGCGTGCTGTCGACCGGCGTGCGCGGCTGGCAGGACCGCCTGGGCCGGCTGCTGGGTGCGGCGACCGTCGGCATCCCGGCCGTCGTGCTCGTCGCGATCGTGACCCTCGTCATCGCGGACGCCGTCGCCCTGCTGCCGGGCGTTCTCGGCGCGGCACTCGGGATCCTGCTCGCCGGGTACGCGGTGTCCGCCGTCTCTTCCGCGCTGATCGTCTCGCCGGTGTCGGCACCCGGCGACAGCCCGTTCAAGACCGTTCCGGGTCAGACCTTCCTCAACGGTCTGCTGGTGTTCGTGGTGATGGCCGGGGTGCTCGTACTTGCCGCGCCGTCGCTGATCACGACGGTGATCGGTCTGGTCACAGGCACCGTGCAACTGGGCTGGATCGCGCTGGCGATCGCCGTGGTCGTCGGCTCCGCGGCGATCACCGGTGGGGTGATCGTCGGCGGTCGTACGCTCGAACGCACCGGGCCGTCCCTGCTGCTGCGCATCAAGGCGTTCCCGACCGGGTGAGTGCCGAGTGAAGATGGAGCCATGACGAACGTCCTGGTCCTCGGCGGAACCGGCTGGCTGAGCTCGCGGATCGCCGCCGGATGGGTCGCCCGCGGCGCCGAGGTGACGTGCCTGGCCCGCGGTACCCGTCCGGCCCCCGGCGGTGCCCGGCTTCACCGGGCCGACCGCGCGCTCCCCGATGCCTACACCGGGCTCGACGATCGCGACTGGGACGAGGTCGTCGACGTGTCGTCCGATGCCGTCGCCGTCGCCGCGGCCATCGCTGCTCTGGCTGATCGCGCCGCCCATTGGACCTACGTCTCCAGTGTCTCGGTCTACGCCGATGCCGGCGTACCGGATGCCGACGAGTCTGCGCCGCTGGTTCCGCCCGCGGTCGAGGGCGATGACGACTACGCCCGGGCGAAGGCCGCGGCGGAACAGGCCGTGCGCAGGCTGGACGGGCGTGCCGCGATCATCCGCCCCGGACTCATCGTCGGGCCGGGTGACCCGAGCGACCGGTTCGGCTACTGGCCGGCGCGCTTCGCGCTCGCCGGTGCCGAGCCGGTGCTCGCCCCGGCGGCCCCGGGCGGTCGCGTGCAGGTGATCGACGTCGATGACCTGGCCGCGTTCGCGGTGGATGCCGGTGCGCGCGGCTGGTCGGACATCGCCGACGCCGTGGGGGACTCGTGGCCGCTGGCCGACGTCCTCGCGCTCGCGCGCCGCCTGGCGGGACACACCGGCGACGTCGTCGAAGCCGACCCGGACTGGCTCGTCGACCACGACGTCGCCTCCTGGGCCGGACCCCGCTCGCTGCCCTTGTGGCTCCCCGACGACATGCCGGGGTTCGCCGCCCGGCGTGGCGAGAGGTACCGCGCCGCCGGTGGCGGTATCCGCCCGCTCGCGGAGACGATGCAGCGCGTCCTCGACGACGAGATCGCACGCGGTGTGGACCGAGAGCGACGATCGGGTCTCCGCCGGGCCGACGAGATCGCGCTGCTGGCCCAGCGGTAGGCCCGCTCGATTTGCGCGGGCGGCGCGCGCGGGACTATCGTCGCGACATGCTCTCGAGCGCGACCGCCACCGTCTCCGTGGTGCTGCGCGCGCGTCGACGTCAGGGCGACCGCCGACTCTAGGCGACCCCGCGGGTTGTCCGTCACGCGACGGGCTGAGCCGCCGGTGTCGCCGCCGTCGATGACTCCTCCGCCCAGACAATAAGGTTGAACCCATGACCTATTCGGTCGCCGTTTCCGGCGCTTCCGGCTATGCGGGTGGCGAGATCCTGCGCCTGCTCGCCGCTCATCCCGACATCGAGATCCGCACCGTGACCGCGCACGCCAATGCCGGTCAGCCGCTGATCGACCACCAGCCGCATCTGCGGTCTCTCGCACATCTGACGCTGCAGCCCACCACGCCCGAGGCGCTCGCCGGCCACGACATCGTGTTCCTCGCGCTGCCGCACGGTCAGTCCGGTCAGTACACCGACGCTCTCGGCGACGTGCCCCTGGTCATCGACGCGGGTGCCGATCACCGGCTCACCTCGCCCGAGGCGTGGGACGCGTTCTACGGCGGGCCCTTCCACGAGCCGTGGGTCTACGGCGTGCCTGAGCTGCCCGTCGGCGGTGGCACGCAGCGGGCGAACCTCGTCGGCGCGACCCGGATCGCCGCCCCGGGCTGCAACGCCTCAACCGTCAGCCTGAGCCTTGCACCGGGTGTCGCGGCGGGCGTGATCGACCCGTCGGACATCGTCGCCGTCCTCGCGGTCGGCCCGTCCGGAGCCGGCAAGAGTCTGAAGCAGAACCTGCTGGCATCCGAGATCCTCGGCAGCGCCAACCCGTATGCCGTCGGGGGCACGCATCGGCACATCCCCGAGATCCAGCAGGCGCTGCGCGGCGCGGCCCCCTCGACAGGCTCGGGGACCGGGGACGGATCGGGGACCGGGGAGGGCTCGGGGACCGGGGCAGGACCGGTCGACGTGCGGGTGTCGTTCACGCCCGTGCTGGTGCCGATGGCGCGGGGCATCCTCGCGACGTCCAGCGCACCCATCGCCCCCGGGGCCACGGACGCCCAGATCCGCGGGGCATGGGAGCAGGCCTACGGCGATGAGATGTTCGTCCAGCTGCTGCCGGAAGGTCGCTTCCCACGCACCGCCGACGTGCTCGGCGCGAACACCGCTCTCATGGGTCTCGCAATCGACCGCGCGGCGAACCGCGTCGTCGTCGTGACCGCGGTGGACAACCTCGTCAAGGGCACCGCCGGTGCCGCGATCCAGTCGATGAACATCGCCCACGGCCTCCCCGAGGCCACGGGCCTGACCGTGAACGGAGTGGCCCCGTGAGCGCCGCAGCAGCAGCCGCCGCACAGGGAGTGACGGCAGCACGAGGGTTCGAGGCCGCCGGTGTCGTCGCCGGCCTGAAGTCCACCGGCAAGCGCGATCTCGCCGTCGTCGTCAACCGCGGTCCGGACAAGGTCGGCGCCGCCGTGTTCACGAGCAATCGGGCCAAGGCGAACCCGATCATCTGGTCGCGGCAGGCCGTCGCCGATGGTGTGGTCGAGGCCGTCGTGCTCAACTCCGGCGGCGCGAACTGCTTCACGGGCAGCTTCGGCTTCCAGACCACGCACCAGACCGCCGAGGCCGCGGCCGAGGCGCTCGGCGTCAGCGCCGGCGACATCCTCGTCTGCTCCACCGGTCTCATCGGCACGGGGGACGAGACGTTCCGGGCCAAGGTGCTGTCCGGAACGGCCGACGCCATCGCGCAGCTCAGCGCCGACGGGGGAGCGGCCGCCAGCGAGGCGATCATGACGACCGACACCCGGCCCAAGCGCGCCGTCGTCAGCCACGCCGGCTGGACCGTCGGCGGCATGGCCAAGGGCGCCGGCATGCTCGCCCCGGGACTGGCCACCATGCTCGTCGTGATCACCACCGACGCGAAGCTCACCGCAGCCGAGGCCGACACCGCGCTGCGCCGCGCGACGCACCTCACGTTCGACCGACTCGACTCCGATGGATGCATGTCCACGAACGACCAGGTCACCCTGCTCGCCAGCGGCGCCTCGGGTGTCGCTCCCGACCTGGACGCCTTCGCCATGGCACTGACCGAGGTCTGTGCCGACCTCGCGCAGCAGCTGCAGGCCGACGCGGAGGGCGCGAGCCACAACATCTCCATCCAGGTCGTGCACGCCGCGAGCGAGGAGGACGCCGTCACCGTGGGTCGCTCGGTGGCCCGCAACAACCTGTTCAAGGCCGCCATCTTCGGCAACGACCCCAACTGGGGCCGCGTCTTGGCCGCGATCGGCACGACCGACGCCGCGTTCGACCCGTACGACGTCGATGTCTGGTTCAACGGCGTGCGCGTGTGCACGGCCGGCGGCCCGGATCGTCCGCGCGAAGAGGTCGACCTGACGCCGCGCGCCACCGGCATCCTCATCGATCTCAAGGTGGGCGACGCGGAGGCGACGATCCTCACCAACGACCTCACCCACGACTACGTCCACGAGAACAGCGCCTACTCCTCATGACCGATCTTCAGCAGACCACGCCCGAGGAGGCCGCCGAGAAGGCCGCCGTCCTCATCGAGTCGCTGCCCTGGCTCAAGCGCTTCAGCGACCAGATCATCGTCATCAAGTACGGCGGCAACGCGATGGTGTCCGAGCAGCTGCAGAACACGTTCGCCGAGGACATCGCGTATCTGCGGTACGTCGGCGTCAAGCCCGTCGTCGTGCACGGCGGCGGACCGCAGATCTCGCAGATGCTCGATCGTCTGTCGATCCCGAGCGAGTTCAAGGGCGGCTACCGCGTCACCTCCACCGAGGCGATCAGCGTCGTGCGGATGGTGCTCACCGGTCAGATCAACCCGCAGCTGGTCAGTCGCATCAACGCGCACGGCGCGTTCGCGACGGGCCTGTCCGGTGAGGATGCCGGTCTGTTCCGCGGCCGGCGTCGTGGCGTGGTCATCGACGAGGTCGAGCACGACCTCGGCCACGTCGGCGACGTCGTCGGCGTCGACCCGCAGCCGGTGCTCGACCACCTCGAGGCGGGCCGGATCCCGGTCGTGTCCTCGATCGCGCCCGATCTGGACCATCCCGGACAGTCGCTGAACGTCAACGCGGATGCCGCGGCGGCGGCGCTCGCCGTGGCGCTCGGCGCCTCCAAGCTGGTCGTGCTCACCGACGTCCCGGGACTGTACGCCGACTGGCCGAACCGCGATTCGCTCGTCTCGCACCTGACGGCGAGCAGTCTGCGCGACATGCTGCCGAGCCTGGAGTCGGGGATGATCCCGAAGATGCAGGCGTGCCTGGATGCTGTCGACGGCGGCGTGGACACGGCGGCGATCATCGACGGCCGCCAGCCGCACTCGGTCCTGGTGGAGGTCTTCACAGAACAGGGAATCGGAACGGAAGTGGTGGCAGGGTGACCGTGGCAGAGCAGACAACGTGGCAGGACGGCGCTCAGCGCGACCTCACACTCAACGTGGGCGATCGGCTGGCACTGTTCACGCGTGGTGAGGGCGCATACCTCTGGGACGGCGACGGTCGCCGCTACCTCGACTTCCTCGGCGGCATCGCCGTGGTGTCGCTCGGGCACGCGCACCCGGTGTTCGTCGAGGCGGTCAGCCGCCAGGCGGCCACCCTCGCGCACGTGTCCAACTACTTCGCCACGCAGCCGCAGCTCGACCTGGCCGCGCAGCTGAAGCGGCTCGCCGGCACCGGCGATGACGGTCGCGTGTACTTCGGCAACTCCGGTGCGGAGGCCAACGAGGCGGCGTTCAAGCTGGCGCGGCTGCACGGTGCGGCATCCCGCAACGGGGGCGTCGAGCGCCACCGCATCCTCGCTCTCAAGGACGCCTTCCACGGACGCACGATGGGCACGCTCGCGCTGACCGGCAAGCCGTATATGCAGCAGCCGTTCGAGCCGATGGTGCCCGGGGTCGAGTTCCTCGACTCCACGATCGAGGCGCTCGAAGCCGCCATCGATGACCGGGTCGCCGCGCTGTTCGTCGAGCCGATCAAGGGCGAAGCCGGTGTCGTCGACCTGCCCGACGGCTACCTGCAGGCGGCGCGCGAGCTCACGGCGAAGCACGGTGCGCTGCTGATCATCGACGAGATCCAGACCGGTGCCGGACGCACCGGCTCCTGGTTCGCGTTCCAGCACGCCGGTATCACGCCCGATGCGATCACGGTCGCCAAGGGCATCGGCAACGGCTTCCCGATCGGCGCGCTGATCACGTTCGGCGCTGCCGGTGAGCTGTTCTACCCGGGCACGCACGGCTCCACCTTCGGTGGAAACGCGCTCGCGACGGCTGTCGCCGGTGCGGTGCTCGCCGAGATCGAGCGGGCCGGGCTGGTCGAGAACGCCGCCGCGCGCGGTGCGCAGGTGCGGGCCGCGATCGACGCGATCGCGTCTCCGCTGGTGGAGGGATGCCGTGGGCAGGGGCTGCTGGTCGGCGTTGCGCTTGCACGGCCGGTCGCGAAGGCCGTCGTGGCCGCCGCGCAGGAGCACGGCCTGATCGTGAACGCCGCCAACGACTCGACGATCCGGCTTGCGCCGGCACTGACCATCGGCGATGTCGAGATCGACGAGTTCCAAGACCTGTTCGCTCGCGCGCTGGCCACCGTGACCGACGCGCTGCTGCTGGACGACACCGAGACGAAGAAGGACGCACAATGACCCGCCACCTGCTGCGCGACGATGACCTGAGCCCCGCCGAGCAGGCCGAGATCCTCGACCTCGCGGTGGCGCTGAAGAAGGATCGCTGGAAGGTCAAGCCCCTCGAGGGCCCGCAGACGGTCGCGGTGATCTTCGACAAGAGCTCGACCCGCACGCGCGTCTCGTTCGCGGTCGGCATCGCGGACCTCGGCGGATCGCCGCTGATCATCTCCACCGCGAACAGTCAGCTCGGCGGCAAGGAGACCCCATCCGACACGGCGCGCGTGCTCGAGCGCCAGGTCGCCGCGATCGTGTGGCGCACGTACGCGCAGGCCGGGCTGGAGGAGATGGCGGCCGGGACCACGGTCCCCGTGGTCAACGCCCTGTCCGACGACTTCCATCCGTGCCAGCTGCTCGCGGACCTGCTCACGATCAAAGAGCACAAGGGCGAGCTCAAGGGCTTGACCCTCGCGTTCTTCGGCGACGGCCGCTGCAACATGGGTCACTCGTATGCGCTGGCCGGCGTCACCGCGGGTATGCACGTGCGGATCGCCTCGCCGGAGGCGTATGCGCCGCGCGAGGACGTCATCGCCGATGCCGACCGCATCGCCGAGACCACGGGCGGGTCGGTGACGCTGTACACCGATCCGATCGAGGCGGCCGCCGGCGCCGATATCGTCGTGACCGACACCTGGGTGTCGATGGGCAAGGAAGAGGAGAAGATCGCGCGACTGCGTGACCTGGGCGAGTACAAGGTCACGCAGGAGATCATGGGCCTGGCCAAGGACGACGCGATCTTCATCCACTGCCTCCCCGCGGACCGCGGCTACGAGGTCGACGCCGAGGTCATCGACGGACCGCAGAGCGTCGTCTGGGACGAGGCGGAGAACCGTCTGCACGCGCAGAAGGCGCTCCTGGTGTGGCTGCTGCGCCAGCAGTGAACCGCACCGGCGTCGCTGACCACCGCCGTTGAGCGTAGGCGCGCAGCGCCGGAGACGAAACGCATGTCATCCTCGCATCTCGACGCAGCCGGTCGGCTGCCCGGCATCGATCTGGCCCGCGGCCTCGCGGTGCTGGGGATGTTCGCCGCGCATCTGCTCTGGATCGAGCCGCTTGACGCGGGGCGCCCGGACACCTGGATCGACCTGGCCAACGGGCGTTCGTCGGTCCTGTTCGCCACGCTCGCCGGTGTGTCCATCGGCCTCGTGACCGGGGGAGTGCGTCCGTACGCGGGACAGCGATTGCGCGCTGCTCGTCTCGGACTGGTGTATCGCGCGGTGCTGCTCTGGCTTATCGGGCTCATGCTGATCGCCACGGCTGTACCGGTGTACGTGATCCTGCCCGCCTACGCCGTGCTGTTCCTGCTCGCGCAGGCGCTGCTGACGCTGTCGGCCCGCACGCTGTGGATCGTCGCCGCGGTCACGGCGCTGGTGATGCCGTGGCTGCAGCCCCTGCTGGATCCGATGGTTCTGGATGCCCCGTACGGGGCGGAGATCGGCCTCGCACTCGGGTGGCACTATCCGTTCACCGTGTGGTTCGCGTTCCTGGCCGCGGGCCTCGCGGCCACGCGCTCCGACCTGCGGTCGGCGCGGACGCAGGTGTGGCTCGCGGTCGGCGGTGCGGTCGCGGCGGCGGTGGGGTACGGCATCCCTTCGCTTCTCCGGCCCGAGCCGGGGACGTACCTCGGCGAGGTCTGGACCGCCGATGCGCACTCCAGCGGGCTGTGGGAGGTCGTGGGTTCCGGCGGCTGGGCGCTGATGACGCTCGGGCTGTGTCTGCTGCTGTGCCGTGTGCGCGTCGTGCGGGCGGTGCTGCTGCCGCTGCGCGCCGTCGGATCGATGCCGCTGACCGCCTACGTCGGGCAGCTCGTCGTCTGGGCGGGCATCGCCGCGCTGGTGCTCGGTGATACGGCGGATCTGAGCGGGTTCCGCGACCTGCAGCCGTTCTGGCCGTTCGTGATCACGACGCTCGCGGCCTGCACCGCGTGGGCGCTGCTCTTGGGTCGTGGGCCGCTGGAGCGGCTCACCGCCTGGATCTGCCGGGTCCCCGCCCCGGCGTGAGGCGCTCGCCGGGGGTCGCTGTCGCGGCCGGTTGCGCTGGGTCGGGGTCGGGTTCGGGGTCGGGTTCGG
>Ga0180219_1000552_pt1 | contig 29772 bp, 27 predicted proteins | sample eDN3rd30CBELigMG_FD_151338 | JGI IMG/M metagenome (GOLD analysis project Ga0180219, IMG submission 151338) | Enriched Miracle-Growth compost microbial communities from Emeryville, California, USA - eDNA 3rd pass 30_C BE-Lig MG (version 2)... ... | reverse complement strand
GCGCACGTCGCTGACGGCGATCTTGTCGATCTCGTCCAGGAAGACGATGCCGTTCTGCTCCGCGCTGGCGATGGCGACGCGCGCCACATCGTCCTGGTCCAGCCGCTTGTCCTGCTCTTCCTCGACCAGCTTGTCCCAGGCTTCGGCGACGCGCATCTTGCGCCGCTTCTTCTGCTGCTGGCCGAACGCCTTGGACATCATGTCGGACAGGTTGATCATGCCGATCTGCCCGCCCATGCCGGGGATTTCCATCGGCATGGAGGGGCTGTCGGCGACTTCCACCTCGACCTCCACCTCGTTCATCTGGTCGCCTTCGATCCGCTGGCGGAAGGACAGGCGCGTCGCCTCGCTCGCTTCCTTGCCGGTGAGGGCATCGAGCAGCCGCTGCATCGCGGCCTCCGAAGCCGCCTCCCGCACCGCCTCGCGCCTGCGGTCGCGTTCCAGCCGCACGGCTTCCTCGACCAGATCGCGCACGATCTGCTCCACGTCGCGGCCGACATAGCCGACCTCGGTGAACTTGGTCGCCTCCACCTTCACGAAGGGCGCGTCGGCCAGCTTCGCGAGGCGGCGGCTGATCTCCGTCTTGCCGCAGCCGGTGGGGCCGATCATCAGGATATTCTTGGGCGTCACCTCGTCGCGCAGCTCGGCGGACAGGCGCTGCCGCCGCCAGCGGTTGCGCAGCGCCACCGCGACCGCGCGCTTGGCGTCCGCCTGCCCGATGATATGCGCGTCGAGCGCGGAAACAATGGCTTTGGGGGTCAGGTTGTCGTTCATGATCGTGTCTTGAAATCCGCAGGAAAGAAGCAGGAAGGCAAGCGTCAGGCCGCGCTCGCCAGTTCCTCGATGGTCAGTTGATCGTTGGTGTAGACGCAGATGTCCGCCGCCACCGCCATCGCCTTGCGCGCGATGACCTCGGCATCCTCTTCATAGTCCACCAGCGCCCGCGCCGCCGCCAGGGCGAAATTCCCCCCCGATCCGATCGCGGCCACGCCGTTCAGCGGCTCCAGCACATCGCCATTGCCCGTCAGGATCAGCGTCACGTCCTTGTCCGCGACGATCATCATCGCTTCCAGATTGCGCAGATATTTGTCCGTCCGCCAATCCTTCGCCAGTTCGACGGCGGCGCGCATGAGCTGGCCGCTATGCCGCTCCAGCTTGCCCTCCAATCGCTCGAACAGGGTGAAGGCGTCCGCCGTCGCCCCGGCAAAGCCGCCGATCACCGACCCGTCATGCAGGCGGCGGACCTTGCGGGCATTGGGCTTCATCACCGTCTGGCCCATGGAAACCTGCCCGTCGCCGGCGACGACGACTTTCCCGTTCTTGCGTACCGACATGATGGTGGTGCCATGCCAGACCGGCATGGCGTTGCTGCGTTGGTCGTTCATGGCGCGGCATATGGGATGGAGAACGCGGCCATGCAAGCATTGCCCGGCGCTCGCCCAATTGTGTCATTTTGGAGACGATCCCCCGCGCGGCGCTGGAACAAGCCCCCCGACTCTGGCATTGTGCATCGCAATAACAGGGAAAGGACGTGCATGTCCCTCAAGGCCAGGGCGCGCGAAAAGGTCGAGCGCGCGGGAATTTCCAACTATTCCTTCGACCAGGATGTGCTGGTGATGTGCGGCAACCGCTACACGGTCGAACCGTGCGACTGCGGGGAGCCGGAGTGCGATGGCGTCCGCCTGCTCAAGGACGCGCCCGTCGCCGGCCGCGTCCTCCAATAGACTTGAGGGATGCTCCGGCATCCCCCGTCCGGGTCAGTTGATGGCCTTTTCACCGGCTCTGCCGACGGATTCGATATCCCGGCCTGCCCCCTTGACCGTATTGCAGGCAGCCAGGGTGGAAAGAAGAAGCCCCGCGATCACAAGGGCGGCGGTTTGACGCATGGGATAAGCACTCCTTTTCGATAACGGGCCGACTATAGCGCGGAGACGCGCGGCGCATAAACCATTTTATGCATCCGTCCCGCTCCCCTGCTTGACAGGCCGCGCGCCGGGTGCCAATGGCGCTCCTCCCTCAGCGGGCGCGTAGCTCAGCGGTAGAGCACACCCTTCACACGGGTGGGGTCACAGGTTCAATCCCTGTCGCGCCCACCATGGCCTTGGCGCCATGGCTGGAATAATATGTCCCGGCATTGATCTTTTCATCTAACGCACGCTAATCCTGCGGCATGATCCGGCGTTTCCGCGACGCGCCGAGACGAAAGGATGACGATGCCCTCCAAACTTCCCCGCTCCGCCGCCCTGGCGGCCCTGCTGGCCACTCCCGCCCTCCCCGCGACAGCGCAGGAAAAGCTGACGCTGGAGCGCGTCTTCGCCAGTCCCGATCTTTCCGGCCTCCAGCCCCGCGCCTTGAAGCTCTCGCCCGACGGCACGCTCGTCACCCTGCTCCAGCCGCGCGCGGATGAAAAGGACCGCCTCGACCTCTGGGCCGTCGACACCGCCACCGGCGCGCAGCGGATGCTGGTCGATTCGAAGAAGACCGGCACCGGCGCGGATCTTTCGGAAGCGGAAAAGATGCAGCGCGAACGCGACCGCTCCGTCGCGGGCAGCACCGGCATCGCCACCTATGACTGGGCGCCCGACGGCAAGCATATCCTCGTCCCGGTGGACGGCGACCTCTATCTCGCTGCGCTGGACGGAACCGTCGCCCGCCTGACCGACACGCCCGAAGGCGAACTGAACGGCGTCGTCAGCCCCAGGGGCGGCTATGTCTCCTATGTCCGCGAAGGCAATGTCTTCGTCCAGCCCATCGGCGGCCAGGCCCGCCAACTGACCCAGGGCGCGAGCGACACGATAAGCTGGGGCGTGGCTGAATTTGTGGCTCAAGAGGAAATGGACCGCCGCACCGGCTATTGGTGGTCGCCCGACGATGCCCTCATCGCCGTCGCCCGCGTCGATGAAGGCCCGGTCGGCATCGTCACCCGCACCGCCATCGGCGGCGAAGGCACGAAGGTCTACCAGCAGCGCTACCCGGCGGCAGGCACCCCCAACGCCCTTGTCGACCTCTATGTCATGAAACCCGACGGCACCGGCCAGAAGAAAGTCGATCTCGGCCCGGACCGCGACATCTACCTCGCCCGCGTCGACTGGTCGAAGGACGGCAGGACCCTCTACGTCCAGCGCGAAAACCGCGGCCAGACCCGCCTCGATCTCCTCGCCGTCGATCCCGCGACGGGCAAGGCGAAAATCATCCTTACCGAAACCGCGAAAAGCTGGATCAACCTTTCCAACAATTTCACCCCGCTCAAGGACGGCAGCTTCCTCTGGTGGTCGGAAAAGACCGGCCATGGCCATCTCTACCATGTCCGGGGCGGCCGATGGACGCCCCTCACCAGCGGCGATTGGGAAGTCCGCGACATCGTCGGCGTCGATGAGGCGAAGGGCCTCGTCTACTTCACGGCCAACCGGGAAACCCCGCTGGAACAGCAGCTCTACGCCGCTCCCCTCGCCAAGGCGGGGCCGCTCCGCCAGCTCACCCGGAACGGCTGGTGGAATGACGCCGTGATGGACGCCAGGGCGACCCGCATCGTCGTCTCCCGCAGCAACGCCGACCAGCCCAGACAGGTCTACCTCGCCGATACCGAAGGCAGGCAACTGCAATGGCTGGAGGAGAATGCGGTCCGGGGCGATCATCCCTACGCCCCCTATCTCGCCGCCCATGCGAAGACGCGCTTCTCCACCCTGAAAGCCGCCGACGGCACGACGCTCCACGCCCGCATCATGACCCCGCCGCTGAAGCCGGGCCAGCGTTACCCCGTCTTCATGCTCCATTATGGCGGACCCGGCGGCGGACGGCAGGTCACGAACCAGTGGGGGGCGCCCATCTATCAATATCTGGTGAGCAAGGGCTGGATCGTCTTCGCCATCGACAATCGCGGCACGCCCGACCGTGGCAAGGCGTTCGAGGATCACATCCATCGCGCCATGGGCACCGTGGAAGTGGACGATCAGCTCAAGGGCGTGGAATGGCTGAAAAGCCAGCCCTATGTCGACCCGCATAGGATCGCCACCTATGGCTGGTCCTATGGCGGCTATATGTCGTTGAAGCTGCTGGAAAAGGCCCCCGGCGTCTTTTCCGCCGCCATCGCGGGCGCGCCGGTCACGAAATGGGAGCTTTACGACACCCATTATACCGAACGCTATCTGGGCAAGCCGCAGGACAAGCCCAGCGCCTACCCGGCTTCCGATGCGGTCGATGAGTCCGTGAAGATCAAGGACCCCCTGCTCCTCATCCACGGCATGTCGGACGACAATGTCGTGTTCGACAACGCCACCGCGATCATGGCGAAGATGCAGGGCGCGGGCATCCCGTTCGAGATGATGGCCTATCCGGGGCAGACCCATCGCGTCGGCGGTCCCGGCATCAGCGTCCACCTCTGGCGCACGATAGAGGACTTCCTCGACCGCCACGGCACCGGCCCGGTCGAGCCATGACCGCTCTTGCTGGTGGTTTGCAGACGTTGCGCAGGCCCTCTTTCTTCCATCATGCCAGCGAACTTTCTTCCGTCATCCCGGCTTTCGCTGGGATGACGGAACTGAATGGCGGAAAATGGCGGCAAACCGCTATCGCCCGACTGTAAATATGCAAGCCCCCCTTTGCGCAAAGTTCATCGGGGAAAGCGGGACTTTCCCGCAATAAACCGCTTCCCGCTGGACAAATGGCGCCACAGCGCTATGGCCCCCACTCCGCAATTTTGCATGGAGTGGAGTGTTTAGTCATGGGTTATAAGGTCGTCGTCGTTGGTGCCACCGGTAATGTGGGCCGCGAGATGCTGACCATTCTCGCCGAACGCGAGTTCCCGATTGACGAGGTCGCGGCGGTTGCATCGCCCCGGTCGCATGGCACCGATGTCGATTTCGGTGACACCGGCAAGACGCTCAAATGCAAGAATATCGAAAATTTCGACTTCACCGGATGGGACATCGCCCTGTTTGCCGCAGGTTCGGGGCCGACGGCCGAACATGCCCCCAGGGCGGCGGCGGCGGGCTGCGTGGTGATCGACAATTCGTCGCTCTACCGCATGGACCCGGACGTGCCCCTGATCGTGCCCGAAGTGAATCCGGACGCGATCGACGGCTACAAGAAGAAGAACATCATCGCCAACCCCAACTGCTCGACCGCGCAGATGGTCGTGGCCCTGAAGCCCCTGCATGACGCCGCGAAGATCAAGCGCGTGGTCGTCGCCACCTATCAGTCGGTGTCGGGCGCGGGCAAGGCGGGCATGGATGAGCTGTTCGAACAGTCGCGCAACATCTTCGTCGGCGATCCGGCGGAGGCGAAGAAGTTCACCAAGCAGATCGCCTTCAACGTGATCCCGCACATCGACGTCTTCCTGGACGACGGCTCGACCAAGGAAGAATGGAAGATGGTCGCGGAAACCAAGAAGATCCTCGATCCCAGGATCAAGGTCACGGCGACCTGCGTGCGCGTGCCCGTCTTCGTCGGCCATAGCGAAGCGCTCAACATCGAGTTCGAGAACGAGATTTCCGCCAAGGAAGCCCAGGACATCCTGCGCGAAGCGCCCGGCATCATGCTCGTCGACAAGCGTGAGGACGGCGGCTACGTCACCCCCGTCGAATGCGTGGGCGACTATGCCACCTTCGTCAGCCGCGTGCGCGAGGATTCGACCGTCGACAACGGCCTCTCCCTCTGGTGCGTCAGCGACAACCTTCGCAAGGGCGCTGCGCTGAACGCCGTGCAGATCGCCGAACTGCTGGGCCGGCGCCACCTCAAGAAGGGCTGAGGCCCAACGCCATGATCCCCGGCGCTGCCGTCTGGAAAAGTCTTCCACTACGGCAGCGCTGGATGATCGCGCTTCTGCTCGTCGCCGTCGCGCTCGCGAACATCGCGCAGCCCTATCCCGATCTGGCTCCGCTCCAGCACGGTCCCACCGTTCTTCTCCTTCTCGCCGCGCCATGGCTCCTGCGCCGCTGGCCCCTCTCCGACCGGGCCGTGATGTGCATCGCCCTGTTCCTGTTCCTGCACACGCTGGGCGCGCGGTACATCTATTCCTACGTCCCCTATGACGACTGGGCGCGGATGCTGGCCGGGCGGGATATTTCCACGGTCTTCGGCCTCCGCCGCAACGGCTATGACCGCCTCGTCCACTTCGCCTTCGGCGCGCTTCTCACCGGCCCGCTGGCGGAAACCGCCCGCCGCCATGGCGGCCTCACCCGCGTCTGGAGCGTCCTTTTCGCCTTCGCCGCCATTGGCCTGGGCAGCGCGCTCTATGAAATCTTCGAATGGCTCCTGACCCTGATCGCGGCAGGCGGGACGGCGGACTATTATAACGGGCAGCAAGGGGACATATGGGATCCGCAAAAGGACATGGCCGCCGCCCAGATCGGCAGCGCCCTCACTGTCCTGTCCGCGATCTTTCCTCTCCGCCGGAAATAGGAAATAGGAAAATCGCCTTGCCCCCGGGCCGCCCCGCACTTTTAAATCTCAACTCTTCGCTATTTCATTCTTGGATTCTCCATCCCATGCCCATCCACTCCAAAGCCAGCCCCGCCGACATCATGCCCCTCGCCACCGTGATGGCCCGTCTCCGCGATCCCGAAACCGGTTGCCCCTGGGACATCGAACAGGACTTCGCCAGCATCGCCCCCTACACCATCGAGGAAGCCTATGAAGTCGCCGATGCGATCGAACGCAATGATATGGCCGGGCTACGCGATGAACTGGGCGACCTTCTGCTACAGGTCGTCTTTCACAGCCGCATGGCCGAACAGGCGGGCCATTTCCGCTTGCAGGAGGTGATCGACGGCATCACCGCCAAGATGATCCGCCGCCATCCCCATGTCTTTGGCGATACCGCCCGGCGCGAGGACGGTCACGCCCAATGGGAAACGATCAAGGCCGCCGAACGGGCGGAGAAGGACTCCGACCCCAGCGCCCTTGCCGGCGTCGCCGTTGCCATTCCTGCCCTGCTCCGCGCCGAAAAGCTCCAGAAGCGCGCCGCCCGCACCGGCTTCGACTGGCCCGACACGCAGGGCGTCCGAGCCAAGATCATGGAGGAGCTGGCCGAAGTCGAAGCCGCCACCTCCCCTCAGGAGCAGGAGGAGGAAATCGGCGACCTTCTCTTCGCCGTGGTCAATCTCGCCCGCCATATGAAGGTCGATCCCGAAGTCGCCCTGCGCGCGGCCAACAGCAAGTTCGAACGCCGCTTCCGCCAGATGGAGGACATGGCCGGAGAGCGCTTTTCCGTTCTCCCGCTGGATGCAAAGGAAGTCCTCTGGCAACGCGCCAAGGGCAAGGAGTCCTAATCCGCGCGTCTCTTGAGGAAACGCGCCATGGCCGAATCCGACAGGCGCACCTCCACGATCATCTCGCCCGCCTCCGAGCGGCTGGACAATACCTCGCCATGCTCATGCAACCACGCAACCGCCGCCCCGTCGGCCAGCGAAACATGCAACGCATGAACAATGGCCCCCGCCGTCAGCCGCGCGCCGATCGTCCGTTGAAGCGCGTCAATGCCTTCGCCTGTCAGAGCAGACAGGATCACCACGTCATCCCGCCGCGCCGCGACTTCGTGCGTCAAGGCCGCCGCTTCCGGGTCCAGCAGGTCCAGCTTGTTCCAAGCCTCGATGATCGCAGGTGAAGCGCTATCGGCTTCGCCGCCATCTCCCGCAACGCCCAGTTCGCGCAGCACATCGATCACATCATCCCGCTGCGCTTCCGTGTCGGGATGCGCGATATCGCGGACGTGCACGATCATGTCCGCCGACAGCACCTCCTCCAGCGTGGCGCGAAAGGCTGCGATAAGCTGCGTGGGAAGATCGGAAACGAAGCCCACCGTGTCGGACAGGATCGCCTTGTCCAGTCCCGGCAGCGCGATCTGCCGCATCGTCGGATCGAGCGTCGCGAACAGCAGGTCCTGAGCCATGACGTCCGCGCCGGTAAGGCGGTTGAACAGGGTCGACTTGCCCGCATTGGTGTAGCCGACCAGTGCGATCACCGGCCAGGGCGCGCGCTGCCGCCGGGCGCGGTGCAGGCCGCGCGTGCGCGTCACCTGATCCAGTTCGCGGCGGATCTTGGCCATGCGATCACGGATCATGCGCCTGTCGGCCTCGATCTGCGTTTCGCCCGGACCGCCCAGGAAGCCGAACCCGCCCCTTTGCCGCTCAAGGTGAGTCCAACTGCGGACCAGCCGGCCCGCCTGATAGTCGAGATGGGCCAGTTCGACCTGCAAGCGCCCTTCATTGGTGGCCGCACGTTCGCCGAATATTTCCAGGATCAGGCCGGTGCGGTCGATCACCTTTGCGGAGGTCGCCTTTTCAAGATTGCTTTGCTGGACCGGGCTGAGGCCATTGTCCACGATGACCAGTTCGGCCTCTTCCGCCTCCACCAGCGCCGCGATGCTTTCCACCTGTCCGCTGCCGAACAATGTCGCGGGCTTGCGGTCGCGAACGCGGAAGGCCTGGGCCGCGCAAACGTCGATGCCGATCGCCAGCGCAAGCCCCTTGGCCTCTTCAAGGCGCGCATCGCTGTCCCGTCGCTCCGCGCCCTGCGTCTCCGCCCGCACCACGACCGCCCGGGCGCCGCGGCTCACCTCATCGGAGGAATCACGGTTGAAGGTCGCCATGCGAACCTAGCCGCCGCAGGCCTGAGATGAACAAACGAGGAAGACCAATGGGATCAGTCTTCCCCTTCGCCGGATAGATCGATCGAATGGAGCGGTTGCACCGTGGAAATGGCGTGCTTGTAGACAAGCTGAACCATGCCGTCGCGTTCCAGCAACATGCAGAAAAGATCGAAAGCTGCGATCTCTCCCTGCAACATGACGCCGTTTACAAGGAACATCGTCACCGGACTGCCTGACGTCCGCACCGCGTTGAGGAAAATCTCCTGCAGCAGCCGGGGTTTGCCATTGCCCTCGCCCGCCTTGCGAATATCGGCCAGGTCCATGGATTGCGCGGGCATGATCGTCGAAATCGCATGTTTGTAGACAAGCTGCGATTGACCGTCGCGACGCAACAGCACGGAAAAATTGTCGAACCAGGTGATGATGCCTTGCAGCTTGACGCCCTTGACCAGGAACATGGTTACCGGGGTCTTGCTCTTGCGCAGGCTGTTCAGGAAAATATCCTGTAGATTGTTCACTTTATCGGCCATGGTCTTCGCCAGTCCTTTATTGGCGGGACGTTACCCGCACGCGCATCCCTGGGCAGGATATCTTGCCTGCTTCCGCCAATCGGAAACGGATGGACATTACCGCAATTGCGAAGGGTCGTCCACCCGGCATCCGATCAGCTATCCTTGCCTTCCGTGATACCCAAGAGCTTCAGCTTGCGATGCAGAGCGGAGCGCTCCATCCCGATGAAGGTTGCTGTGCGGGAGATATTGCCCGAAAAGCGCCTGATCTGAATGCGCAGATATTCCCGTTCAAAGCTCTCGCGCGCTTCGCGCAACGGGGCACCCATGATGGCGGATTGTCCGATCCCCTCCTCTCCGCCGTTGCTCGTCAACTCGGCTGGGAGCATGTCCAGTTCGATACGGCCGATCCGATCGCCGGGCGCCAGAATCATCGTGCGCTCGATCACGTTGCGCAATTGACGGACATTCCCCGGCCATTCATTCGCCTGCAAGGCGGCCATGGCATCGCTGGCGATCTCGGGCGATGGTACGCGCCGATCAGCGGCGAACCGGGCGAGATAATGTTCGACCAGAGGCGGGATGTCGTCCCGACGCTCCGCCAGGGGCGGAATCGTAAGCGGCACGACGTTCAGACGGTAGAACAGGTCCTCGCGAAACCGCCGCTCCTCGATTTCAACCGCAAGGTCGCGCGCCGTGGACGATATGACGCGCACATCCACCTTAACCTGCCGTTGCCCGCTGACACGCGTGAAGCTCTGGTCCGTAAGAACGCGCAGGATCTTGCCCTGCGTCGTGATCGGCATGTCGGCGATCTCGTCCAGATAGAGCGTGCCGCCATGCGCCTGTTCCAGATAACCCGGCCGGACCAGACCGCTGGAATCTTCCACGCCGAACAGTTCCTCCTCGACGCGATCCGGGTCCATGCGGGCGGCCGCCACGATGATGAAGGGCGCATCGGCCCGCCCGCTCCAGTTATGCAACATGCGGGCAGCGACTTCCTTGCCCACGCCCGCCGGACCGGAAATGAGGACGCGGCTGCCCGTGCCTGCCACTTTCTTGATCGTGGCGCGCACGGCGTTGATGGCGGCCGAGCTTCCGGTCAATTCGTCGTCCTGACCGAAGCGGGCTTTCAAGACCTGATTTTCCCGACGCAGCCGTTCCGTCTCGGTGGCCCGCGATACCAGGTGCAAGAGCCGGTCGGCCTCAAAGGGCTTTTCGATGAAATCCGTTGCTCCCTTGCGGATCGCGGCGACGGCCGTGTCGATATTGCCATGACCGGAAATCATCAGGACCGGAATGGTAGGATCGCGGCGCTTGACCTCATCCAGAAGGTCAAGACCGTCCATTCGCGAGCCTTGCAGCCAGACGTCGAGCAGGACGAGCGAAGGACGCCGGGAATCCAGGGCCTCGATAGCCGCATCGCTATGGGCGGCGGTCCGGGTCGTGAACCCCTCGTCTTCTAGAACCCCCGCGACCAGATCGCGAATGTCCTCTTCATCGTCGACTATCAGAATATCAAGCGCCATTGGCTGTTACTTTTCCTTTAGGCGGGGTTGCCGCCTGTCCATCTTCCAGTTTTTCCAGTGCCGCGATCGGGAAGCGCAGCGTGACTCGCGCCCCTCCTCCTTCCGCGTCGTCGAAGCGGATTTCGCCCATATGCTCCTCGACGATCTTCTTGACGATCGCGAGCCCCAGACCCGTCCCCTTCGAACGCGTGGTCATATAGGGTTCCAATATCCGGTCCCGCTCCGGCGGCAGTCCGATGCCGTCGTCGCGGACTTCCACGACGAGATTATCGCCGTCCCGTATCAACAACATGACGATATGGCCTCGCAGCTTTCCATCACCGGCAGAGGCTTTGGGTTCAATAGCTTCGACCGCATTCTTGACGATATTCGTCAAAGCCTGTCCCAGTTGCCGACGGTCGCATACCAATTCGACATCTTCCGCATCCGATTCGAACCGGAACCTGATTTCGGGATGCGCGACCTCGTGCAGGAACAGGGCGTGACGGGCTATATCGCCTATGGCTTCCCTGCGGAAAACCGGCTTGGGCATCCGCGCGAAGGACGAAAATTCGTCGACGATGCGGCGGAGGTCTCCCACCTGACGCACGATCGTTCCGGTCAGGCGGGAAAACGTTGCCTTGTCGCTGCTTATCTCATCGGCGTAGCGGCGCTGGAGACGTTCGGCGGCAAGTTGGATCGGGGTCAGGGGGTTCTTGATTTCATGCGCAATGCGGCGCGCGACATCCGACCATGCCGCCCGGCGCTGATCGGACAGCTGCTGGGTGATGTCGTCGAATGTCAGGATGTAGCTGGAGGCATCGGCGGATACCTTCACCGCCAAGGTGCGGATGTCCGTATTGGCGCGCACTTGCACGATTCCGGCATCGTCATCGGACGCGATCATCTCGGCCAGTTCCGGGGCCAGTTCGACCAGGGGCCGCCCCACCGGATCGTTGTCATCCTGTGCCAGGATCGCGCCGGCGGAACTGTTCAGCAACTGGATGATACCCTGCCGATCCACGGAAAGGACGCCCGCGCTCACGCCGGAAAGAATGGCTTCGATAAAGGCGCGGCGCTCGTCAAGCTGGCTGTTTGCGGCGACCAGCGCCCCCGTCTGCGCCTCCAGCCTCTGCGTCATGCGGTTGAATGCCGATGCAAGCGTCCCGATCTCGTCCCGGCTGGACGGACTCGTGACGCGAGCGGAAAGGTCGCCTGCGGTGATCCGCCGGGCGGCCGTGACAAGCTCGTTAACGGGCCGGACCATCCAGTCGGCGACAGCCAATGCGATATACACCGCGACTCCCACCAGCAGCAGCGACCCTACGAACAGCGCCATGTTGAAGCGAAGCTGAAGGGCGCGGGACTGCGCCGCAAAAAGATCATAGTCCGCCAGCACCTTCTGCGCCCGCTCGACGTTGCTGAATGCCGAAGAACCGGAATCGCGTGTCGCATAGAGATAGATGCGCCGGCCGGGATAGAGCAGGGTCACTGCTTCGATCTGATTGGGTTTGGCGTCCACGGCCACATTTTCGCCTGCCGCCAGCCGCTTCACGACGTCGGGCGACAGCATCTCGGCCGCGGGACGGCTATCGGGATCGACCGTGGCCGCGGTGCGGGCGACGCCGTCCTTTCCCACCTCGATGATGGCGGAGCGGTTCAGCTTTCGCGTGACGACCTGATAGATATAACCTTCGGCAAAGCGAGGACTGGAAACCTCGGACTGGCCGAGATAGTCGCGCAGATCCCCGGCCATGGTGACCGTTTCATCACCGACTTCACGCAGGTTCTGCTCATAATATCCGCGCGCCAGATCCGTGGCGTTCTGAAGCATTCCGCGTGCGCTGTCCGAAAACCAGAACTGCACGCCATATTGGAATAGGAGCGAGGCAAAGATCACGACCAGCAGCATCGGAACGCTGGCGACGATCGAGAACATGGCGACCAGCCGGACATGCAACTGCCCGTCGCTGCCTATCGCCGATTGGGCGGCACGCCGTTTCGCGACCCTTCGCCCCAGCAGCACGAGCAGCGCGATCGCCGGCACGAGGTTGGCGACAAGTAGCAGGGCGACGATGGGAGGCGTCAACAGCGTATAGGATTGGCCTGGCCCTGAAAGGAGATGATAGGTCAGCCCCGCCACGGCAACGAACAGCAGCAGCGTCGCGATTTCGACCAGCGAGGCCAGACGGCCATTGCGCGCGAACCGGCGAAGATGTTTCTTCATCCTGGCAGCCCCGGAGGGCATGGTCGTCGCGCTATCCATAGTGGCATTGTTACAACAATAATGTGCCCGATCAAACACAGGATTCGGTCGTTCAGCCGCCGCTGGTCGAACGCTGCCGTCAGTTCGTCCTGCCCCCGGTCAGTCGTTCAGGCGCAACTGGGACGGGTCCAGGCCATAATCCGTCAGCTTCTTGCGCAGCGTGTTGCGATTGATGCCCAGCAGCCCCGCGGCGCGGAGTTGATTGCCGTCGACCCGCGCCAGCGTCTCCTGGAAAAGAACAGGCTCCACCACGGCGAGCAGATCGTTATGAAGATTGCGGTTCGGTTCGGAAATTCCGATGCCCAATTGGCGCTTCGCCCATTCCCCCACCGCCTGGGCCAATTGCTCGCTCGGCGCTGTGAAATCGGCGGGAACCGCCGCCAACGGCAGCGCATTTCTCAATATGTCGGCGGCGATCACCGTCTCCCGGCTCAGCACCGCCAGCCGTTGCATGAGGTTCTGCAACTCCCGGACATTGCCGGGCCAATGGTAAAGCATCAACAGCTGCGCGGCCTCATCGGACAGCGATTTGCGAGGCAGTCCTTCCTGCGCGGCCTGGTCAAGGAAATGGCGGGCCAGGATCATGACGTCCTCCCTCCGCTCACGCAAAGGCGGCAGGGAAATGGGGACGACATTCAACCGATAATAGAGATCCTGACGGAAACGGTTTTCTTCGATCAACTGCGGTAGATCCTTGTTGGTCGCCGCAACGATCCGAACATTTACACGCACAGGTTTCGATCCGCCGACCGTCGTGACCTCGCCCGATTGCAACACTCGCAGCAGCCGCGTCTGCGCCTCCATCGGCATGTCGCCGATTTCATCGAGAAACAGCGTGCCACCCTGCGCCTGCTCGAATTTGCCGGCAGTGCGGGCATGAGCGCCCGTGAAAGCGCCTTTTTCATAACCAAACAGTTCCGCTTCGATCAGTTCGCGGGGGATGGCCGCCATATTGATCGCCACAAACGGTTTCGTCCGCCGCTGGCCCAAGCTGTGTATGGCCTCTGCGACTAGTTCCTTGCCCGTCCCCGATTCACCCAGGACAAGGATGCTGAGGTCGTTGGAAAGCACGCGTGCGATGGTACGGTAAACCTCTTGCATGGCAGGCGACCGACCCACCAGAGGCAACCCGTCATGAGGTAATCCGACCTCTTCGGCGTCGGCGCCTTCCTTCATCGTCAACGCATCGGAAACAGCGCGTGTCAGTTCATTCAGATCGAAGGGTTTCGGCAAATACTCGAACGCGCCCTTTTCCGTAGCCCGGATCGCGGTGTTCAGCGTATTCTGCGCTGAAAGGATAATGACGTGCAGTTCCGGCCATCGCCCGAGGATTCCGGCGACGTCTTCCAGACCATCGCCGTCGGGCAACATGACATCTGTAATCAGCACATCGGGCGCAAAGCTTTCCAGCATTTCGCTTCGCTGGCGAATGGAGGACACGGCCTCCACCTTGTGCCCTTGCCTGCGAAGCGCTTCCCCGACCACAACGCAAATCGCCGGATCGTCATCAACGACCAATATCGATCCCGTCCTGCGCATCACGTCGTTCCCATTGGCAACAAGATACGGAAGGTGGATTCGCCAGCCTCACGGTTGCGCGAATATTGAACGATGCCGTTCATGTCGCGGACCAGTTTGTCGACCAGCGCCAGACCCAGGCCCTGTCCGTCGCGCTTGCTCGTGACGAACGGATTGAAAAGATGGTCCAGGATATGATCGGGGACACCCGGGCCATTGTCCACGACCAATATTTCGATCGGAAGGGCGGCGCTGCCCTTGCCGCCTTCCACGACAACGGACACGCCATGGCGGAACGCGGTTTCCACCCTGATCCAGGGCCGGTCGACATGCTCCAGCGCTTCTGCCGCATTTTTCAGGAGATTCAGCATTATCTGAACCAGCACGTCGTCATTGATCTGGGCGAAAGGCAGAGAAGGATCGTACTGCTTTATAATCTCTATTTTTTCTGCAAAGCCCGCTCGCGCTATCTGCGTGGCGCGATCCAGAAGCGGGTAGATATTTCCACGCCGGCATTCCAGAAGGCGGTCGGAGGTGAAATCCTGCATCCGATCAATCAGGGCGGCGATGCGATCCACTTCATTGCAGATCAATTGCGTGAGCGCCGAATCCCGGCCCTCATTCCCGGATTCGATCAGCTGCGCCGCCCCGCGGATGCCCGAAAGCGGATTCTTGATTTCATGAGCAAGAATGGCGGCCGCGCCCATGGCGGACCGTGCTCCGCCCGATGTCGCATAATGGCCGATCTTTCGGGCCTGGCTCTGGCTATGGATGGAAACGATCCTCCAGCCTTCATGATCGACGATGGGGGCGATCAGCAGATCGACCTCCATTTCCGCCGTTCGGCCGGCATGAATCTTCACATCATAGGCCGCGATGGGCTTGTTGCCATGCCATATGTCGAAGGGCGCCCCCGTCCCCATTCGAACGGTGCGCGATATATCGCTGCCGACGATGGCCGCCCTTCCCATATTAAGCAGGATTTCCGCCCGCATATTGGCCTCGGCGATGCTATTGTCCGGACGCACGACCAGGGTGGCGACTGGAAGAGCCGTCATCAATTCGGAAAGGGCGGGACCGTCCTGCTGCATCCATTGCGGCGGGCTGGACGCAATGACCATGGTCACGCGGCCTTGCGCGCCTCATCAGCCCCCTGGGCGGCCATCAACGGTTCGTAAAAGCGGGCAAGCATGTCCAATACCCTCTCGCCGTCCGGCTCCTGATTCACCGCGTTGCGGAATTCCGCCGATCCGGGCAGGCCCTTGGTATACCAGCCGATATGCTTTCGGGCCATATTGACGCCCGTAGTCTTTTCATAATGGTTCAACATCGCGGCATAATGCTCGGTAATAACCCGATACTGTTCTGAGATCGAGGGGTCGCTACGCCGTTGTCCAGTGGTGAAGAAGTGCATGACCTGCCCGATCAGCCAAGGACGGCCATACGCTCCTCGCCCGATCATGACGCCATCGGCGCCGCTTTGTTCAAGGGCCGTTTCCGCATCCTCGATCGAACAGATGTCGCCGTTCACAATCACAGGCAAGGAAACGGCGTCCTTCACCCTGTGTACGAAGCTCCAGTCCGCCGTGCCCTTGTACATCTGGCAGCGGGTGCGTCCGTGAACGGTGATCATGCGCGCGCCCAGATCCTCGGCAATGCGGGCCAGTTCCGGTGCGTTGAGGCTGGCATGATCCCAGCCCATCCGCATCTTGACTGTCACAGGTACATCGACGGCCTTCACCGTGGCTTCGATCAGGGCGGCGGCCAGCGGCAGATCGCGCATCAGCGCGCTGCCCGCATCGCCGTTCACGACTTTCTTCACCGGACAGCCCATATTGATATCGATGATCGCTGCGCCTCGATCCGCATTCAGCTTCGCGGCTTCGGCCATTTCGACGGGCGAGCAGCCGGCAAGCTGCATCGACACCGGTTCTTCCAGAGGATGCCATGCCGCCTTTTGCAAGGATTGACGCGTTTCGCGGATCATCGCGGCCGATGCGATCATCTCCGTCACGTTCAACCCGGAGCCGTAGCGGCGGACCAGCGTGCGAAAGGGCATGTCCGTAACCCCCGTCATCGGGGCGAGGATAACGGGCATGTCGATCGTTACCGGACCGACAGCGATAGGAGAAAGTCTGCGCATGGGGTTACTGCCTAAAAAACAGGCAAAGCCCCTAACCTAAAATGCCGTCCACGGCAAGCAAGGGGCTAGGCGTTCTTCTCCTGCTCGACTATGCGCGGATCGATGACAACGGAAAGGCTGGACAGGGTGGCGCTGCTCGTCGCTGCGGGGCAAGGCAGCCGCGCGGGGGGCAACGTTCCCAAGCAATTCCGCATCGTGGCGGGAAAGGCCGTTCTCGCCCATGCGTTCGACGCATTGGCGATGTGCGATGAAATCGATGCGATATTCGTGGTCGTCGGTCCCGAACAGGAGGAGGAAGCCCGCCGTCTCCTTATCCACCGTCCCGTCGCGGCCTTCATAGCTGGCGGCGCCGATCGCAGGGGATCGGTCCGCGCGGGGCTGGAGCATATCGCGCAGATCGGCGGCGCAGGAGAAGTGCTGATCCATGACGCGGCGCGCCCCTTCCTTCCTCCCGGAATTGTCGCGCGGTTGGTCGAGGCCTTGAAAGGGGCTGCGGGCGCCGTCCCGGTACTTCCCATCGCCGACACGCTGGTGACGGACGATGGTGGTGTTGCGGGGGCGACCGTCGATCGATCCTGCCTCCGCCGCGTGCAGACGCCCCAAGGCTTTCGGTTCGAAGCCATATGGTCCGCCCATCAACTGTGGGACAGCCCGCATGAGGCAACGGACGATGCGCAAATGCTCCAGGTGCGCGGTCATGACGTCAAGCTGGTCCGGGGCGATGAGAGGCTCTTTAAATTGACCTATCCGGACGACTTCCAGAAAGCCGAGACGCTGTTCGCAAGCGGACGCAGGATGTGCGTGGGCATGGGCTATGACGTGCATCGCCTGATGGTCGGAGAAGAGTTATGGCTGGGCGGCGTAGCCATCCCTCATGCGTTCGGCCTCGCTGGGCACAGCGACGCGGATGTCGCCCTCCATGCCATTGTGGACGCCATATTGGGGGCTTTGGCCGATGGCGACATCGGCAGCCATTTTCCGCCATCCGATCCCCGATGGAAGGGTGCGTCCTCCGACCGCTTCCTCGCCCATGCGTGCGAACGCGCCGCCGCGCGTGGCGGCGTAATCGAGCATGTCGATCTAACCCTCATTTGCGAAGCGCCGAAAATCGGTCCCTATCGGGAAGCCATGCGGTATCGGATAGCGGAGATCGCCGGAATCGCCGTTGAACGCGTCAGCGTGAAAGCCACAACCACCGAACGGCTCGGCTTTGCCGGCCGGCGCGAAGGCATAGCGGCGCAGGCGGTTGCAACGCTTTCCCTTCCCGCGCTATTCTGAGTTCCATGCCCGATCATATCCTCCCCACCTCACTGGTCGAATTGGCCGAGCGAGTCATCGCGGCAAACCGGCGCGCAGGTCGCACCGTTGCCGTCGCTGAAAGCTGCACGGGAGGACTGGTTTCGGCGGCTCTGACTGAAATCGCGGGATCATCGGATGTTTTCGAAGCCGGATTCATCACTTATTCCAACGAGATGAAGACCGAGCTTCTAAAGGTTTCTCCCGATGTCCTCGATACCTTTGGAGCTGTGTCCATCGCAACGGCATGGGCGATGGCGCAGGGCGCGTTGAACAAAAGCCACGCGCAGGTCGCGGTCGCCATTACCGGAGTGGCTGGGCCGGGCGGCGGATCGGAACAAAAACCGGTCGGCACGGTGGTCTTCGCGCGTGCCGAACGCGCCGGCAATCCCGACAAGATCGTAGCCGACATGCATCATTTCGAAGATAATGGCCGCGGCGGCGTCCGCCTTCAGGCGGCGCTGTGCGCGCTTGAGCTTCTGCTGCCCGACTCGTCCGAACCGTAAAGCGCCGCCGCCCGCGCCTCGAAAGCACCGATCATCTTGCGCAGCGCCTTGTCGAACATCTGCCCGGCGAGCATTTCGAACAGTCTGTTCTTGAATTCAAACTCCACCTCGAAATCGACCAGCACGCCGTTATTGCCGTCGTCGCGAAAATGCCACTGGTTGTGAAGATGCTTCAAGGGGCCGTCCAGATAATCGACCCGCACGGTATCGGGCCGATGCTTCTCTACGCGGGACGTGAAGCTTTCTTTGATCCCTTTGAACCCGACGATCATATCCGCGACCATCTCCGTGGCGCTGTCCGATCGGACGCGTATGGCGCTCACCCAGGGAAGAAATTCGGGATAGGCCGCCACGTTCGCTACCAGGTCGAACATCTGTTCACGCGTATAGGGAAGCGCCCGCGTTTCATTGTGCCTGGGCATTGGCTTACTTGCCCGCCTTCACCAGTTGCGCCTGCCGTGCGGCCCTCATTTCCGCGAAATCCTTGTCGGCGTGATAGCTCGACCGGGTAAGCGGGCTGGAGGCAACCTGCAAAAAGCCTTTCGCCCTTGCGATCGCGGCATAGGCGTTGAACGCCGCCGGCGTCACGAACTCCATCACTTTCGCGTGCTTGGGGGTCGGCTGGAGATATTGTCCCATCGTCAGAAAATCGATGTCCGCCGACCGCATGTCGTCCATCACCTGATGAACCTCCAACCGTTCCTCGCCCAGGCCCAGCATGATCCCGGACTTGGTAAAGATGGATGGATCGAGCCTTTTCACCGATTCCAGTAATCGCAGCGAGGCATAATAGCGCGCGCCGGGCCGGATCGTCGGATAGAGTCGCGGCACGGTTTCCAGATTGTGATTATAGACGTCGGGTCGGGCCGCGACGATCATCTCGACGGCGCGCTCATGCTTGTTACGGAAATCGGGCGTCAGGATTTCGATCGTCGTGTCCGGAGTCGTGCGGCGCAGCGCCTCGATCACCTTCACGAATTGCGAGGCTCCGCCATCGGGCAAGTCATCGCGATCGACCGAGGTGATGACGATATGCTCCAATCCCATTTCGGCGCAGGCATCGGCTAGATTTTGCGGCTCATTGGGATCGACCTTGCGTGGCATACCGGTCTTCACGTTGCAGAATGCGCAGGCCCGCGTGCACACATCGCCCAGAATCATGACGGTTGCGTGCTTCTTGGTCCAGCATTCCCCGATATTGGGGCAGGCGGCCTCTTCGCAAACGGTGGCCAGCCCCTTGTCGCGCATCAGCTTGCGGGTTTCCTGATAACCGGGGCTGGTCGGCGCCTTCACGCGAATCCAGTCAGGCTTGCGGACACGCCCGGACGGGGCAGGCAAGGGATTGGGAGCCATGTCTTTCATGCGCTCCAGATAGCGATGCAAGCGCGGACTTGCCAGCCCTCAACTTGTCCGGCACAGACCAAATCATGACTGACTTTACCGACATGCTCGACGGCTATCGCCGCTTCCGCAATACCGGTTGGACACAGCAGCGCGAACGATGGGATGAACTGGCCGAGGGGCAAAGCCCCAGCGTGATGGTCATTGCCTGTTCGGACAGCCGAGTCGATCCGGCCCAGATTTTCGATACCAGTCCTGGTCAAATCTTCGTGGTCCGCAATGTCGCGGCTCTCGTTCCTCCTTTCGAAACCAATCCCGGCCATCACGGCGTTTCCGCCGCGCTGGAATTTGCAGTGCAGGTGTTGAAAGTCAGCGAAATCGTCGTGATGGGTCATGGCAAATGCGGCGGCTGCAAGGCAGCGCTCAGCCAGGAATTGAAGGATGCGCCGCCCGGCGAAGGCGGCTTCATCGCCAACTGGATCGACATGCTGGATGAAGCGCGGGACAATGTCATTGCGCGTTTCGGCGACGACCGGGGGCACGACGCCCATCGCGCGATGGAGCAGGAAGGCGTGAAGGTCAGCCTTGCGAATCTTCGTACGTTCCCATGTGTCCGCGCGAAGGAACGGTCCGGTGAATTGAAGCTGATCGGATCGTTTTTCGCGATTGCCGACGGCCAACTGCACCTTCTCGACGAAAATACGGGGGAATTCCGCCCTGCCCCGCTGGAGGCGCGTTGATGTCGTCTGACGTCCGCACGGGCAATGTGGCGCTGCTGATCGATGCGGACAATGCGTCGGCCGCTTATTTCGACCCGGTGCTGACCGTCCTTGCCGAGCTTGGAACGGTCAACATCCGCCGGGCCTATGGCAATTGGAGCAAGCCGGCGCTCAAAGGATGGGCATCCCATGCCGTCGCCCAGGCGATCGAAACCCAGCAGCAATTCGATTTGACCAAGGGCAAGAACGCCACGGACATGAAGATGACCATCGACGCCATGGACCTGATGGCGAGCGGCCGTGTCACCGGCTTTGGCCTGATGTCCAGCGACAGCGATTTCACGCCGCTGGTCACGCGCATCCGGCAGGAAGGGATTCCCGTCTACGGCTTTGGCTCTGAAAAAACGGCGCAGGCTTTCCGGAGCGCCTGCACACGCTTCATCGACGTCGAGGCGCTGGGCAGCAGCCAGGATGCGGAAATACCGCCGAATCCTTTCCCGGAAGAAGGCGCGCCTATGGCTGGGAGCCAAGCGGACGACCATTCTCATGTTTCGGAAGATGTCCTGAAACTGCTTATAGACGCCTATGGCGCGGTCAAACGCGATGAACAGGGATTTGCGCGGTTGAGCGAAGTGGGACAGCTTGCAGGAAACCGGTCCAGCTTCGATGTCCGCAACTATGGCTTCAAGCGCCTCACGGACTTGGTGAAATCGGTGGGCAATTTCAAAGTCGAAACACGCGACGGCCAAAGCTGGATCAAGCGGATTCGATGAACAGTGTCGCGCGCCATCTCGTCATTCATGGCCATGTCCAGGGCGTGTTCTATCGCAACTGGATGGTGACAACGGCGCGGCGTCTGGGAATAACCGGTTGGGTCCGCAACCGGATGGATGGCACGGTCGAAGCCTTCATCGAAGGATCGCCGGACGCAGTGAGCGACATGCTCCGCCTGGCGCACCAGGGACCGCCTGCGGCAAAGGTGGATCAAATCATGGCGGAGGACAGCGAAGGACAAGGCTTTTCGAATTTCGAGAAGCGTCCAACGGAATAGCAACTACGGAAAAACGCTGGCCCTAAAAAGAAAGGACCAGCCGCAAGGCTGGCCCGGAAGTTTTCAGGCGTGGATGTCCTAAAGCACTCTCAATGGCGACGCAAAGGCCGCCGCGATCCCCCTCAACGCGTCAATTTCTTATAAGCCAGGCGGGTCGGGCGGTCGGCCGCATCCCCCAGGCGGCGGCGCTTATCCTCCTCATACATCTCGAAATTGCCCTCGAACCATTCGACATGACTGTCGCCTTCAAAGGCAAGGATATGAGTCGCCAGCCGATCGAGGAAGAAGCGGTCGTGGCTGATGACCACGGCGCATCCCGCGAAATTCTCTAGAGCATCCTCCAGCGCGCGCAGCGTTTCGACGTCAAGATCGTTGGTCGGTTCGTCGAGCAGCAGAACATTGCCGCCCTCCTTCAACATCTTGGCCATGTGGACGCGATTGCGCTCACCACCGGAAAGCTGGCCGACCTTCTTCTGCTGGTCCGATCCCTTGAAGTTGAAAGCGCCGACATAGGCCCGAGTCTGGATTTCATGCTTGCCGATGGTCATGAGATCATGGCCGCCGGAAATTTCTTCCCACACATTATGATTGGGGTTCAGCGCATCGCGGCTCTGGTCGACATAGCCCAGTTTCACGGTCGGCCCGACGTCGATGGAGCCGGAATCAGGTTGTTCCTGGCCCGTGATCAGCCGGAACAGCGTGGACTTGCCCGCGCCGTTCGGCCCGATGACGCCCACGATGCCGCCGGGCGGCAGTATGAAGTTCAGATCATCGAACAACAGCTTGTCGCCATAAGATTTGGTCAGCCCCTTCGCCTCGATCACCTTGCCGCCCAGACGTTCGGGCGTCTGGATGACGATCTGCGCCTTGCCGGGCGCCCGTTCATTCTGTTTTTCCACCAGTTCGTCGAATGCGCGGATACGCGCTTTCGATTTGGTCTGACGCGCCTTGGGCGACTGGCGAATCCATTCCAGCTCCTCCTTGATCGCCTTTTGACGCCCGGCTTCCTCGCGGTCCTCCTGCTCCATCCGCTTGGCCTTAGCCTCCAGCCAGTTGGAATAATTGCCCTCGAACGGAATGCCCCGGCCGCGGTCCAATTCCAGCACCCAGCCCACGACATTGTCGAGGAAGTAGCGGTCGTGGGTGACGAGGATGACGTTGCCGGTATAGTTGATGAGGTGCTGCTCCAGCCACTGTACGCTTTCCGCATCCAGATGGTTGGTAGGCTCGTCGAGCAGCAGGATATCGGGCTTTTCCAGCAGCAGGCGGCACAACGCGATACGGCGCTTTTCACCGCCCGATAGATTTTCGACCGACCAGTCGCCGGGGGGGCAACGAAGCGCCTCCATGGCGATTTCGAGCTGATTGTCGAGCGTCCAGCCATCGACCGCATCGATCTTTTCCTGAAGCTCGCCCATCTCTGTCATGAGCGCATCGAAATCGGCATCCTCGGGAGGATCGCCCATGATCATGCTGATTTCATTGAATCGGTCGATCATGTCGGCCACACCCCGGACGCCGTCCTTGACGTTCTCGATGACGCTCTTGCTGTTGTCGAGCTGCGGCTCCTGCGCCAGATAGCCGACGTTGATTCCTTCGGCCGCCCACGCTTCCCCCTGGAAATCGGTATCCATGCCGGCCATCACCTTCATCAAGGTGGATTTGCCCGCGCCGTTCACGCCGATGATCGCGATCTTCGTGCCGGGGAGGAATTGCAGGTGGATGTTGTTGAACACCGGTTTGTTCGCGCCGGGGAAGGTTTTGGTAAGGCCCTTCATGACGAAGCTGTACTGGACGGCCATCGGGTCAATCTCTTTCGATGTCTTTGCAGGAATTCTGCACGCGGTTAGCGAACGCAACGCCCCTTGGCAAATCCGCGCCCTTCCGATCGTGCAAAAATGCCGTTGCCTGGCGCTATATCGCTCCGCCAGCCTTGCGCTCCCTTGAACTTCCGTTCGTTTCGCCAGCGGACCTTTTTCCCGGCGGGTAAGGCTTCACAAATAATGAAGTTTTTGTGAACTTTTATAGTAGAGAACGCTCCGTCGCGTGATTCTGGCGCTTCACCGACACAGAAAAGCATTGATTTGTGCAACGCACACGTTAATGCGGGTCGCTCGCGTAGGGCCACATTTGTGACGCGCCTGACGCGGCATATTGCTATGGGAGCCGTACACAATGAAGAAGATCGCTGTTGTTTTCGCTTCGGCCGGCCTGATGGCCCTCGCCGCTTGCGGTGAGAAGCCGGCCAACGAGACCGCGAACGCTTCGAATGCTGTTGTCGAAAACGTTGTTGAGAATGCGGTGAACGCTGCCGACAACGCTGCGAATGCCGCCGACAACGCTGCGAACGCCGCGAACAACACCGCGAACGCGATGTAATTTTCGCCAGAGCGAAAACAGGAAGGGCGGGCCGTTTTTGCGGGCCGCCCTTTTTGATTCCGGATTAATATTGGTTACGGGATTTGATGGTGCATTACGCGCGCAGGCGTGGAAGGATGCATTCTGGATTTATGCGGGAGCATCTGAACAACGGAGGCAGTCCGTCGAGCGATACAGTTGGTCAAGAGAGCGCAATTGACGGAATGCAGCCTTGGGAGCTAAGGCGGTAAATATCGGGGAGTGGCGCAGTCTGGTAGCGCATCTGCTTTGGGAGCAGAGGGTCGCAGGTTCGAATCCTGTCTCCCCGACCATTTAAAAAATCGTTTTATTTCAATAGATTATGAGGCCGCAAAATTGACAATGTTGGCATAACCGTCAAACGGCAGCGGCGACACTCGACTCCACCAATTGCGGGAACGCCATTGCCGTTCAGCGGCAATCCATTCGTTCAAGACGGCAGGCCGCGCCGGGTGCCTGTTCAACCCACGCGACGATAGCGCGCAAGCTGGCGATGGCATCGAGCATCGCCTGACCAAGGTGGAACACTCCCGAACTAACGGTCGAGCGCATGAAACCGCACGATCAAGGAGGCAACGGTCAAAACGCTCTCTTTAAGACAGCCATGCCCAACTGACCGCCACCTCCACTTCATCGACACCTACAACGTCGGCCTAAATATCTGCGCCAGCCAGTCATGCTACGCAGTCTCGCATCCACTTGGTTGATCGAGTGTTGTCCGCTACACAGAAGTAGCTTCATCCGAGCAAGGAGAATGTGATGGCCAAGGCACCTCAAGCATCCAAGAAGCCGCCGGTATCGAAAGCACCAGCCGCAGCGAAGTCGGTCAAGGCATCGGCACGCAGATCTGCTGCGCCAAAGCTCGAGGGCGACGGCAGCACGCTCAACACCAGCGTCGACAGCGGGGCCCGAGAGAAGGTCGCCGAAGCGCTGACCAAGGCCGTGGCTGACAGCTACACGCTCTATGCCAAGACGCTCGGCGTGCACTGGAACGTCCAAGGGCCTAGCTTCTTTGGCCTGCACAAATTGACCGACGCGCAATATAATGAGCTGCACCAGGCGGCCGACGCGATCGCCGAACGGATTCGGGCGCTGGGCAAGCTCGCCCCCACCGGCAACGAGACCTTCCGCGCGCTGACGGTGATCGAGAACGAGGCTCCGCACAAACCCACGTCCGAGATGATCGCCGAACTCGCCCGCGACAATGAGACGGTAGCGCGACGGATGAGCGAGTTCGCGGAACTGGCGGACGAAGCGGGCGATCTGTTCAGCCATGACATGCTGGTCGCGCGCATCGGCGTGCATGAGGAGAATGCTTGGATGCTGCGGTCGAGCCTCGCACAATAGCGTGGGTTCTGGGGGATCGGGCAAGAGTGTTCCGGTCCCCGTTGCCGTCGCCGATAGGGCTTGCGTGAGTTGACATCGCTCGAAAACTTTGACGCCGCGAAGCGGACTGGGAATATCTTCGATGGTTGAACATGGCAGCCGCCCTTATGGTGGCGACCATGCTCAAGACTCTCCTCGTCGCCGCCCGGGACCGAAATCGGCTCAATGAGATCATCCAGGTCGCTTCACGCTTCGGCCTGGGCGTTCTGCTGGCGAAACTAGGTATCGAAAGCAGCGATGCCGCAGGAGGAGTCGGCAGCGCGCCGCAGAGGCTGCCGCATCGGACGAGGCTCGCGCTCGAGGCGCTCGGTCCGACCTTCGTCAAACTCGGCCAGATCCTCGCGACACGCGGCGACCTGCTGCCGCCTGAATGGATTGCGGAGTTCGAACGGCTGCACAGCCAGGCGCCTACCCTGCCCTTCGAGGATTTGCGGCCTGCTGTCGAGGAGGCGCTCGGCCAACCGCCCGAATCCGCATTCGCCAGTTTCGATCCGGAGCCTATCGCGGCGGCGTCGATGGCGCAGGTTCATCGCGCGACCCTTGCCGATGGCCGGCCGGTCGTCCTCAAGATCAGACGTCCCGGCATTCGTCCGCGGATGGAAGCCGACCTCCGTCTGATCGCGCAGCTCGCGGCACTTGCCGAGCGCGCCAGCGCGGAGACGCGGCGTTTCGAGCCGGCCGCGATGATGCGGCAGCTTGCCGAGGCGATTCTGGAGGAACTCGATTTCACTAGCGAAGGGCGCAATGCCGAACGGCTTCGCGCTGATTTCGCACGCGAGCCGCGCGTCGTCGTGCCGGAAATTCATTGGGCCTGGACCTCCGAAACCCTTCTGGTCATGGATTATGTCAACGGCGTGCCGCCGCGCGACGCGCAAACGCTCCGCGCCGCCGGCATCGATCCCACCGCGATCGCCGACCTTGGCGCCGATGTCGTGCTGAATATGGTACTCATCAATGGCCGTTTCCATGGCGATCCGCATCCGGGCAACCTCCTGTGCCTGCCCGGCAACCGGATCGCCTTGCTCGACCTTGGTATGCTCGGCCATGTGTCGCCCCGCCGGCGCGAGGAGTTCATCGACTTCGTCCAGGCGCTCTCGAATGGCGATCCGGCGCGTCTCGCCGATGTCCTCGCCGTCTGGTCGCGAGGCAGCGGCGTTCCGGGCGATCGTATCCAAAGCGCCGCCGAGCGGCTGACCGCGCGGTATGGTGGCGGACGCCTCGTGCTGAGCGCGATGGTCGCCGACTTCCTGTCGCTGATGCGCGACGAAGGCATGACGATGCCGCCGGACCTGCTGCTAATCTTCAAGGCCCTCGTCACGGTCGACGGCATCCTCTCCGGCATCGAGCCAGATTTTGATCTGTCGCGGGCCATGCAGCGCGCCTCGATCCGGATCGCTGCCTCTCGCCTTTCTCCCGACCATTGGGCGCCGATTCTGCGAGCGCTGGCATGGGAAGCCGGCAAGCTCCGCGATGATGCGCCGCGCTTGTTGCGGGTCGCGATCCGTCGCCTCGAAGATGATCCTGCGAACAATGCCATGCGGCAGGAGCAAATTGCGGCATTACGATCGGCCAGCCGCTGGATCACCGGCGCTCTGCTTGTCGGAGCGGCGATGGTCGCTGGCGCTATCCTGCTCTCCTAGGCGCGGCGGGCGCGCTGTAACGCACGAACGCGATCGTTCCATAGAGCAGCAGCAGCCCGCAAAGATTGAACAGCTCGCCCTTCTGTTCGGCCAGGCTCGCGCCCATCTGGTTGATCCCGACCATGAGATGGATGCCCGGTGTCGTGGGCAGCAGCCGGGCGAGCATTGCCAGCCAGCCGGGCGTCGCTTCCACCGGCCAGGACAGGCCGGAGAGGAAGTAGATCGGCACCGACGTGATGATCCAGAGCTGGATCGGCCTCTCGCGCAGGTCGAAAACGCTCGCAAGGGCAAGCGCCGCCGCGACCGTGGCCGCGACGAACAGTGCAGCGGCAAGCATCAACGCGCCGATGCTGCCGCTCGCACGCGGCATATCCTGGAACCAGAAGACGAACCCGGTATAATAGGCAACGTTCGCGCAGCCCACGACGAAGAAGGCAAGACCGATGCCGAGCAAGCCGCCGGGACTGAAGGCCAGCGCGCCCTGCCTCTCGCGCATGGTCGCCGCGAGCAGGGCCAGCCCCATGAGCAGCGTCTGATGGATGATGAGGAAGGTGACACCCGGGAACACCGTGCTGCCATAGCCTTCGCGCGTATTGAACAGCGGCCGCTGGATCAAGGCGAGCGGCGGCGGTGCGGGCGCGCCCAGGGCCATGGCCTGGCTGGTCGCCGAGTCTCGGCCGACAGCGCCCAGGGCCGCGCCGACACCAGCGAGCGCGGTGCTGCTGCGCAGCAGATAGGCCCCGTTCCCGTAGAGCGCGACTGTCCCCTGCTCGCCCCGCAGGATGTGCCGCTCGAACCCTTCGGGGATGACCACTACAGCGCTGGCGCGGCGATCCGCGATCCAAGCCAGCGCGGCGTCCTGCGAGACCGTGCGCGCGACGACTTCGGCCTGCTGAAGCGCTGAGAGCTTGTGCACCAGCGACCGGCTTGCGCCGCTATGGTCCATGTCGACGACGGCGATCGCAATGCGGGTCGGCACCTCGCCCGAATAGGCGCTGGGATAGAAGAAGGAATAGAGGATCGCCGATCCGATGAGCAGCATCAGCGCGGTGCTGTCGGTCAGGATCAACCGGAAGGTTGCAAGGAATGCCCGCCCGATCATTGCCGCCCCCAGACTCCGGGCGTCGTGGCCGCCGCGATGTAGCGCGGCAGTCCGATCCCCGAGCCGACGAACAGGAAGATCAACAGGACCAGGATATGGGGAAGCGAGACCATGGCTGGCGATCCCATCATCCATTGTTCGGCAAGCAGCTTGGCGAAGGCGGTATAGGGCAGAATCGCGCTCCAGACCTGTGCGAAGAGCGAGGCGGACTCGATCGGGAAGATGGCTCCGGCGAAGGCGAACGACGCCCCCGCATAAAGCCCCGCGATGGACAGCGACTTGCCCATCGAGAGGGTGAGGCCGGTCACCAGCAGGGTAACGCCGACATAGGCGAGATACATGGCCGCATAGCCCGCAAGCAGCATGACCGGGCTTCCGAGCACCGGCCATCCGCGAAGTCCGGCGAGATAGCTGGTCGCCAGCAAGGCCCAGCCCATGAAGATGACGACATAGACGCTGACCTTGCCAGCGATGGCCGCCACGGCCGCGAACCGGGATGCGCCAGCAAGCCATGGCCCGATGGTTCCATCGCGCAGTTCACGGCCGAGTGCGCTCGCCACCGCGACCATGAAGATGAGATGGAGGAGCGCGGGGTGGATCAGCGCCACCAGTTGCAGCTCATAGCTGCCTTGCGGATTGAACAGGATCGTGGTCCGCGCGGCGATGGGCGGCGCACGCACCTTGCCCGGTAGGATCGCGGCCGTGCGGTCCTTGGCGATCCGGCCCGCATAGTCCTGCACCACGGTGCCGATCTCGCGCAGCGCCGCACCCGACGCCGTCGAATAGCTCGCATTGTAGAAGACGGTGATGCTGGCGGTCTGGCCCCGCAGGACGGTGCGTTCGGTATCGCGAGGGATCAGCACAACGGCATAGGCGGCCTTCGAGCGCACGGCCGTTTCCGCCGTGCGCATGTCCGCCGCCCGGACCGCGACATGCAGGCCCGGCGATGCCTCGAGCCGCCGGACAAGCTCCCGGGCGACGCCGCCGCCATCCTCGTCGACGACCGCGATAGGCAGATCGCGCATCACGCCCGCCGAGATCTGGACCGCCACCAGCGTCATCAGCGCCAGCGGTATCCAGCTGATGAGGGCAAAGTCCCAGAAGTTCGACCGGAGAAAGCGGATTTCCCTGCACCATCCCGCGCGGAAGGCCGTTCCCGCCGTACCGCCCGGGCCGGGCATCATTGCGGCCAGTCGAACAGGACGGTCATGCCCGGCCGCAGGCCGCGCAAGGGGACGATGGGCGTCACGCGGACCTCGAAGCTCTTGATATCGAACCCGCTCGACTGGCGGGTGGCCCGCCATGTCGCGAAGTCACCCGCCGGGGCGAGATAGGTGACGCGAAAGCGCGCGCGCTGGCCGTCCAGGGCCGGGACCGTCCCGCCGATCTCCGCACCGCGTGCCAGCCCACGCAGTTGATTCTCACGCACATTGAGCGTGACCCATGGATGCGCGACATCGGTGAGCATGAAGACGGGAAAGCCCTGCGGCACCAGTTCGCCGGGCTGCGCCAGCCGCCGGCCGATCTCGCCAGCCATGGGCGCGGTCACGCGGGTTTCCTCGGCCGCGGCCTGGACTTCCGCGACCGCGCCCTTCGCCTGCTGGACCTGCCCGGTCGCCGCCGCCTTGTCCTCGCCCCGCGCACCGGCCAGCGCCTGGTCATATTGCGCGCGCGCCGCCTTGGCCGCTTCCTCGGACGCGACCGCATTGGTGCGCGCCTCATCGCGTTTCTGTCCCGCGATCACGCCCTGCTCATAGAGGCGCTCGGTGCGCTGGTAGGTGGTCCTTGCCAGGACGGCGGCGG
>Ga0180219_1000547_pt1 | contig 29933 bp, 29 predicted proteins | sample eDN3rd30CBELigMG_FD_151338 | JGI IMG/M metagenome (GOLD analysis project Ga0180219, IMG submission 151338) | Enriched Miracle-Growth compost microbial communities from Emeryville, California, USA - eDNA 3rd pass 30_C BE-Lig MG (version 2)... ... | reverse complement strand
GATCGCCCAGCCCAGACGGCCATGGGTGGCGCGCTGGAAGGTGGCCGCCTGCTTGGCGGCATAGACCGCCGATCCCACGGAGGCCGGAAATTCGGGCACCACCAGCAGGCGCGGTGTTTCGCGCGCGACGATGGCCGCGATGATCCGGCTTTCGTCCGCCTCGCTGCGATGCCGCACGAACAGGCCATCGAAGGCGGTCTGCGCCACGGCTCGCGCGACCTGCACATAATAGTCGAAGCGATTGCGGCTTGTCGCGCGCCGGTCGCGGATGAAGGCGGGCAGCGCGTGCTCCGTGCCCGGTTCGGACCGTAGGGGTTCGGCGGCGGGGTCGAGCCGCCAGTGGATGTTGAGGGTCATGCGGCGTCCCTTTCCTCTGCAAAGGCGGGTGTGGCGAGCGTGCCGGCGAACACGGTTTCATGGATGGATCGGCGGCCGTTGGGCGCTTCGCTTGCGTGAAATTCCGGGTCCAGGCCTTCTATCTCACCTTTGCGGCCCAGCGCGATGATGGCTTCGATGGCAAAATCGTCGGGAATATTCAGCCGTTCGCGGGTTGCCGCGCGGTCGAAACCGCCAATGCCATGCGTATGCCAGCCCAGCAGCAACGCCTGATGGGCGAAGGCCGCCCACGCCGCACCTGCGTCGAAACTGTGGGAGACATTGTCCACCGTCTCCCCGCGCCGGTCGAGCTTGAGCGCGGACAGGATCAGGACCAGGGCCGACGCACGCGCCGCCCACAGGCGGTTGCGCGGCATCAGCAGGTCCAGATAGCGTTCCCAATGCGCATCGCCCGGACGCGCGATCAGGAAGCGCCAGGGCTGGGCATTCATGGCGGACGGCGCCCAGCGCGCCGCTTCGAAGGCGCTCCTGAGCACCGCATCGGGCACGGCCTCGCCGGTGAAGCTGCGCGGCGACCAGCGGTCGGTGAAGAGCGGATCGACGGGGTGATCGGCAATGCGGCTCATCAGCGCACCTCCCGGCTGGGAAGGTGGACCAGATTGTCCCTGGCTTCCTCGGCATCCGCGCCCGACGTCAGTTCCGCCAATATTTCGTCCTTCAACCGGTGCAGCAATGGCGAACGACGATCGCGCGGATGGGGCAGGTCTACTTCGACGATATGGCGGATGCGGCCCGGATTGGGCGACATCACGATCACGCGGTCGCCCAGGTAGAGTGCTTCTTCCACGTCATGCGTCACCATGACCATGGTGGAGCGCTGCGTCATCCAGATGCGCTGCAATTCATTCTGCACATGGACGCGGGTCAGCGCGTCGAGCGCGCCCAGCGGCTCGTCCAGAAGCAGCAGCCTGGGTTCGGTCACCAGCGCGCGGGCGATGGCGGCCCGTTGGGCCATGCCGCCCGAAAGCTGGTGGGGATAGGCTTTCTCGAACCCGGTAAGGTTCACCAGCGCGATATGATCCGCGACGATCCGGGCGCGCCGCGCTTTGGGCGTGTCCGTGTTGAGCAGGGCCAGTTCGATATTCTGTTCCAGCGTCATCCACGGGAACAGGCGGTGATCCTGAAAGACGATGCCCCGATCGAGGCTGGTGGTGGCGATGCGTTCGCCGTCCAGCCGCAATTCACCGCTATAATCGGTGTCGAGGCCGACGATCAGGCGCAGCAGCGTGGACTTGCCGCAACCCGATGCGCCCACGATGCTGACGAACTCGCCGGGCCGCACGTCCAGATTGATATTGTCCAGAATCCGGCGGGCCTGCCCGCCGATCTGGAAGCTCTTGTCGAGATCGCTGATGGTCAGCGCCCCGCGGCTCGCGGCGGTGGGCGGCCTGTCTTCGCGCGCATGGGGATAGGGACTCATGCCTTGTCTCCTTGTCATTGGACCGAAGGTTGCCAGCGCAGCAGGGACTGGCGCAGGCGGCGGAAAATCTGGTTGATGAGGAAACCCAGCGCGGCGGTGACGGCGATCACGACCAGCATGACGTCCAGGCGCTGCTGCACCTGCGCTTGGCTCATCGCGACGCCGAGGCCCGAGCCAGCGCCCGTCAGCAGTTCCGTGCCGATGGTCGCGATCCAGGAGAAGGCCAGCGCCTGCGTGATGCCGGTCAGCACCAGCGGCATGGCGGCGGGCAGGAGGATGAAGCGGATGCGCTGCGCCGTGTTGAAGCGCAGGATGGAGCCGACGTCCAGATAGCGGCGCTCCACCTGGGCAACCCCGGCATGGCTGTTCAGCATCGACGGGAAGAAGGCCGACATGCCGATGACGATCACTTCGGTCCCCTCTCCCACGCCGAACCACAGGCCCATGAGCGGCAGCCAGCCGATCATCGGCACCTGCCGCAGTGCGTGGAGCAGGGGGCCGAGCGTCCGGTCGACCGGACGCCAGATGCCCATGGCGACGCCCGCAGCGACGCCCAGCGGCGCCCCGATGGCAAGACCGACAAAGGCGCGCTTCAGGGTCGACAGCGTGTCGCGCAGCAGGTCGCCGCTGTGCAGCAGTTCCGCCAGCGCCCTACCCACCGCGGCGGGCGGCGCGAAGGTCGCGATCTGGGCGCTCGTCCGCCAGTGCCACCAGAGGATGAGCAAGGCCGGGACGACAAGGCCGATGGCGGCCCTGACGGGGAAACGGGCGAGCCAGCCGTTCATGCCGTCCTCCACCGGCTTGCGCGGCTTTCTATCCAGCGCGCGCCGCGATCGAGGAGGAAGCCGATCAGGCCGCTCACGATCACGCCGGCCAGCACCACGTCGATCTGGAAAAGCTGGCGGCCCATTTCCATCATCTGGCCGATGCCGCTGTCGGCCGCCAGAAGTTCGGCCGCCACCAGCACGACCCAGGCGCGGGTCAGGGATATGCGCAGGCCCGTCAATATGGCGGGCACCGTCGCGGGCAGCAGGATGCGCCGGATCAACTGGAACAGGCGGAGGCGATAGATTTTCGCGACCTCGAACCAGTTGCGGGGCACGCCGCGAATGCCGTCGAAGGTCGCGAGCGCCATGGGAAAGAAGGAAGCGATGGCCACGACCGCCACTTTGAAAGGCTCGTCAATGCCCAGGAACATGACCATCATCGGTACGAAGGCGATGACCGGGACTTGCCACAGGGTCAGGAATGTGGGCGAGAAGGCGGCCTCGGCCAGCTGCGAAAGCGCTATCGTCGCGCCGAACGCCATGCCCGCCAGCGCGCCGATGACGAAGCCGATCAGCAGCCTTTGCAGGCTGTCGCCGACATGCCGCTGCAATTCGCCCGATGCGGTCATGTCCGCTAGGGCTTTCGCGACTCCGCTGGGCGGCACCAGCACCTGCGGGGGGAACAGGCCGGTGAGACAGGCAAGCTGCCAAAGCGCCAGCAACGCCAGCGGTGCCACGAAGGAACTGAGCGGCAGGCGCTCCAGACGGAAAGTGCGGCCCGTCTGGGCGAGGATCTGATAATCGAAGGCGCGGGTCGCCATCAGCGCTGCTCCTGCGCACTTTGCGACCAGAAACCCTCCAGCTTCAAATCCTTGAGCGCCTGTTTGACGAAACGGTCGTCCAGCAGGGCGTCTGCATCGACCTTGTTGCGGATCAGCCCGCGTTCCAGCGCATAGTCGGCGACGGAATGATAATGGGTGCGGAGCGCCGGGCTGAATAGGGGGGAGAAACGCTCACGCCACGAAATGTCGGAATTGGCATAATCCTTTGCCACGATTTCTTCCGGCATCGCGCCGCGCGCGGTATCGCGGATGACTTGCGCCTTGTTGGCTTCGTCCGAAGACCATGCCGCCGCCCGGACGAAGGCTTCGACAACGATCTGCGTCAGGTCGGGATGGGCGTCCACGAAGTCCTTGCGGCCGAAAAGTTCGGCGCGCATCCGCCAGTCGGCGGGCGCCTGCCGGGTGGACCAGATGACGCGCGCAATGCCCTTCTGTTCAAGCAGCAGGCCATCGGACATCAGCACGGCGGCGTCGACGCTGCCCGATTCCAGAGCGGCGGGCGTCGCGGCGGGATTGATGTTGACGATTCTGAAATCGTCCAGCTTCAGGCCCTTGCTGTCGACCAGCTTGGAAAAGGGCAGTTCCCACGGCCTGCCGCGATGAAGCGCGATCCGCTTGCCCTTGAGCTCGGCGAGGCTGTTCGCCGGCAATCCCTTGCGGACCACCAGATAGACGTCCTGACCCTGCCCGACGGGCGCGACGATCTTCAGCGGGACGCCGCCAGCCACCGCGATGACCGCGGGAAAGTCGCCATAAGCGGCGAAATCGATCCGTTTGCCGGAAAACCCTTCATTGATGAGCGGCCCGCCGACAGCGGTGGACACGGGCGAGAAAACCAGATCCACCCCCTTTTTGGCCAGTTGCTCCTTCAGCCATCCCTGTTCGATGACGACGCCGTTGAGGCCGTTGAAAACCTGCTTGCCCTGATAGGGAAAAGCGATGGAAGCGATCGTCACCGTCTTCACCGCGCCTGCGCCATCGGCATTCCCTGATCCGCTGCACCCCGCGATGAGCGTGCTGGCGAGCAGCGCCATGGCAAGGATCAACCTGTCTTTGAATCGCGGAAGGAGGGAACGCTTGTTCAGATATGCCACTAGGGAGGCTCCATGCTGCCAGATCGATTTTTGGAAAGGCTCGCTCGGCGAACATGCATGGGATGTGCCAAACCCGGAGTTCGGCTGTCCTGCGCGGGTCGTCTGGGCGGCGGCGGCGGCTGTCTGCTGATTTTGACGCAGGCGGAGGAGCCATGGTGCGCCAAATGAAGCGGTAAACCCGCCATGCTCGCGCGCAATCGGGCCATTCGGTCGGCGGTATGAAAGTGCGAAATTTTGGCATGGGCCTTGCGAATGGCCCTGGACATATGGTGGGTCTGGGCCGGCGCCGCCATGCCGGAGGCTGACCGATGTCTGGAGGTGAGGATGCCGAACAGAGATGAGCGACCGGGCGCCTCGGTCGTGCCGAACAACCTGTGGGTGACGCGCTGCCCGATCCCGGCGGCTTCCGGCATCGCCTGCGCGAAGGGGTGGATGGCGGAGGCCTTCGTCCGCGACGGCATTGCTATAAAGCGCGTCCTTGAGCAGGGGTTGAATCTGGTCGAAAGCGACCCGGAAAATCAAGCGCGCCATCTGTTTCGCGAAGGCGGCAACATCCAGGCGCTTGCGGCGCGAGCCTTGGGAGCCGCCACGCGCGTCATCGGCCTGACATGGATCGACGAGCGACAGGCCATCATGGTGAGGCCGGACACGCCGCTGCTGCATCCTGCCGGCCTCAAGGGGTTGCGGTTCGCCCTTCCCGGCTATGCCCGTTCCCGCGGCGAAAGCATCGCGCGCGGCATGGCGCTGCACGGCATCAAAAGCGCGCTGGCGCTTGGCGGACTGACGCTGGACGATGTTCAACTGACGGAAATTCCCGCGCCACCCGTGGAGCGCGCCAGCGTGGAAGGGATGCGCCGTCTCTGGCTGGGGTTGGAGTGGCTGGCGGCAGGCCGGGTCGATGCCGTCTATGTGAAGGGCGCGGCGGGGGCCGAAGCCGCGCAGCGGCTGGGGCTGGACATCGGCATCGACCTCGACGCCTATCCCAGCCGTCTTGCGCGCGTGAACAATGGGACGCCCCGACCCATCATCGTCCACCAGCATATGATCGACCATCATCCCGAACTGGTCGAAAGATTCCTGGAGCAAAGCCTGCGCGCGGCCGATTGGGCGGCCAATAACCCTGTGGAGCTGAAAAGCATCCTTGCCGGAGAAACGCTGGCGGGGGTGGAAGGCGTGGACGCCGCCTATCGCAACAATTTCCATCGGGCCTTGCATCCGGACCTTTCGGACGACCGGGTGGAGATGTTGAAGATCCAGGCCAATTTCCTCTGGCTTCATGGCTTTCTGGAGTCGCCCGTGGACGTGGACGGCTGGATTTGCAGCGGGCCGTTCAACGCCGTTCTGAAGCGGCGGGCGCAATGCGCTCCACCGGTCCGGCCGCCGCTCTGAAAGCTCAGCTAGGCGAACGGATCTAATTTCTACTAAACTGGAAGACAATTAGCTGTTATCCTCCTGGCCGAGATGGAGGAGCTATGACGAGCATCTCGAAGACCCTTTCCAGCGATCGTTCGGACGTGGGGCTTGTGTCCGCCACCAACGGCGATGGCCGCCCTCTTCTCGCTTATGATTGCGAGACGCATCATGCCGTGGGGCCGCGCGCCCGCGCGCTGATCTTCAACGACCCGCGCTCGCGCGCCTTGCTCCCGCTGATCGAGAGGGTGGCCCCAAGCGATGCCAACATCCTCATCATGGGCGAAACCGGCACGGGCAAGGAACTGGTCGCCCGCTATGTCCATAGCCTCAGCGACCGGGCGGATACGCCGTTCGTCGCCGTCAATTGCGGGGCCTTTTCCGAATCCCTGATCGAAGGCGAACTATTCGGCTATGAGAAGGGCGCTTTCACCGGCGCCCATGTCGCGCGGCCGGGCTGGTTCGAGGCTGCCAATGGCGGAACGCTGTTCCTGGACGAGCTAGGCGACCTGTCCTTGCCGTTGCAGGTCAAGCTGCTGCGTGTGTTGCAGGAGCGGGAGGTGATCCGTCTGGGATCGCGCAAAGCCGTGCCGCTCAATGTGCGGGTCATTGCGGCCACCAATGTCGAATTGCAGAAGGCGGTGAACGAAGGGCGCTTCCGATCCGATCTCTTCTACCGGCTACAGGTCGTTTCCATCCCCCTGTTGCCGCTGAGGGAACGGCGCGCGGACATCCTGCCCCTTGCGCGGCATTTTCTGGAAATCTACGGTACGCGGCTGCGGGCCAATCGGCTGGAACTGAGCGCGGCGGCCGAAGAGGTCCTGTTCCAGCATGACTGGCCCGGCAATATCCGCGAACTGGAAAATGCTATCCATCGGGCCACCCTGATCTGCGAAGACGGGCGCATCCAGCCCACCGACCTTGCTTTGGGCAACCTGCTGGAAATGGGGGATGCCGTTTCCGGTTTCGCGTCGCTGGAAGAGGCCGCCCGCCCCTTTGTCGGGCGGTTGCTGAAAGGGGAGCATGCGGATCTGCTCGATCGGCTGGTCGCCTTTACCGTCCGGGAAGCTTTTCGCCAATGCAATGAAAACCAGATCAAGACGGCTGAAGCGCTGGGCGTCACGCGCAATGTGGTGCGGACGCACCTCAAGAATCTGGGACTGATCTGAAATCGGAAACGGCGCGCGGGTGAAAAACCAACAGGCGCGCTGTTCAATATCCCACAATCCTGCTTCGATGGTGTAACGGAAATCGGCTGAAATCAGCCATTTTTGGGTTGGCATGGCTCTTGCGAAACTACCGGACAACACAAGTCCGGAGAAAACGCGCCGTGTCGATACTGCTCAAACCCAAAGCCGCATCCGCCAACCGGCCCGACGAAATCTGGTTCACCCGCTGCCCGGTGCCGACCGCGACCGGCATCGCCTACAAACTGGGATGGCTGACCGACAGTTTCGAGGCGGACGGCATCGCCTTGCGGACATTGCAGGAATCCGGGTCGGACCTTGGCCGCCATCACTATGACCATCGCCTGCCCACCCTGATCCGCGAAGGCGGCAACATGCTGGCCATCGCCGCACGCGCGCAGGGAGAGCCGACGAAGCTGGTCGGCCTGACCTGGATCGAGGAAAGCCAGCTCATCCTCGCCCGGCCCGATTCCGGCATTGTGTCGGCGGCCGACCTCAAGGGCAAGCGGCTGGCTTTGCCGGGGTGGAGCCATAATGACATTCCCAGCCATGTGCGCGGCACCAGCATCGCGCGCGGCATGTCGCTGGCGGGATATAAGGGCGCGCTGGCCTCCGCCGGGCTGAGCTTCGACGATGTCGATCTGGTGGAAACGCCCGACCGGCTTCGCAATATCGGCGGCAGCGGGCGCGACCTGCTGCCCCGCGGCCAGAGCCGGCGCAGCGGCGTGGGCCGGCTCTGGCCGATCGAGGCTCTGGTCGAGGGCAAGGTCGACGCCATCTATGTGAAGGGCGCGGCGGCGCTCGATCAGGCGCGCGAGGCCGGGCTGGTCGTCGCTATCGACCTCGATGCGCTGCCCGACCCGCGCTTCCGCGTGAACAACGGCACGCCGCGCCCGATCACGGTGCACCAGAGCCTGATCGACGATCATTTCGATCTGCTGGTGCGCTTCCTAGCCGTCACGCTGCGCGCCGCCGACTGGGTGGCGGAGCAGCCCGACCGCCTGCGGGACATATTGGAATATGAGACCGAAGGCAGCCCGCAGGCCGTGGATCAGGCTTATGCGCGCCTGCACGAGGGGCTGCATCCCACGCTGGACGCGGAGCGGCTGGCCCTGTTCGACAGCCAAAAGAAATTCCTTTTCACCCACGGCTTTCTCGACGCCGATTTCGAGCTGTCCGGCTGGGTCGATCCGCGCCCGCTGGAGGCTGCAAGGGCACTGAACGAACAGCGCACACCCCTTCCCACTCTGTAACCGCAAGGAAATAAGCCATGTCCGACACATCAGGATTATCCAGCGACGTCATTGCCTTCATCACGCAGGCGGCGGACGATGCGCGCCGCGCTTTCCGGCTGCTCCGCGAAACGCGGACGATCTCCGCGAGCGGGACGCTGGGCTTTGCCGTGCGCGTGCCCGAAGAGGACAAGATCGTGACGCTGAGCTATGCGGGCCTGTGGGAAGACGATCCCGACAAGCCGCGTGTCAGCGTCATCGATTTCGACGGCAACCGCCTGTGGGGCGAGCAGACGGGCGGCGAGGCCCGTTACCTCAAGATCTTCAGGAAATATCCCGATTTTAAGGCGATCAGCCACGTCCACACGCCGCATCTGGGCGCCTATTCGCAGGCGCATCAGGAATTGCCTCTGCTCTATGTGCCCAACCGCCGTTTCCGCTTCACCGCGAAGCTGCCGGTCTATATCGACCGCCGCCAATTGGAGGCGGACTTCATCCTCGCTTCGATCGAGCAAGACCGCGACGTGCCCGGCATCGTGGAGGCCAATGGCGGCGCGACCATCTGGAGCTGGAAAGGCATTCGCGACCTCACCAACACTATCGTGCTGCTGGAGGAAGGCGCGCAGTTCCAGATTCTGGGACAAGCGCTGGGCGGGTCGCAGCCCTTTGGTCCCGGCGTTCTGGAACAGCAGTGGAAGATGGGCAAGCTGGTGCCGCCCGACGCGCGCGTCGATGACGACGGCACCATCCACCTGCCCCAGCCCGCCGTCGAAGCGGCGGAATGACCCAGTCTCCGGCACCTCATCCACGGTGCCGGAGCGCCCCTTTCGGAGCTATCCCCCATGCGTGACAAGAAGCGCCAACTCGCGCTCGCCGTTTTCCTGACCCGTCACGGCCATCATCCCGGAGCCTGGCGCCAGCCGGGAACGGCCAGCACCGGCAAGCCCGATTTCCGCTACTGGGCCGATCTGGTCCGCACCGCCGAGCGCGGCAAGCTGGACGCGGCCTTCTTCGCCGATTTCGTGGGCCAGAGCGGCGACAGCACCAGAGGAATCGAGCGGCGCCACGCCTTTCTCGACTTCGAGCCGCTGACCGTCATTTCCGCGCTCGCCAGCATCACCAGCCATATCGGGCTGGTGGCGACGGTGAACACCAATTTCGAGCAGCCCTATGCGCTGGCCCGCCGTTTCGCCTCGCTCGACCATATCAGCGGCGGGCGGACCGGGTGGAACATCGTATCTTCGCTGGCCGACGGCGCGGCGAAAAGCTTCGGCATCGACCAGCCCGCCAGCCATGCCGAACGCTATGCCCGCGCGGACGATTTCGTGGAACTGGCCAAGGCGCTGTGGAACAGTTGGGAAGACGACGCCTTCGACGGCGCGGACAAGGAGAGCGGCGTCTATCTGAACGCCGATGCCGTACACCCCGTCCATTATCGCGGGCCTTATTACCGGATCGATTCCGTGCTCGACATGCCGCGCCCGATCCAGGGCTATCCGGTGTTCGCGCAGGCGGGCAATTCGGAAACCGGCCGCGATTTCGCCGCGCGCCATGCCGAGATGATCTATGCCGCCGCCCAGTTCATCGAGGATGCGCAAGCCTTCTACAAGGATGTGAAGGCGCGCGTCGCCAGCCATGGCCGCGATCCCGATACGCTCAAGGTCATGCCGGGCCTGTCCTACACCATCGGCTCCAGCCTTCAGGAAGCGCAGGACAAGTTCGGCGCGCTGGAGGAGAAGGTCGACTTTGCGGGCGACCTCAACCTGATGGGGCAGGATGTGAGCGCCTATCCGCTCGACGGGCCGCTGCCCGACCTGCCGGAGCCCGAGAATGGCAAGGGGCGCTGGCGGCAACTGACCGCGCTGGCGCGGCGGGAGAACCTCACCATCCGGCAGCTTTTCCTGCGCTTCAATGCGGTGCGTGGGCATCGCGTGGTGTTGGGAACGCCGGTCGATATCGCCGACCAGATACAGGACTGGTTCGAGCGGGATGCGGCGGATGGCTTCAACCTGATCCCGCCCCTGCTGCCCAGTTCGCTGGAGGATTTCGTGGACCTTGTCGTGCCGGAGCTTCAGCGCCGGGGCCTTTTCCGCACGGACTATGAAGGCAACACCCTGCGCGAGCATCTGAACCTGCCGCGCCCCGCCAATCCCAACGACCGCACGGCGCGCGCCGCCGTGCCTATTCTTGAAACCGCCCAATAGGAGTCCTTCGTCATGACCGAGAAACTCGATACGCTCTGGTACACACGATGCCCGGTGCCGACCGGCCTTGGCATCGCGATCCAGCAGGGGTGGCTGGAGGATGCTTTCCGCGCGCAAGGCACGAGCCTGTCGTCGCTGCTGGAATCCAGCGATTTTTCCAAACGGGAGTCGCATTTCTCGCACACTGTCCGGAACAGCGTCCGGCATGGCGGCAACATCCCGGCGATCAGCGCGCGGGCGCGGGGGCGCGATACGCGCGTCATCGGCCTGTCCTGGGCGGATGAGACGCAGTTGATCCTCGCCAGCCCGGAATCCGGCATCACGTCCGTCCGCGATCTCAAAGGACGCCGCTTCGGCCTGCCCAACTGGAAGAATGTGGAAATCGACTTTTCCCGCGCGCAGGCCGTTCGCGGCCTGGAAAACGCGCTGCGGCTGGAGGGACTGGAAGTCTCCGATGTCGAGATCGTCGATCAGGACATCGACACCCATTATAGCGAGGGTCAGGCGGAAACGATCGGCGGCACGCTCGCCTGGAACGGGCGCAGCACCAGCCGGGCGCGGGCCAATAATCTGGAACTGATCGCGCTACTGCGCGGGGAAGTGGACGCCATTTTCCTAAAAGGGGCACATGGGGCGCAGGTCGCGCACCAGTTCGGGCTGACGACGGTGATCGACACGGGCGTCCATCCCGATCCGCTAGTCCGCGCCAATAACGGCACGCCGCGCACGCTGGCGGTGGACGGCCATCTGATCGACCATCATTTCGACGCCGCCGTCACCATCGTGGAGCAGGTGCTGCGCGCGGAGGCGTGGGCACAGGCGCACCCATCGGAGGTTCGCCGCTATCTGGCGCGCGAGACGAACAGCAGCGAATATTGGGTCAGCATCGCCTATGGCGAGGACGCGCAGAAAAGGTTGAAGACCGATCTGGCCGAACAGTCGGTGGCCGCGATCCAGGACTTCACCGATTTCCTCCATCGCTGGAACTTCATCCCGCAGAGCTTCGACGTGCGGGACTGGATCGACGCGCGGCCGCTGGAAGCCGCGCAAGCGCTGCCCATTGCCGTCTGAGTGGCGAAGGCACCGGAATCATGGGGGATAGGGTGAAAGTGCCGGACGCTTTTTTGCGACGCAGCCCTCTGCTGCGCTGCCTTGCCATTTATGGAGAGATGCCCGGCCGGTTCCTGCTGACCGCCACCCTGCTGGCGGGCGTCAATATCGCGCTGGTCGGGCAGCAGGTGCTGGTCGGCCATGCCGTGCAGGAAGCGCAACATGGCAAGCTGGTGCGCATCGGCCCGGACGGCCTGCTCGACTATGATCGCGCCTGGTTCTGGGTGGCGCTTCTCCTCAGCCTCTCGCTCGCCCGCGCGGCCGTGCAATATGGCGCGGGCCTGCTGTCCCTCTCCATCGGGCAGCGGCTGCTGACCATCTTGCGCGAGCGTATCCTTGTCCAGATCCAGCGGCTCGACCTTGCCTATCACTGGCGGCATGGCGTGGGTGAAATGGTGACGCGCATGACCCGCGACGCCGACAAGGTGCGCGACGCGCTCATCAATTTCTGGCGGCAGATTTTCGAGACGGGGCTGATAATCGCCATCTCGCTGGGGCTTTTATGGGTCTATTCACCCTGGCTGGCGCTGGCGCCCGCCCTGCTTCTGCTGGCCGGTATAGCGATGCTGTGGTCGGAAGCCGATGCGCTGGTCGCTCTGGATCGGCGGATCGGCGACGCCTATGACGCAGTGACGCAGGACCTGTCCGAAGGGATCAACGGCGTTCGCGTCATCAAGGCTTTTTCCCTCGGCGAAGCGCGCACGGCCCGCTTCCAGCGCCATGTCGACCTGTTCCGGGCGGAAGCGCGCGCGGCAATCCGCCATGCCTCCCGCCGGGTTCCGCTGCCACAGACGATCATCGCGCTGTCCCATGCGTGGGTGCTGGGCTTTGGGGCATGGATGGTGGCGCATGGAACGCTGGGCCTGGGCGCGCTGGTCGCGGCGATGCTGGTGGTCAATATGCTGGTCCTGCGGATCGAAGGGATCGGCCGCCTGTTGCAGGTGATCGCCGACGCCCGCGCATCGGCCGCGCGCATCTGGGAGGTGCTGGATGCCGAGCCGGTGATCCAGTCGGGCGGCAAGGCTTTACCCGCCGGGGCGATCGGCTTCCGTTTGTCGCATGTGTCGGCTTCTCCGCTGGGCGACGGCGCCGCCGTGCTGCGCGACCTCCATCTGGAAGTGCGGCCGGGCGAGGTCGTTGCGCTGGTCGGGGCCACGGGATCGGGCAAGAGCATGCTGACGTCCCTCCTTCCCCGGCTGGTGGAGGCGGATGAGGGACGCGTCGAGCTGGGGTCAGAGGCGCAGGGATGGCAGGATGTCCGCGAGGGCGACCTGCGTGAATTGCGCCGCCGCGTTCATGTGCTCCCGCAGGAAAGCTTCCTCTTTTCCGATACGCTGGCCGCCAATCTGCGCCTGTGCGCGCCCGACGCCACCGATGCGCAACTTCACGAGGCGTTGGACAAGGCGGCGGCCGGGGAACTGCTTTCCCGCCTTGGCGACGGGCTGGAAACCCGTGTCGGGGATCGCGGCGCCACGCTGTCGGGCGGGCAGAGGCAGCGCGTATGCCTTGCCCGCGCGTTGCTCGCCGACGCCGACATATTGGTGCTGGACGACGCCACCAGCGCGCTGGATGCGCGGACCGAGCGGCGGGCGATCGACAATATCCGGAGTCTGCGGAATGGACGGGCGCGGCCGCTGACCATGCTGATCGTGGCGAGCCGCCTGTCGACCGCCCTTGCCGCGGATCGCGTCGCCCTATTGTCGGGAGGGCGCATCGTCGCGGAGGGGACGCACGCGCAACTGGCGAACGACAACGCGGCCTATCGCGCGCTGATGGGACTATGACGGCATGAACGCATTTCGTGGCGACAGCGCCCTTTCCGACATCGAACTGGAAGAGAAATTCTCGCAGCGCGCGCTGAATCAGAGCGTCGTGGGCAGGCTGCTGCCGTTGATCGCGCCCATATGGCGCCAGATCGCGGCGGTGATCGGAATCGAGATCGTGCAGGTGCTGGCGATCTTCGCGCGGCCCTTGCTGATCGGTTTCGTCATCGACCGGGGCCTGCGGCAGGCAGGCCCAGGCGTCGACGCGCCGATCATCGCATGGGCCTGCGTCGGCCTTGCCGCCACATGGGGGCTGCGCTTCGCCCTGGGCGGGCTTTCGCAATATTATGCGGGAATCGCGGCGATCCGCGTGCTCAACGATCTGCGAACGCGCGTCTTCGCCCATGTCCAGACGCTGAGCGTCGGCTATTTCGACCGCACCAAGGCGGGCCGCATCATCGCCCGCGCGGACCGCGATGTCGATACGCTGGAGCCGCTGCTGATCCAGGGGCCGCCCGAGTTCCTGTCCGCCATTTTGCGCCTGTGCCTTTCGGGCTTCCTGTTGTGGCTGATCGCGCCGTCGCTGCTCGCGGGGCTGGCGGCGGTCGTGCCCATACTCCTCATCGCCACTTTGCTGTTCAAGCGCGTGTCGCAGCGCAGTTGGGCAAAGGTTGCGGAAAATCGCAGCCGCTTCACCGCGCATCTCGTCGAAACCGTGGCGGCCGTCCGCCTCATCAAGCAGTCCGGGCGGGATCAGGAAAATCTGGCGAAATATCGCGGACTGCTGGAGGATTTCAACAGGTCGCTGATCTTCGGCACGGTGCGTTCGGGCTGGTTCGCGCCGTTCACCGGACTGCTCACCACGGCCGGGCTGGCGCTGACGCTGGTGGTCGGCGGCAGGGGCATCGCGCTGGGCACGCTCACCCTTGGCGAGCTGGCGCAAAGCCTGTTCTACGTCTTTCTCTTCCTGGCGCCCTTGCAGGAGTTCAGCGACCTGTTCGAGCGCTTCGCCAACGGCACGGCCTGCGCGCAACGCATCTTCCTGCTGCTCGATACGAAGCCGGAAATCACCGACAGCCCCGCCGCATTGTCGCTGCCGGCGGTCAGGGGAGAAATCGAGTTTCGCAATGTCAGCTTCGGCTACAGGCCCGGCCGGCCGGTCATTCGCGCGCTCGACCTTCAGATCGGGGCTGGTGAGCTGCTGGCGATCGTCGGGCCGACGGGCCATGGCAAAAGCACTCTGGTTCAATTGCTGACACGATTTTACGATGCGGATGAGGGCGCGGTCCTGCTGGATGGGCAGGATATCCGCACCATCTCCGAACGCAGCTTGCGAAACCATGTCGGTGTCGTTCTTCAGGACAATGTCCTCTTCGGCGGCACCGTGCTCGACAATCTGCGGCTGGCGAAGCCGGAGGCGGGCGATGACGAACTCATCGCGGCATCGCGGCGGATCGGCGCGCATGACGTGCTGCAATCGCTTCCTCATGGCTATGCCACGCAAGTCGGTGCGCTCGGCAGTCAGCTCAGCCAGGGGCAGAGGCAGCTCATATGCCTTGTCCGCGCCTATCTTGCCGACCCGTCGGTCCTGGTGCTCGACGAAGCCACATCGGCCATCGACGTGAGCACCGAACGACGCATTCAACAGGCGCTGCGCGTCCTGTGCGAGGGGCGCACGGCACTGGTGATCGCGCACCGGCTGGAAACCATTCGATCGGCCCATCGGATCGCGGTGATCGAAAACGGGCGCATCGTCGAACTGGGGCCGCATGAAACGCTGGCGGCGGCGGGCGGGCATTATGCCGCCCTTTACGGCGCTTATGAGCGATCCGCGGGATTGGGGCCTGTCCCTCAACTCGCGCGTCGCCAACGCCATCCCGACGAGGACCATGTTCCCTCCGCCTGAACGCGGGACGACATACAGCCGGGATGCCGTGACAAGGATGAAAGCTTTCCCTGGGGTGTCCATGTGCTGATCGCTCATCATGTCGCCATTGTCGGCGGTGGTTTCAGCGGCACGCTGCTCGCCATCAACCTCCTTCGCTATGGCGCGCTCCGCGTCACCCTGGTCGAAAGGGAGCCGGACCGGCTGGCGCAGGGATGCGCTTATGGCGCGGCGCAGCCGAACCATGTCCTCAATGTCCGCGCCGGGAATATGAGCGCCTTTCCGGACGAGCCGGATCATTTTGTGCAGTGGCTGGAGCGCGAGGGACTGGGAACGGCATCCTGCTTTGCGACCCGCCGCGACTATGGGCGCTATCTGAGCGCATTGCTGGCGGACATGCAGCGGCAGGCCGGGGACAGGCTGACCATAATGTCCCGCAATGTGGAGGACGCCTTCTTCCCGCCCAGGGGCGGTTGTCTGATGCTCGCCGGTGGGGGACGGGTGGAGGCCGACATGGTCGTGCTGGCGCCGGGGAATCTCCCGCCGCATGATCTTGCCCTGTTCCGCCGATCCGCTTCGCCCGCTTATGTGCCCGATCCCTGGGCGGCCGATCTGGGCGAAGGGCTGACCGCCGACGATAGGGTGCTGCTGGTCGGCACGGGCCTTACCGCCGTGGATTGCGTGATGACGCTCGACGCTGCCGGGTTTCGCGGGCGGATCGTGGCGATATCGCGCCGGGGACTGATGCCCCAGGTCCATGCCCCGGCTCCCGGCTTCGAACCGCGCCGCGAACGTCCAAGGGGTGGCATCACGGAACTGGTGCGCGAGGTTCGCGCGCGCGCACGGGAAGTCGGCTGGCGCAACGCCATCGACGAGTTGCGGCCCTTCACGCAGGATATATGGGGCGCGGCGGATTTTTCCGAACAGTCGCGCTTTCTTCGCCACCTGCGGCCCTATTGGGACATCCACCGCCACCGGATCGCGCCCCGTGTCAGCGGCCGGCTGGAAGAGTTGCGGGCGCAAGGGCGGCTGCAAAGCCATGCGGGCAAGATCGTCCGGGTCAAACCCCGCGATGCGCGCGGATTGGAAATCGGATGGCGGGCGCGGGGACGTCGGGAGGAAGAGAGCCTGCTTGCCGCCAGGGCGATCAACTGCACGGGGCCGCTCGGCGATATCGGCCGGAGCCGCGACGTTCTCTTGCAGCGTCTGCATCGGCGGGGCCTCCTGCGCGCCGACCCGCATCATATCGGCATCGACGTGGATCGGGCGGGCAGGGCGGTGGGCGCCGATGGCATCGCCCATGAGCGGCTCCATGTGGTCGGGCCGATGACGCGCGGGGCGCATTGGGAAATCGTGGCCGTGCCCGATATCCGCAAACAGGTGTGGACCCTTGCACGCAGCATGACGGGATCGCACTGGGTCGCCGCCGAAGGGCTTTGAACAAGCCTATCGCGCCATTGCCGCCATTCTCGCTCTGCGGGGCCGGGCAGGAACGGCTAACGCGCCGGTTCGTCCCTGCCGTCCGCGGTCACGGCAGGGCGTAGGCGACCAGTTGGTCGCTCACGGGCGTTTCCATGAAGTGATGGCCGCCCGCCATGATGACGAGATATTGCCTTCCGTTCTGGGTGTAGGTCATCGGCGTGGCCTGGCCGCCGCCCGGCAGCTTGGCGCTCCACAATGTCCTGCCGGTGCGCAGGTCGATGGCGCGGATCAGATTGTCCGTCGCGGCGGCGATGAAGATGAGGCCGCTTTTCGTGACCACAGCGCCCCCGTTGTTGGGCGTGCCGATGGTGAGGGGAAGCATTGAGGGTACGCCGAAAGGCCCATTGGTGCGGGCCGTCCCGAACGGCCGGTCCCAGATGGTGCGTCCGGTCGCCAATTCGATCGCCCGGATGCCGCCATATGGCGGCTGCTTGCAGAGCATCCCGGTGAATTTCAGGCGCCAGCCGGCATTCACATCGATGGCGTAGGGCGTCCCCGCCTGCGGGTCGCCCGCCCCCTCCGCGCCGCCGATGTTGCCGCGCGCCTGATCGCGCGGCGCCCAGCCAAGCTTGTTCGCCTCGGCGCGCGGAACCAGCCGGACATAGTTGGGCATGTCGTTGTAGTTGGCGACGATCACGCCCCGGACCGGATCAACGGCCACGCCGCCCCAATCCGTGCCGCCGTTATAGCCTGGATATTCGATGGAACGCCGACCGGATTCGGGCGGCGTGTAGAATCCCTTGTAGCTCGCGCGGCGGAACTGGATGCGGCAGATCATCTGGTCGATCGGCGACATGCCCCACATGTCCTTTTCCGTCAGATCGGGTTTGCGCAAGTTGTGGTAGAGCGAGACGCGCTGGAACGGGGCGCGCTCCCGCGGCTCCACCCCGCCGCCCGGCGCCCGGATCTGCCCTATGGGCGTCAACGGCTGGCCGGTGCGCCGGTCCAGGATGTAGATGTCGCCCTGTTTGCTGGGCAGCACCATGGCCGGCACCGGCCCGCGCGGCGTGGGGAAATCGACCAGCGTCGCCTGCGCGCCGAAATCATAGTCCCACACATCCTTGCGGACCGCCTGGAAGGACCAGCGCGGCTTGCCGGTCGTGACATCGATCGCGACCAGCGATGTCGCATAGCGGTTCTCCTGCGGCCGGCGCAGGCTGCTGTAATAGTCGGCGGCGGCGTTGCCCATCGGCAGATAGACAAGGCCCAGTTGCTCATCGCCCGAGGCGATGGTCCACATGTTCGGCGTGCCGCGCGCATAGGTCTGGCCTTCGGGCGGCGGCCCGCTGCGTTCCGGATGCATCATGTCCCAGGCCCAGCGCATCCTGCCGGTCATCGCGTCATAGGCCTGGATGACCCCCGACGGCGCCCAGCGGTCCTGCCCGTCGAGCACCTGATGGCCGGTCACGATCACCCCCCGCACGATCGTCGGGGGCGAGTTGATCGACACATAACCGGGAGGAACCTTGCCCATGCCGTCGGTTATCGAGACCTGCCCGAGATTGCCGAACCCGGCGCACGGCCGGCCGGTGCGCGCATCGAGCGCGACGATGCGCGCGTCGAGCGTTCCCAGGATGATGCGCCGCGCACAGGCTGCATCGGTCCCGGCACCGGGCGCTGCATAATAGCTGACGCCCCGGCAGGCGGCGGTGTAGGGAATGGCGTCATCCTTCACGCCCGGATCGAAACGCCACTTCTGCCTGCCCGTGGCGGGATCGAGCGCCAGGACGATGCTTTTGGGGGTGCAGAGATAGAGGGTGTCGCCGATCTTCAACGGCGTCGTTTCGGCCCCATAGGTATCGCGAATCCGCTTGGAATGCGGCATATCGCCGGTGTGGATCGCCCACGCCCGTTCAAGGCCCGCAACATTGGCCGGCGTGATCTGCGCCAGTGGAGAGTAGCGCCGAGCGCTGTTGGTGCCGCCATAGGCCGGCCAGTCAGCCCCTGCGGCGGCAAGGGACGGATCGGCCATGGCATAGCGATCGCCCGGCAGTCCGGCTTGCACCGGCGGAATGTAATTGCCCGCGATGCTCCAGCCGAAGGCGATTGCCGCGATCAGCGCGGCCGCGACGCCGATACCGGCGCGGCGCCATCTGCCGGGCTTGCGCGTCATCGTCGGCACGACCAGCATCACGGCGATCAGCAATATCAGCGGCGCCACCAGGCGCGGCACCAGCGCCCATGGACGGAGGCCCACTTCCCAAAGCGCCCAGCAGAAGGTCGCGGCGAAGATCGCGCCGTAGAGCCAGGCACCGGCGATCCTTCCACTTGCCAGAAGGATGCCCGCCGCCCCCATGGCCAGACCGGTGAACAGATAATAGGCCGAGCCGCCTTCCGTCAGGAGCAACGCCCCGCCCAATGCAAGCACAAGGCCGATGAGCGCAATCACCGATCCCAGGATGATGGCCGCCATGTTCCTGCGGGCCGGGGGTGTTTCTCTGTTCATCGCTTTCCTCCATGCGTCCTGCGATGCTCAGCGCTAAAAGCATCGGCGGGAAGCTCCGTTCCATCGCAATGGCAGGGCAGAACGCATTGCCGATGAAAAATCACGCCGGACAAACCGCGTGGACGAGGGGAGGGAACGCTATCGATCCCCGGCCGTTTCCGGTTCATGCCAGTTGCCGTCCCCCTTCCGCTTATCCTTGGGTTGCTGCTGTGCAGCATTGCCCTGCTGGTCGTGGGTATGTTCCTGCGAAGCCGTGGCTATTTCCGCTCACGCCGTGCATGGCTCGTCTGGACCATTATCAGCGTGCTCCCGCTCCTGGGAGGGGGCCTGTTCCTGTTCACCAAACATCAGATCGATATGGCCACGGGGAAAACAGGGATCAGGAACGATCCGGCCGTGCCCGGAAGGCCATGACCCGCCCACGGTCATGCGATGATTGTTCGCGGCCGCCGGCGAACGGAAGAAGGGGAAGGTCCGCAATCCACGCATAAGGCCGATTGAAAGCGGCGGATCAATTCTCCTTCTCGGTCGACCCGAGCACGTCCTCCTCATCGTCCATCTGCGGTTCTCCGGCAAAGGCGTCGTTGTCGATATGGCCCGACCGCACCATGTCCGTCATCCGGTCGACCAGATCGGGCGCGTCGTCGGGCGTGATCTGCGCCGGGTTGGGGCGTCCGCCATGTTCACTGTCTTCGGCGAGGTCGGTCGCGCGGTTCCGCGCCGATTCCGTCACATCCTGCGCTTGCGTGCCCTTTTCGGTCTGTTCGCTGTTTTCGTCCGGTTCGTTGGAAGGAAGCTGGTCCATGACTTGATCCTTTCGGTGCTCGATCCCGCTGTCCCAACGGATCACTTCTCCGACTGTTCCGGAAAAGCGCTGGACAGCAAGCCGCCAAGGCGGCAAGAGCCGCCCGATCCCTTTTCGCGCAGCATCGAAGGAATCCTCATGTCCCGCAGGCTGATATCTTCCGGTTCGCCGTTCGAGGCGCATGTCGGCTATTCCCGCGCCCTGGTTCAGGGCGACTGGTGCTTCGTGTCGGGCACCACCGGCTATGATCCCGAAACTCGCGCCATGCCCGAACGCGCCGCCGATCAGGCGGCCAATGCGCTCAAGGTCATCGGCGCGGCGCTGGAGGAAGGCGGCTTTTCCTTCGGCGATGTCGTGCGCGTCAACTACTACATCACCGATCCGGCTTATTGGGACGAGATCGCGGCGCCCCTGCGGGCCGTCTTCGGGGACATTCGCCCCGCCGCCACCTGCACCGTCACCGGCCTCATCAAGCCGGACATGAAGATCGAAATCGACGTCACCGCTTTCAAAGGATAATCCGCCATGATCACCATGTATGGCATCAAGAATTGCGACACGATCAAGAAGGCGCGCAATTTCCTCGACAACAGCCGCGTTTCCTACAGCTTCCACGATTACAAGGTGTCGGGCGTCGACGAGGAGCGGTTGCGCGGCTGGGTGGACGAACATGGATGGGAAACCATCCTGAACCGGTCGGGCACGACGTTCCGCGCCTTGCCGGAAGGGGACCGCGCCCATATCGACGCGGACAAGGCGGTGCTGTTGATGATGGCGAACCCGTCGATGATCAAGCGGCCCATCCTGGATGTGGGCGGCCGCACCATCGTCGGTTTCAAGGCATCGACCTATGAAACCGCGCTGGAGGGCGCGGCGGCGTGAAGCGCGGAGCGGGGCTTCGTTCCTGCTGACCTTGTCAAATGACGGACATGAGCGAATAACGGAACCATGCTTTCGCAGAAGACCCGCTATGCCATTCGCGCACTACAGCATCTGGCCGATCGCTACCGTCAGGGTCCGGTTCCGCTCACGGAAATTTCGACGCAGCAGAATATCCCCGCCAAGTTCCTGACGGTGATCCTGTCCGAACTGGCGCGCGAAGGGCTGATCGAAACGCAGCGCGGGCGGGACGGCGGCTATTGGCTGGCGCTCTCGCCCGTCGATATCAGCTATGGCGATATCGTGCGGCTGACGCGGGGATCGCTCGCGCTGACCCCTTGCGCCAGCCGTTTCGCGCACGAGACATGCAATAACTGCCTGCCCGAATCGGAATGCCGCTTGCATCGGGTGATGCTGCGCGTGCGGGACGAAACGGCCAAGGTGCTGGATGGCATCAGCCTCGCCGAGCGGTTCGACATGGAGGAAGCGGGACAGGATCGGTAGGACGGGACTTGCGCCGGGCGAGCCTCTTCGCCACATCGGGCGCATGACCATGCCTCCGCTCAAAGCCGCGATCATCCCTGTCACCCCCTTGCAGCAGAATTGCACGCTGCTGTGGTGCACGGCCACCAACAAAGGCGCGTTCGTCGATCCGGGCGGCGACCTTCCCCGGTTGAAAGCGGCCGCCGAGCAGCAGGGCGTCACCATCGAAAAGCTGCTCGTCACGCACGGCCATATCGACCATTGCGGACAGGCGGGCATATTGGCGAAGGAACTGGGCGTTCCGATCGAAGGGCCGCACGAAGCCGACCGCTTCTGGATCGACCGCCTTGCCGAGGACGGCGGCCGCTTCGGCATAAATGGCGAGATATTCGAGCCGGACCGCTGGCTGGCGGACGGGGACCAGGTGACGGTCGGCGATCTCGTGCTCGACGTGCTGCATTGCCCCGGCCACACGCCCGGCCATGTCGTCTTCCACCATGCCCCCAGCAAGCTCGCCATCGTCGGCGACGTGCTGTTTCAAGGGTCCATCGGTCGCACTGACTTTCCCATGGGCAATCATCAGGACCTGATCGACGCGATCACGGGCAAGCTCTGGCCGCTGGGCGGGGACACGGCTTTCGTCCCCGGCCACGGCCCCATGAGCGATTTTGCCCATGAACGGCGGAGCAATCCTTTCGTCGCCGATACGGTGCTGGCCTAGAGCATTTTCAAGTCGGGTGGGATCACCCGACGACTCGGGAAATGCGGAAAACAAAGACAATATAGAGCATGATCCGATTCAATCTCATCGGATCATGCTCTAGACAGCCGCCGCCAGCGCGGACGGCGCGGGGATTTCCCGCGTGCCGTAATAGGCGGCATAGAGCGCCGCGCCGGCCAGCGCGACCATGATGATCCAGGTGAGCAACGCTCCGACGGCGCGCAGGGTGCCGCCGCTTTCCGCGTCCATGCCCAGCCCGTGCAGGATTCGCGCAGCGGCATAGGCGAGCGCCCCGATCCACAGCCATAGCGATGCGCCCAGCGCCATTTCAATGAGCGCGAACAGGATCAGGACGATCGGCGTATATTCGATGAAATTGGCGTGCGCGCGCATCCGGCGCGCCAGCAGGGCGTTGCCGCCGTCGCCATGCATCGTCTTGTCGGCCACCCGGATTCGCACGCAGCGGCTCGCCAGCCACAGGTTGATGAGCGCGCAGGCGGCGGCAAGCGTGAGCGTGATCGGCAAAAGCATGATGTCCTCTCCCCCAGGGACGTGATTGGATGCCGCAGCATAAGACGCGTGCGCGGGAAGGGACAAGGAAGGACTTGCGCCCCGGCCAAAAAGCGGTATAGGCGCAGGGCTTCGCGATCACCCGGGCCGCATGGGTCTGCGGCGCCTGTGGCGTCCGCTTCCATCGGATGTCGGCCAGTCGCACAACCAGATTTTTATTTACGGAATAAGGTGCCGACATGGCTGTCCCCAAGAGGAAAACGTCCCCGTCCCGTCGCGGTATGCGCCGCAGCCACGATTCGCTGCGCGTCGAAGCGTTCCAGGAATGCTCGAACTGCGGCGAACTGAAGCGTCCGCATAATCTGTGCGACGCCTGCGGCCACTATAATGGCCGTGAAGTCGTTGCCGTCGGAGCCTGACGACATCCTTTCCGCCGCAAAGGTGATCTGACGTGTCCAGCCAACCGCGAATCGCAATCGACGCGATGGGCGGGGATGAAGGCGTGCGCGTGATGATGGCGGGCGTGGCTTTGGCCCGCCGCCGTCATGACGGCCTGCGCTTCATCCTGTTCGGCGATGAGGCGCGGATCAAGGCGGCGCTCGACAGCCACCCCAATCTGCGCGCGGCATCCGAAGTCGTGCACAGCGATTCGGTGGTCGAAGGCAGCGACAAGCCCAGCGTCGCGATTCGCAAGAAGCGCAGCTCGATGAGCATGGCGATCGCCGCCGTGAAGGCGGGCGATGCCGGCGCCGCCGTGTCGGCGGGCAATACCGGCGCGCTGATGGCGATGGCGAAGCTCGCGCTGCGCACCATGCCCGGTGTCGACCGGCCCGCGCTGGCCGCCATGCTGCCGACGCTCGGCGACAATGACGTCGTCATGCTGGACCTTGGCGCGAACACGGAATGCGACGCGCGCAACCTCGTCCAGTTCGGGGTGATGGGCGCGGCCTATGCCCGCATCGCGCTCGACCTCGACCGGCCGCGCGTCCGCCTGCTGAACATCGGCACGGAGGAACTCAAGGGCACCGACGAAATCCGCGATGCCGCCGCGATCCTGCGCGCCGCCGAAATGCTGCCCCTGTCCTTCGAGGGCTTCACCGAGGGCGACAAGATCGGCCGCGGCGATGTCGACGTGATCGTGTGCGACGGCTTTTCCGGCAATGTCGCGCTCAAAACCGCGGAGGGCACCGCCCGCTTCGTCACCGACCTGCTGCGCAAGGCGTTCACCAGCTCGCTGCGGTCCAAGATCGGTTTCCTGATCTCCAAGCCCGCCATGCATCTGCTCAAGCATCACCTCGACCCCAATAATCACAATGGCGCGGTCTTTCTGGGCCTCAACGGCGTCGTCGTGAAAAGCCATGGCAGCGCCAATGACAAGGGCGTGGCCAACGCCGTCCATGTCGCCGCGCGCCTGCTGGAAGAGGACATTACCCGGCGCATCGCCGCCGACATGGCCGGGGTGGCAGCCCTGTCCGCCGCCGCATCCAAGCAGGAGTTTCCAGTCAAGTGATCCGCCGTTCGATTCTTCTGGGCACGGGTTCGGCTCTGCCGGCGCGCAAGGTGAGCAATGCGGAACTGGCGCAGACCGTCGACACCAGCGACGAATGGATCGTCGAACGAACCGGAATCCGCGCCCGCTATATAGCGGGGGAAGGTGAAACCACCGCCTCGCTGGCGACCGATGCGGCGCGCGCCGCGCTCGACGCCGCGAAGCTTTCGTCGCAGGACATCGACCTCATCATCCTGGCGACCGCCACCCCGGACCAGACTTTCCCGGCCAGCGCCACGCTGGTTCAGGCGGCGCTGGGCATCAACGATTGCGTCGCCTTCGACGTGGCGGCGGTCTGTTCGGGCTTCCTCTATGCCGTGACCGTGGCCGACAGCATGATCCGCTCGGGCGCGGCCCAGCGCGCGCTGGTGATCGGCTCCGAAACGTTCAGCCGCATCCTCGACTGGGAAGACCGCGGCACCTGCGTCCTGTTCGGCGACGGCGCGGGCGCGGTCGTGCTCGGCGCGGAGGAAAGCGAAGCGGGCACGCGGGGCATCCTCGCCTCGAAACTCCATGCCGATGGCCGCCATAACCAGTTGCTCTATGTCGACGGCGGCCCCTCGACCACGCAGACGGTCGGCAAGCTGCGCATGAAGGGGCAGGAAGTCTTCCGCCATGCGGTCGTCAACCTCGCATCGGTCCTGACCGAAGTGCTCGCGCTGGCCGATCTCACGCCCGCCGACATCGACTGGCTGATCCCGCATCAGGCCAATGCCCGCATCCTCGACGCGACCGCGCGCAAGCTGAAACTGCCGCCGGAAAAGGTCGTCATGACCGTCGACCAGCACGCCAACACCTCCGCTGCGTCGGTGCCGCTGGCGCTCGATCTGGCGATGCGCGACGGACGGATCAAGCCGGGCCACCTGCTCGTGCTCGAAGCCATGGGCGGGGGCTTCACCTGGGGCGCCAGCCTGTTACGCGTCTAGCGGCTTTCGCCCTGATAAAGTGCAGTTTTGAAACACTTTCCTATCCTTATGCCGCCTTGCAAAAAATGCACTTTTCCGGCACATTCGCCGATGGGGTATTAATCGGGGAAGTCATATGGCAGGCAGTGGAACCTTGACGCGAGCCGATCTTGCAGAAAGCGTCAATCGTCACATTGGCCTTTCGCGCGCCGAAGCGGCGGCGCTGGTGGAATCCATCCTCGATCATATGGCCGACGCGCTGGAGCGGGGGGAGAATGTGAAAATCTCCAGCTTCGGCACTTTTGTTCTGCGCGACAAGAATCAGCGCATGGGCCGCAACCCGAAAACCGGCGTGGAAGTGCCGATCGAACCGCGCCGGGTGCTGACCTTCCGCGCCAGTCAGGCCATGCGGGACCACGTGGCGGGCGCCTGAAACGCCGTTCCCGTCTTTTTTGGCGCATATCGTGGCTTTGTCCCGGTTGCCTTGACTCGCCTATGGGTGCAACATTGTCGTCATGGAAAAGGCAGAGGGCGCGTTTTTGACCATCAGTGAGCTGGCTGGCGAGCTTGGTCTTCCCCAACATATCCTGCGCTATTGGGAAACCCGCTTCCCGCAGCTTCGTCCGCTGCAACGAGCAGGCAACCGGCGTTATTACCGCCCGGCCGATGTCGATCTGGTGCGCCGGATCAACCAGTTGCTCAACGTCGAAGGCTTCACCGTGCGTGGTGCGCAAAAAGCGCTGGCCGATGGCGATGGCCAGCCTCCGCCAAAGCCGCAGCCGAACCAGCCCGGAACCGATCTGCTCAGGCGGCTGGAGTCGATCCGCATCACATTGGCGCGCGCGCTGGGCGAATAACGGCCTGCTGATTTACTTCCTCACGTTCCTGCGCAGGCAGGTGCAGTTTTCGTTTAATCGGGACAAACAATAGGCGATTACGCCGTTTACAAACCCGCGTGATGCAATGGTTGTTTTCGGCCAGAAGCGGACGCTCGTTCTTCCCTTCTCCCCTGGGGGAGAAGGATACGCAGCCTTGCCGAACGAAGAGAGGCTAGGCGTAGTTGGATGAGGGGGAGAGGTTACAGAGCGGCGATCCTATGGATCGCATACCCCTCACCCAGCTACGACTAAGCAGCAAGCTGCCAAGTCTTCGTAACCCTCTCCCCCAAGGGGCGAGGGATAAACTTATGGCCGAAATCCACCCCCGACCGCCATTCGTCCTGACCCCCCGGTCACGCCCTAAAGCGAACGGGCATAGATTAGATCGCGGAACGGCACGTCCCCGACCATGAAGACGGTTTCGCCGATTTCCGCAAAGCCATGCCGCGCATAGAAACGACGAGCCTTCTCGTTGGCGGGGTAGACGGCCAGCAGCAGGCGCTGCGCCTTTTGCGCCCGCGCTTGCTCCATCACCCGTTCCATCAGCGCGTCGCCATTGCCCTTCCCCTGCCAGTCGCCCAACAGGTAGAAGCGTTTCAGCTCCACATCCTGTCCCTCGACCACCGGGACAGGCAGGTCCGGCGGCGTCAGCATCGCATAGCCGACCGGTGCGCCCAGGGGCGTCTCCCCGATCAGCACGGTCCGGTTAGGATCGGCCAGCGCCGCGCGATAATAGGCTTCCCCGTGGGCGTTTCGGATATGGTCGATCAGCGGTCCGCCCGGATGGTCATGGGCAAAGCTGGCGAGGAACGTCGCACCGCCCAGCACCGACAAGGCAGGGGCATCGCGCATCTCCGCGCGCCGCCACAGGATCGGCGTCACCGGACGCGGCTCAGTGCGTGCCCGGCCCCAGCGCGGGGTCCAGGTCGCGGGGGCGCGTGAAGCTGATCAGTGTTCCGATATTCTCCCGCGCGTCGGCCCAGCGGCCGATGGGCAGGTCGATGACGGCAATGCTGGCGGTGGGGAATTTCACCTCCAGATCCTCACGCAGGGGATTGTCGCCGGCTTCGGGCACCAGTTCCAGGATCAACTCCTCGAAGCCCGGATTATGACCCGACATCAGCGCATGATCGGCCTCGTCGGGCAGATCGCGCACCACGTCCAGCAGCGTCGCGGCGGACGCCAGATAGATGCGCCGGTCCCAATGCGCGTCCGGCCCTTCGCCATAGCCGGAAAGGAATGCATCCAGCGTCTGCACCACCCGGACGGCGGGGGAGGCGACCAGCCAGTCGAAACGCATCTTTTCCGCCTGCGCGAACCGGCCCATCAGCAGGGCTGCCTTTTCCCCCCGGCGGTTGAGCGGCCGGTCGAAGTCGCGCGCGACCGGATCGTCCCAGTCGGACTTGGCGTGGCGCAGCAGGGTCAGGCGCTTCATTCTCTCTCCGGGGCGGGCGGATCATGGATGATTCCCTGATCCCCTAGCGTCATGACTTCGCCAAGGCCATCGCTATATTGCGCGTTGGCGCTGACCGCGATGATCGCTTCGTCCAGCGTCAGACGGCGGATCGGCGTGCCGGGCGGAAAGGCGGACAGCAACCGGCTCGGCATCGCGGCGGACAGGATGACGAAGCTGCCCTTGTCCCCCGCCCGGCGAATCAGCCGCCCGAACGCCTGCGCCAGCCGCGCCCGGATCAGCCGGTCGTCATAGGCGCCACCGCCCTCCGCCAGCTTGCGCGCGGCGTGCAGCACGGTGGGCTTGGACCAGGGCACCCCCTCCATCACCACCAGCCGCAGCGAATGGCCCGGCACGTCCACCCCGTCCCGCAAGGCGTCGGTCCCCAGCAACGAAGCGCGCGGATCGTCGCGGAAGATATCGACCAGCGTGCCGGTATCCATGGGATCGACATGCTGCGCGTAGAGCGGCAGTCCCGCCCGCGCCAGCCGGTCGGCGATCCGCGCATGGACCGTCCGCAACCGCCGGATCGCGGTGAACAGCCCCAGCGTCCCGCCGCCCGCCGCCTCGATCAGCCGCGCATAGGCCCCTGACAGCGCGGCTATGTCGCCCCGTTTGATATCGGTGACGATCAGCACTTCGGACCGCGCCGCATAGTCGAAGGGGCTGGACGCCTCGAACCGTTCCACCCCGCGCGGCAGGTGGGCCGCGCCGCAGCGCCGCTCCGCATTGTCCCAGTCGCCGCCGCCCTTGAGCGTCGCGGAGGTGACGACAACCCCCTGCGCGGGCTTCAGCACCGTCTGGGCAAGCGGTCTCGTGGGATCGAGCCAGTGGCGATGGATGCCGATGTCGAACTCGCGTCCCTCGATCCGGTCGACCGCCAGCCAGTCCACGAAATCCGCGTCCGCCGGCCCCCCGATCCGCGCCAGCAGCGCCAGCCAGGCAGAAACCAGATCGCATCGCCAGCCCAGCGAGGCGATGGCCCCCTCGACCCGCGCCCGCGCCGCGCCATCCAGCCAGTCGGGCGCATCCTCGATCACCGCTTCCAGCCGCTTGGCGAGCCGGGTGAGGGGCCGCAGCAGCGCGTCCAGCGCCAGCGTGGCGTCCTGCGCGGCCTCCACCAGCGGGCCGTCCGGCTCGGCCAGTTCCGTTTCCAGTCCATAGCCCGCATCGGCCTCACCGGCATAGGCGGCGCGCGTATAGACCGTCCCCCGCACCGCTGAGAGCAGCGTCTCGACCGGCCCGAAAGGCTCGCCCGCGACGATCCGTTTCAGCCAGTCGTCGGCCGGCAATGCCCGCGCCGCGTCCGCCGCCATGCGGATCGCCTCACCGCCCGCCTCGTCATAGCTGGCTAGGTCCGACAGCCGCGCCGCCAGTCCCCGCCGCCGTCCGCGCGATCCGCTTTCCGGTCCCATGATCCAGCGGCGCAGTTCGATGGTCTCCTGCCCCGACAACGCGACCGAGAAAGTCGAATCCGCCGCATCGAACAGGTGGTGGCCTTCGTCGAAGACGATGCGTTGCGGCTGTTGCCCGGTTTCCCGCCCGCGCGCGGCGTTGATCATCACCAGCGCGTGATTGGCGATGACGATATCCGCCTCCGCCGAAGCCTTTACTGACCGCTCGATGAAGCATTTGCGATAGTGCGGACAGCCCGCATAGATGCACTCGCCTCGCCGGTCGGTCAGCGCCGTGGAGCCATTGCGCCGGAACAGCGTCGGCAGCCATCCGGGCAGGTCGCCGCCGATCATGTCGCCGTCCTTGGTGAAGGCCGCCCAGCGCGCCACCAGTTGCGCCAATATCGCCGCCCGCCCCGAAAAGCCGCCCTGCAAGGCGTCTTCGAGGTTCAGCAGGCAGAGATAATTTTCCCGCCCCTTGCGCACCACCACCCGCTTCGCCGCGGTGGCGGGATCGGGGAAGAGGCGGGGGCTTTCGCGGTCCAGTTGCCGTTGCAGCGCCTTGGTATAGGTCGACACCCACACCGTCCCCTGCGCCTGGCTGGCCCAGAGCGAGGCGGGCGCGAGATAGCCCAGCGTCTTGCCGATGCCCGTCCCCGCTTCGGCCAGCAGCATGTTGGGCTGGTCGCGATGGGCGCGCGGCCGGAAGGCGCTCATCGCGGCGGCGGCATAGGCGCGCTGGCCGGGGCGCGGCTCGGCATTCGTGCCGGTAAGACCGTCCAGCCGCTCCAGCACCTGCCCTTCCTCCAGCGCGATTACGCGGGCGGGCGGGCGGGGCGGCGTTTCCTCCCATTCGGGCAGCTTGGAAAAGAGCCAGCGCTCCGCTTCCCCGGGCCGCGCGATCCGGGGCGCGACCAGCGCCGCCCAGGGCCAGCGCAGCCGATGCAGCGCCTGCGCCGCCGTCCATGCGCCTTCCCGTTCTTCCCACATGGGGGATTCGATCCGGTCGAGCAGCCGCGCCGCCGCCATCTGCAACAGAGCGGGGATATCCGCCTCGCTGGCGATCGGCGGCAGGTCCAGCGCCTCGGTCAGACCCTTGGGCGTGGGCACCAGAAAAC
>Ga0180219_1000544_pt1 | contig 30066 bp, 21 predicted proteins | sample eDN3rd30CBELigMG_FD_151338 | JGI IMG/M metagenome (GOLD analysis project Ga0180219, IMG submission 151338) | Enriched Miracle-Growth compost microbial communities from Emeryville, California, USA - eDNA 3rd pass 30_C BE-Lig MG (version 2)... ... | reverse complement strand
ACCGGGACATTTAATCCAAGCAGCTTGGCGGTGGTTTGGTACCGGAACCTGTATTCCGATACCGAAGGGCCCACCTTCATCATATGCACAGCATCAACTCTCATATAGTTGTTCGTGACACTCAATATCCGGGATTTTGATCTTCCTGACCAATTGCCGGATTGTTATTGATTTCGTTTTCTGGAATCGGCCAAAGCAGGCGCTCATCGATCAGTGTTTTGCCAATGGCAGCAAAAGCTTCTTTAGCCTTTCCTATTCGTTTCAGGTCCCACCACCGTCGCCGTTCAATCAAGAACTCATAAGCCCGCTCACGGATCACTGCGTCGACAAACGTTTCCTCGTCCATTCCTGTCGGATAATCCACCGGCGACGGCGCTTCTGGATCATATCCGTACGCCCGGCGCTTGATCATGTTCAACCGTTCTAATGCCAACGCCGAAGGCGTGCCGGCAGCCCGGCAAGAAGCCTCCGCGTAGAATAGCAAGGCCTCCGCATAGCGGTAAATGGGATAACTGTATGTACTCAAGCCATTGTTGTCCGTAACAAATTTTTTAAAGAGCACTGGAGTGGTTCCCGGGAGCGACACCCAGTCGCCATTTGAATTCTGGTATTGTGTATACAGATTGAAGGGTTTCCGGAGGTCTTCATCATCCCACGCATCACCGATAAATGAATTTCTATTGGGCAACCATGCGAAAAAACCCGTGCTGCTGTAGTTGTACGGAAGGTTGTTCCCCATATGGATGTACGTGGTGATACCGGACTGCAGGATTTCAGAATGATGCACGGACATAATATCTTCCGAACTGGTGGTCGCGGCAAAAATCCGGTAAAAATCGTCCGGCTCCTGCACTTCCACCAACGCGTATTTGCCCTCTGAAATCACTTCCTCCGCTTTGGCAGCCGCTGCTTCCCAATCTCCGATGGTCAAATAAACATGAGCCAGCAACATTTTGGCGGCCGACTTAGATGCTTGTCCTGTTGCGTCACCCACCGCTTCCAGCATACCTGCCTCCGCAGCCTGAGCGTCAGTGATAATTAACGCATATACCTCTTCTTCAGGCCGACGCGGAGACTCCAGATCTGATAAATCCGTACTTTCTTTTGTTTTGATGGGAACTGCGCCCCATCCGCGTACTAATTCGAAATAGGCAAGCGCACGGAGGAAATGAGCTTCCGCAAGAATGCGGGTGCGTGCGTCTTCATTTATATCCTCAATCAGCGGCACATTATCCAACACGGCGTTTGCGCGATTGATGGCAGCATACAAATCTAACCAAAGTCCGGATGCCCTTCCGATATTCTGCTGATCAAGCAGTTGATCCATATTGGAAATCGGTGCCTGCGATCCGCGACCAAGTGCCAGATCGCTGTGCAGAACGGAGAGAATACCGTTGTTGATTCCGTAAAAATCTGGGCCCAGCGAGCCATAGGCACCGTTCAGGGCTCCCTGTGCGTCCGCTTCGTTCCGGTAATAGTTATTCTTTGCAACAAAATCTTTCGGCACTTCATCCAGCATATTCTGACAGGATGTAAACAACATGCCAATTCCTATAATTGATAAGACTATCTTCTTCATCTGTTTCACGTTAAAAGGTTAATTTTAATCCCATCGCAAAAATCCGTGCATTCGGATAACTGCTCTGGTCATGTCCCATCCGCAATCGGTTACCAACGTCGTTTGAGTCATCACCCCGGGTATTAACTTCCGGATCCAACCCTGTGTACTTGGTAAAGGTGAGCAAATTTGTACCGGATACATAGATCTGCAGTGCATTGCACCAAGTCAATCCCCAATTGGCCACAGGCAGGTCATAGCCCAGATTAACAGACTTTAGTCTCAGGTAACTTCCGTCTTCAATGAACCGGTCGGAAATATCGAAGCCGGAAGAAGAACTGAGTCTAGGATATTTGGCATTTGGATCGGGATTTTCTACCGTCCAGTAATTACCCAGCAAATCCCGGAACTGGTTGCTTCCCCGCTGGAAAGAATTCAGGTGCGTACCGTCGGTCGCATTGAAAACCTGATTACCCTGCACACCTTCCAGAAATACGCTAAGATTGACTCCTTTGTAGGACAGGGTGGAGTTTACGCTATATATCAGATCCGGATTGGGATTACCGAGAATGACACGGTCTTGCGAATTGACCGTCCCATCGCCATTGGCATCTTTATATTGAATATAGCCATTTTCATTCAGCCCGTCTTCGAGATATCCGAAAAGACTTCCCAGAGGCTTACCCTCCCGGGCGATGTTGGTACTGGACCACACCGCCCCCTGACCGGCACTGTAAATATCACTGCCTCCCGCTAGCTTAACCACCTCGTTCCGATTGGCAGACAACATCCCTGATAGGCTCCATTTCCATTCGCCGGTTAAGATATCCGCGCTGACACCGAATTCAATCCCCTGGTTTTTGATTTCGCCGATGTTCTGGTATACCGAACCAAACCCCACAGAGGGTGGCAGGGGAACGGAAGCCAACAGGTCTGTGGTATACTTCCAATAGTAATCTGCAGTCACGTTCAACCGATTATCCCAGATGGTCAGGTCAAAACCAACATCGGTCTGCTGCGTACTTTCCCATTTCAGATCGGCGTTGGAAATGTTCGACGGCGAATAACCGATTACTGCTTCATTGCCCACATAGATTGTGCGCTCTGCGCCCATCCGGTCAAGCGACTGGTATGGGCTTAATGCCGTATTACCGGTTACCCCGTAGCTTGCACGCACTTTCAGATCGTTGATGAAACGGACATCCTGCATGAAGGACTCCTCAGACAGCCGCCATGCGAATGCGCCGGAGGGAAACATAGCCCACCGATTGTTTGCGCCGAAACGAGAGGAGCCATCCGCACGGACGCTGGCAGTGAATAGATACTTGTCTGCCAATACATAGTTCGCCCTCCCCAACCAGGAAGCCAGGGCCCATTCTTCAATGCTCGAGGTCGGCGGATTGATGGTTTCCATCGCAGACAGATCGAAATTGCGCGTGGTATTACCCGGAAGTCCCGAACCGCTGGCCTTAAAATTACGATTCCGGTCAGTCTGGTAGGTAAAACCACCTAACAAAGTCAACCGGTGGCGATCACCGAATTCTTTGGTGTAATTCAGCGTGTTCTCATTCAGAAAAGAACTCCGATAGTAGGTCTGTTGACTTGCCGAGCCGCGATCCGTATCAAATATAATGGGAGTGAATTGGTCGTTCAACGTGTACGCATATTCTAACCCGACCATGGTCTTGAACGTCAAATGCTCACTTAATTTCACATCTAAACTCGCATTTCCGACGCCGGTATTGCCCAGGCTTCTCGTTTCATTCTGCGCAAAAACCATCGGATTCCGCATATCAGCAGATCCGAAATTGTAGATCCGCTCGATCTGCGTAGGCAGTCCATTTTCGTCATATACCGGCAAGGTAGGTGGCGCCGATGCCGCTGCCGATAAGACCGATCCGGTACCGCGGTATCCGTTATTAACCGGCACGGATAACTGTTCACGGCGGGATAAATTCAGATTCACATTCAACCGGAGCCAGTCTTTCACATCGTGTCCAAGATTGAGGCGTGCCGAACCCCGTTTCACCCCGGTGTTTATCAAGATTCCGTCCTGATCGTAATAGTTGCCGGATAGGGAATATTGGGTTTTCTCGGAAGCACCCGAAAACGTGAGGGTATGATCTTGTATCTGCGCGGTTCGCAGCACCACATCCTGCCAATCCGTCCCTGGGCTTTGTACTTCATCCAGATCAAAATATGGCTCCTGTCCTTCATTTTTCAGCCATTCGTTAGCAATAATGGCGTATTCGCGGGCGTCCATCAGATCATACCGCTTAGTAGCCTCCTGCACGCCGAAATAACTATTTAGCTCTACACGCCCTGGCAATCCCTTTTTTCCTTTCTTGGAGGTGATGATCACCACACCGTTGGCGCCACGCGCTCCGTAGATGGCAGTAGCGGACGCATCTTTCAAAATATCGATCGACTCGATGTCTGCTGGATTGAGGAAATTTAATCCACCGGTCAGAGGGAAGCCGTCTACCACATACAGCGGTTGGTTATCCCCGATCATCGAATTCCCACCGCGCACTCGCACTTCGATCCTTCCGCCGGGCTGCCCAGAATTCTGCGTGACCTGTACGCCCGCGGCCCTGCCCTTCAATGCCTGTTCCATATTGTAAACCGGAACGGCTTGTAAATCTTCCGATTTAATTTGCGCCACAGATCCCGTCAGGTCAGATTTACGCATCGTCCCGTATCCAACCACCACCACTTCGTCCAGGTCGCTGATCGCAGCGATTAATCTAGCATTGATCACGTGATTGCCTACTACCGGATGTTCCTGGGTCTTATATCCAAGGATGGTGAAAACAAGAACCGCTTGCGGATTGGGTACCTGAATCTGGAACCTTCCCTGATCATCCGTGGAAGTCGCCAAGGTCGATCCTTTAACAGATACCGTTACCCCCGGCATCGGCTGATTATTTTCATCCGTCACTATACCGGTAACGGTTTGCTGCTGTTCCACAACGGGTTCTTTCTCGGCTGCATTTGTCAACTCACTTTTTCTGGAAACAAGGACGCGATTTCCACGAACCCGGTAGGTTAGCGGTTGATTAACGAAACAACGGGCAAGGATCTCTTCCAGGGATGCTTGTTTTAAATCCAGCGTAACCGGTTTTGTTGCCTCCAAATCTTCCATTAAGAACAAAAAATGGTAGCCGGTTTGCTCACGTAATTCCTTGAACACCTCGCGCAGCGGCGCGTTGTTCACAATGATTGTGGCCTTTTGGGCGTATACCGCCGCACTGGCTTGTGCAGCAGTAATCATAATAACGGCAACTATTATTTTTACCATAATCAAAAGCTTAATAAGCTTATGATAAAGAAATATTTTGCACCCTCGTGCAATACAAAATGCATACATTTGCAATACAGGTTTAATTGCGATATTTAATTAATAAATCCAATTGTGATCGGCCTGTGTCAGGCATTATGCCACATCGGCCAGGAGTGTTAGCGGCACTTCTGGCTTTTTGGCACCAAATAAGTAATGCTTCAGGTTACCATATAATCCGCACCTCCTTTCCTTTTCGTTCAAATTTTATTTTACCTACTAAAGCAAGATCTGTCAGCAACTCGTCGATTCCGGCATTCACCGGAAAACTACCGCCAAAACGTTGTTGCGGCACATGTGTCCCGACCTCCACCTGCACATCATACCAGCGTGCTACGCTGCGCATGACCGCTAAAACATCCATGTCATCAAAGACAAAATAGCCTTCCCGCCATGCTAAGATCTGATTCAAGTTTCCCTTACGGCGTTCAATTCCTCCCGATTCACTAACAAGCACTTGATAGCCCGGGGTGAGGGAAATCTCTCTTCCCTGTTTCCGGACATTTATCCCTCCCTCCACTAACGTCGCAGCCACCACTCCATCCGAAGAATAAGCGGAGACATTGAATTCAGTGCCCGTTGCGACAACCTCAGTCCCATCTTTTGTCTGCACTTTGAAAGGCCGGGAAGCATCCTTAGCGATATCAAAATAAGCCTCTCCTTCCAGTTGGACACGGCGTTCACTACCGGAAAATAATACGGGATATGTCAGCGAACTCGCGGTATTCATCCAGACGGTTGTCCCGTCTGGTAACGTCACTTGAAATTGTTTTCCATTCGGTACATGGATGGTATTTTTTTGTATCGTCTCTTGGATTTCAGTAGGTTGATGACTACCATAAACATATGTTAACTTGCCGTCATCCAGTTTAGCAAGCTGCTTACCATCTTTTTTATCTACGTAGCCGTTTTGCAGGCTATCCAGACTTACCACCGATCCATCAGCTAATGTAAGCCTGATTCCATCCGTAGGAAAAGGTGAAGTTTCTGAGATAACCACCGGATGATTAGCTTCAGCTTGGCTGGCGATAAACCACCCTGCTCCTCCAATCAATAACAAGGAAGCTGCGACACCAATGCCCCACCATCGACTACGTCCGATTTTTTTCCTCGCCAGCCGTTGCTTATCAACTGCCCGCTTGATGCGCAATCCCATCAGCAGCCGTTCTTCTTCACTGCTCCATTCCCACTGTTCAACCACCGGATCTCGGAGAATCAAGTCCTCCAAAAAGCGGATTTCTTCCTGGCTGCAGCTACCTTCTGCATACCGACGTAACAATCTCCTGAATGCTTCTTGTTCCATCCCTGGTTTATACTGGCTTTACAATAGAGAGAGTAAAAAAGTACAACCGAGGTGGTATCTTGGTATTAAAAAAAGCTACAAAATACTGATAATCAAGCTGTAAAAATCAGCAAAAATAGTCGATAAAGAGCAACAGCATCAAATAAGGGATGTATTCTTCATCGAGTTTTAGGCGTAGTAATTTCAGGGATTTGCTTATCTGCTTTTTGACGGTCTGATCAGATATATTCAGTCGTTCGGCAATTTCCTTGTAAGAAAGTTGCTCTTTCCGGCTGAGAACAACTACTTCGCGCATACGTTCGGGTAATCGTTCCACCTCACGATCAAACCATTCATTTAGCTCCTTTCCATACAGGGATTCGGCCGTGCTTTCATCCGCTTCACCATAATGCCTAACCAAACGATCTGCAAAGTCTGCTTCCTTGGCTCGTTCCCGGAAACGTTTAAACGCTAGATTACGGGCAATCGTGAACAAATATGATTTCACTGATTTTACACGTTCTAATTGATTCCTCAATTCCCAAAACGTGACAAACGTTTCCTGAAGCACATCTGCCACATCATCTTCATCAGGCAAAATTCGGATCACATATCGAAATAAACGTTCCCAATAATGGTCATAAATATCAGAAAACAGCTGCTCATCAGCCGCTTCACCGCTTCGGGAACGATCCTGATTCCGACCTAACGATTTCATTAATCCTCGATTCTATAAGCTAATTTGGTCCATACAAATTCAAAAATATAAAAACGATGCGGAATTCGTGAAATTCCGCATCGTTTTTATAGATCCATTATTTTGTTTATTGGATTATGTCCTCAGGGCTGTGACACCGCTTGGGAGAACGTGCTATCGGTTAACCGCTCGGGTAACAGGAGCGACCCCGAACCCTCCCGGGGCATCCGGAATACGTTGCCCTGCTCATCGGAAAAATATAAGTAAGATATCGAGGGCTTCCGGCCGTGCCCGTCGGCCCAAATGGCATAAAATGCGGGACTTGCCTGTCTGGGCCGACGAACATAGGTATGGTTCATCGAACTGTGATGGGTTAGCTGTTTGACAAGCTTCCAACGCTGCCCTCCATCTTCGCTTTGCCACATCGCGATCTCACCTCCCGGGTTGAATGCCTGCGGACCGTCAACAGTCGGCCCGATGATCTGGAAGCGCTTTCCACCTAAGGGATAGATAGACCCCATGTCGTAATTACTGTCCGACACCGTTACCGGATAGGCCTTCCATTGGCCGTTTTCGTGCTTGCTGAATGTCCATTGACGAGGCCCCTTCTCCGGCCCGGCCTCATACCCTTTGCTCGTTACAGTCAGGATTACCGGATGGCCTTTTTCGTCAAAATTAATATCAAGCAGGTAGCTATTCCAATGTGGAACAGAATAATCGTGTACCAATGCAGGGTTCTCGATGGTGGTCAAGGGTAAAACGACTTCACTACCGGCTGCAGTTGTCCACGTTTTGCCAAAATCAGCTGTTTCCAGGTAATAGAGGTTTGTCCGGTAGTTCAGCCCTTTTCCTTTGGGATGGTAGTCAAACGCTACACCGATTTTTCCATCCCGCTCTGCACTGATCTGGTAGTGCCCGTCTTCGATGTGCGCGATGACCTGCCACTCGTTCCACGATTTTCCGTCCTTGCTGGTATTGAATCCGATCACCCGATGCCCCGATTTATTGTATTTCGTAAAAAGCGCAATAAATCCCTTCTTCTTCACGTAATACACCTGGAAATAGGAAAAGTTGCTAAAAGGGACGCGTTCACCATTGACAACTTCCGTTGCAGGCACCTGTTCGAAGCGTTCGATATCGTATCGTTTGACCGATCGGGAAATGTACGATGGTCGTGAAGTGCCATGCGAAGTGGAAAAGATCCAGATATATCCTTTTCCATCAATAGAAATGACGGGGTTGTCGTGCGCATCTGTTGTCTGCTTGTCCAGCACCACAGTGGGGTTGGCCAGCATGCCCGACCGGTGATCGAAATAAGAAACGTTGTGAAACAACGTGCTGTTCTGTTCGTCCGTTCCGCCGAAGCAGAAAAAGGTTTTTTTCACCTTATCTGAATAGATGGCAAAAGGACGATGATTGGCCGGATAAGTTGCCATGCCGCCACTGTATTTGTAGACGTATTCGTCGTTGCTGGGCTGGTTCATGTACCAGATGCCTTTGAATCCATCGGCCTTTCGGTGAATATATACGGCTTCTGCGTAACGTGCATCGGGATGCACCGTTTTCTGCTGAGCCGTCGCCAAGGTAAAAAATGCCATACAATGGCACAATAGAAATGGGATCGTTCTCATTGGTAACCTTCGTTTTGAGTGAGTATACGGGGATTAATATCTATTTGTGTCTGCGGGATGGGAAATACCAGCCGGAAGGGCTGAATGTTTTCCCCCTTCTGCTGCAGGACTTCGAGCGCCCGCCCCGTGCGTAACAGGTCAAACCACCGATGGTTTTCAAACGCAAGCTCCACACGCCGTTCCTGTTCAATCGCCAAGCGGAAAGCTTGCTGGTCGGGAACATCGGTACTCCCTTTTGGGGACAGGTTTGCCCGATCCCGGATGGCATTCAGCAGGTCAAACGCTTCACCATCGGGCTCGTATCCAAGTTCGTTCAGCGCTTCTGCACGCATCAATAACACATCGGCATAGCGCAGAACAGGCCAGTTATTGTTAGCATCCCCGCTAGCAAACAGATTGGGATCCAAGAATTTTTTAATGTACCGGACCGGCACAAATTCCCCTCCGTTCATATAACCTTCGGCCAGCGAAATATCCTTGCGCAGATCACCAGCTTCGTAGGCTTCCGAAATATCGGCGGTTGGCTGATTCTGCCCCGAACCGGCTCCAATGGTCGATACAATCGAACCCGAACCCCGGGGAGCAAACGCATTGTTAAAGGGAGAACCGGTTCCAAATCCACCTGCTTTGTACTGTACTTCAAATATCGACTCTTCGTTGTTCTTGTTACTGATCGCAAAGACTTCTGCGTAATCGTCCAGTAAGCGATAACGTCCGGATTGAATTACTGCATCAGCCTTTGCCGCAGCCTCACTCCAATTTCCACGTGTCAGATAAACCTTAGCCAGCAAGCCCGCTGCAGCGCCAGCTGTAGCCCGTCCAACGTCTGCATTGTCATGCGACAGGGGCAGGTTCGATGCCGCTTCCTCCAGGTCAGCAATGATCTGGGTATACACCTCGTCAACCGGTTTCCGGGCATAATCATACCCTTCCTGCACATTGATGATTTCCTTCGTAACCAATGGAATATCTCCAAATGTCCGTACCATATTGAAATATTGAAGACCACGGAGAAATTTGGTTTCCGCAATATACCTGGCTTTCAGGGTTTCGTCCATATCAACGGCTCCGATCCGGTCGATCACCGCATTGCAGGCAGCAATCCCTTTGTAATGTGCGTTCCACATCGTACTTAGGATACTGTTGTTGGTGAGGGTCGTAAAATCGTCGATCTGCGTGATATCGATACCCGACTGCGCATCCAAGATTTCGGTATTGTCTGATGCTACTTCCCCGATGGCGTACATCGCCTGATTATATTCACCGTTTACCCGCAGGGCGGCGTATGCTGCGTTCACCGCATTCAGCATATCTTGCTGGTTCCTGTAAAAATTAACGTTGTTGGTTTGCGATATGGGTGCCAAATCTAAGAAATCGTTTGCGCAACTCGGAAACAGCAAAAAACCCACAAATGCTATTAGTCTTATGTTCGTTTTCATTTTCTTCACCCTTTTAAAATCCGACATTCAAACCTAATGTATACACCTTCGCAATGGGATACCCACCATAGTCGACCCCGGGCGTCAATGGATCGATGCCCGTAACACTGACTTCAGGGTTGTACCCCGAATAACGGGTGATGGTAACTAAATTTTGTCCATTCACATAAATCCGGGCCGACGATAGTTTCCATTTACCTAGCCAACCCGAAGGCACATTGTATCCCAATGTGACATTTTTTAGCCGGACAAACGATCCGTCTTCGATATGTGTGGATGAAATATTGGCGCTGGCATTACTGCTACTATAGCGTGACAGGTCCCGATTCACCCGAGGGGTCATTCCATTGCCGGGATCTTCGGGTGACCGCCAGCGGCCATTCAGCTCCCGAAGGGCATTGGCTGTTCCAGCGAAATTTGCGATAAAACGACGGCTTAAATTCATAATTTCGTTCCCCTGCACACCCTGAATCAGGAAACTCAGTTCCATTCCTTTGTATGCAAAATTGTTGGTGATACCGAAAATGAAATCCGGAAGCGGACTGCCCAACACGGTACGGTCGCCCACGCTTAACTTCCCATCACCATCTGCATCCGCAAAGCGGAATTGGCCGGGGGCCGAATCGGCAAAGCTGGGAAGATTGGCCACTTCTTCCTCGTTCTGGAAAATCCCTGCAACCTGATAACCATAAAAGTTCCCCAGGGATCTTCCAACCTCCGTGATATGGCTATTGGTAAGGCCATAGTTTCCAAAAATAGGCTCCGCACTCGGCCCCAAGGCGAGTACAGTATTCCGATTGGTCGAAAAATTAAGATCCGTGCTCCAAGTCAGTGAACCTGTCAGGTTACGGGAAGAAATACCGAATTCCCATCCCTGGTTTCTCACTTTTCCAATATTCTGCCTGGCATTGGTATAACCCGTTAGTGACGGCACCGGAACATTAAGGAGCAGATCCGACGTAATCTTATCATAAAAGTCGGCAATCAAAAAGAGGCGATTACTCCACAATCCGACTTCTAGTCCCACATCAAACTGCCGGTTTTTCTCCCAGCTTAGATCGTTATTACTTACGCTGCTTGGTCCCAAGCCATTGACTAAGATGCCACCATTCACACCAAACACATAATTCTGGATGGAAAGAAGCCCTACATGCTCGTAATTACCGATTAGGTTGTTGCCCGTATAGCCAAAACTGGTGCGGAGCTTCAAGTCGCTGAGCCAATCAGCCGATTGCAGGAAGGACTCTTCGGAAATGCGCCACCCGGCCGACAACGAAGGAAACATCCCCCACTTCTGGTTCATACCAAAACGTGACGAGCCATCCCGGCGCAGCGTGGCCGTTAACAGGTATTTGTCGGCAAAACTATAATTCACCCGGCCAAGCAGCGACAATAAAGTCCATTCAAAAGACGATGTGGAAGCCGACGACACCACACCGGCATTGAGTGTGTGGACGAGGTCATTCGGAAAATTCGTCGCAGCGATGACCGCATCGTCTGCATGAACTTTCTGGGCCGTGAACCCGGCCAAAGCGTCGAGATGGTGCTTCCCGAAATCCGCTGCATAGTTCAGCGTATGTTCAATTAGCCAGTTGTATGATTCCTGACCACGATAAGTGGCGCTGGGGATGACCGGTGGCGGGTTACCATCCGATCCGACAATGGATGGGCTGAATGTGTTGCTCTTGCCGTTCTGCAGATCGGTGCCCACCAATAATTTATAAGTCAGTTTATCCAACAGATCGTATTCGCCGAATACCGTACCCAACAGCCGGAAATCGGTGGCGCGGTTTACCCGTTCCCGGGCTGACTTCACGGGGTTTTCGAGGCTGCTGAAGCCATTCCCCAAGGAAAGCGCCGTCGTGTAACTACCATCGTCGTTATAAACAGGCATAAAGGGCGGCATCATCAATGCTGCCAAAACAACCGCTCCCCCATTACCTCCGCTACTGAAATGCCCCTCTGCCACCATCGGATTCCGAACGGAATAGGACGGCGAAAGATTCAGCCCGATACGGAACCTATCTGACACGTCAGCATCGAGATTCACCCGGAAGGCATACCGACTGAAATCCGAATTGATAATGATCCCATCCTGACGGTAATAACCTGCGCTCGTCAGGTAACGCACCTGCTCATTTCCTCCTGAAAACGTCAATTGTGCATTGTGTGTGGGCGCGGTCCGGAACAACTCCCGCTGCCAATCGGTCGAATTTGCCAATGCCGATGCATCCTGCAAGATTGGCAAAATCCGGTAAATGGCACTCCGTTCCGAATTGGGCGCACTGGGATCGCCGCCCGTGTCGACCCAGGCATTGTTACGCGAATCGATAATGTAACTGGCGTATTCTTTTGCATCCATCACGTCCAGATATTTCGTGGGTTGCTGGAATCCCGAATACAGATCCAGATTGACCTTCATTTTGCCTGAAGCTCCGCTTTTCGTGGTGATGATCACCACGCCGTTGCTTCCCCGGGAACCATATATAGCCGTGGCCGAAGCATCTTTTAAAACCTCAATCGATGCAATATCATTCGTATTGAGCGAATTAAGCGGGTTGTTATTCTGCTCATAATTTGCGGTAACGGGAAAGCCATCGATCACGTAAAGCGGTTCATTACCGGCACCGATCGAACCTGTTCCCCTTACTTTAACCGATATACCGCCGCCCGGTGCACCGGTCGTCTGCGACACCTGCACACCGGGCATCTTAGCAACGAGTGCTCCGTCCAGACTCGGGGTCGGGACATCCTGAATCTGCTTTGCACTGACAGACGACACGGCGCCGGTCAGATCCTGACGCCGTTGGGTACCATACCCGACCACGACGACCTCGTCGAGATCACTGACGGCCGCTTTCATGGTTACATTAATGACCGTTGACCCCGTCAGTGAGCGCTCTTCTGCATGATAGCCAAGCATCGTAAAAATCAATTGCTTTACGCCATCCGGAATTGTGATTCGATACCGCCCCTGTGTGTCGGCGGTAGTCACCACGGCCGCACCTCTTGCGCCGACAGTTGCCCCCTCCAGCGGTTTTCCGCTTTCATCCACTACCTGCCCCGTAATGATCCGTTCCTGCAACAACTTACCGGACGAAGAGCGGTTCTTGGGGGTGTCCGTTGAACTGATAACAAGCGTCTTATCTTCCAATACCCAATCCATCGGTAGATCAGCCAATAGCAGGTTCATCGCCTGGTCCAGCGCAGCATCCTGGATATCCACCGTAACTTTTTTGAAAGCTATATTCCGGCCATTCAGAAAAAAAGGATACCCGGTTTGTTGCTGTATCTGTTTCATAGCTGACGAGAGCGTGATTTCCTTCGCCTTTAAGGTAACGCGTTGCGCATAACCGTTGGCAATTACCTGGCAGGTAAAAAAGAAAGTTAGCAATACGGTCAGCTTCATGGTAATTAATAATCGGTAGGTCAAAGGCCAACAACCGCCTTTAACACATGCATATAAATTCATATGTTTGTACTGTTTGGAAATGTGACATGAATAATTGATTTCCTGTTGCTTTAAGCAACTGTCGCAAACTGCCAAATACTGCCGGGCGGTGTCGTGAGCACCGGTCGGCTATTTTTTTGGACGTTACATCGGGTGTTAAGCTATGTTTTCGGATCCATGGTCATTGATCATTTAAAGGTTAACAAATTGGTTTATTCGTCCTATGGGCGTTACCGGTGGTATACAATTAATTTGTTTCTTTTCTCATCAAACCGGAATTCCACCTTACCCTGTTTGAATATCCTCAATACCTGCTCCAATGTTTTATCCCGGCCTATTTCACCGAAAAAATGTGTCGGTGGGACGTATCCTTCGTATTCAACGGCAATGTCGTACCACCGCGTAATCTGTTTCATCGCGTCCCGCAGTTCCGTATCATTGAAAAGAAACACACCTTTTTTCCAGCCGATAACCGCATCCAGGTCGACCGCTGTTACCGTTATTCGATCATCGGTGATTATGCTTTGCGCACCGGGATCCAATCGAATGGCTTTCCCCGAGGTTCTATTTAGTACCTCCACCGCTCCTTCTACCAACGTGGTACTTGAATACGTATCTTCCTGATATGCAGAAATATTAAACTGGGTGCCCAGTACATTGACAACCTGCTCGCTGGTGACCACGCTAAATGGAATGCGGGCTTGGCGGCTCACAGAAAAAAAAGCTTCCCCATCCAGCATCACCGTCCGTTCCTCCTGTCCGAACTGACGTGGATATGTTAAGGTGCTGCCTGTATTGAGCCATACTTCGGTACCATCCGATAGGACAACCCGGTAAGTCCCTCCTTTCGGGGTACTTAACGTCATAAGGCCTGAGCCTAAGTCGGTATTCGCTCCTGCGGTACCGTCTACATCCGCTACAATTCCAGATCCATCCAGGTACTTCACTTCCTTTCCCACTGCAATTCCATTTTGATCTGCACGTAAATCGATCGTCCGCCCGTCTGCCAATGTCAATACAGCTCGATTTCCACCAGCCTGTGCATCGCCCCAAGACATGGCACTCTGACGATCTGGGTGGGTTTGATCATACAGCGGGAAATACCAAAACATCCCGGCCGATAACAGGATGACCGCCGCCGCCGCGATGGCTGGGAGTTTCCACCGTCTACCCGACTTACGCAACGGGATCGATGTAGTTTCATCCGGCATAACCCGGCTAAACACGCGGTGAAGGGATTCCTGCACCTCCGGCTGCTCTAAAAAAGAAGAAGGAATGCCATCGAGCAGCGACTTGCCCAACACTTGTGTTATTTCATCCCGGAAGGATGACGTTTGCAAAAGTTCTCCCAGTAAACGCAGTTCCCGCGGCGTACATCGATTTTGCCTATACTTATCCAAAAGAGCCTGAATCTCTGCTTTCCTATCCATAGACTTGGTGATTTCCGGAATAAAGACACCCAGAACCAATCGATCATCTGTTCACTATGAAAAAAAATAAAATTTAGGGTCAGGAAACCTAATAAATAACTAACAGCAATAAGATGCAGATGTGGCTCAACTGGGTCTTGATGAAATGGGTTGCCTTCACAATGTGGTCGTTAATCGTCGCCACCGAAATACCTAACATTGCGCCGACCTCTTCATAGGACTTGCCTTCCCACTTACACAAACGATAAATATCCTGTCGTCTTGGTGGAAGTGCATGAACCAACGATTCGTAAGCACTTAGCAACTCCCGTTCCAGGAGCTGTTCCTCTACATGTTGATAACTTGATAAGTAAACCAGCGCGGCTTCATTGCGTAAACGCCGTTCCTTTGCTAGATGCCGCATAAAATTATAGACTGCATTTCTCGAAACCACAAAGAGATACGATTGGAAAGAAGTCTCGATGCAAATTGTTTCCCGTTTTTCCCACAATTTGGCAAATACGTCTTGCAAAAGTTCTTCCGCCGCTTGCTGTTCCTTGACTAATTTGAGTATATTCCCATAGATCCGCCCGCTGTATCTTCGGTACAATTCAGCAAAAGAAGCTCCATCACCCTGTTTCATTCCCATTAACAGGTTTTCGTCCGAAACGACTGAAAGCGTACGCAAATGTTGTTTCATAATCGGCTACCGTCCTCCTGGGTCAAACCGCGCGGAGTTAAGATACAAAAGTAGCAAAAATATTATTTCCGATATTTCTTAATCTAGGTCAATGCCGTAACCCAAACATCTTCCGTACATTTGTGTTTAAACAAGCAAGGAGAAAAAATGGAACTAGGCATTAGTATGTTTGGCGATCTACAGATCGATAAAGCAACCGGGAAATTTCAGTCTGCCGGACAGCGATTAAGCGAAATTATCGAGGAAATCAAATTGATGGATGAAGTGGGACTCGATTATTTCGGCATGGGCGAGCACCATCGGCCCGACTACGCCGTACCCACGCCTGAGATTGTCCTGGCGGCGGCGGCCACGGTTACGAAAAATATAAAACTGGGTAGTGCAGTATCCGTATTGAGTTCGTCCGATCCGGTAAAGCTCTATCAAAACTTTGCGATGATTGATCAACTTTCCGGAGGCCGTGCCGAGTTGATGGCCGGTCGGGGCAGCTTTATTGAATCCTTTCCACTGTTTGGATATAACCTGCACGATTACGACGCACTATTTGCTGAAAAGCTAGATTTACTGCTAACGATTAATAATAATGAACGTGTCACTTGGCAAGGAAAATTCAGGGCGGCCCTTAATGACCAGGAAATTTTACCAAGAGCAGTAGGCGATAAGCTCGCTATTTGGATTGCTGTCGGGGGTACTCCTGCTTCGGTTGTCCGCGCCGGGCAACTCGGGTTACCGTTGATGATTGCCATCATCGGCGGATCGCCTGCACAATTTCAACCACTTTTTGAGCTCTACAAAAAAACGTACCTTGAGAGCGGACATGACCCCGCACAGTTTCAAGTAGGCATTCATTCCCATGCCCTATTTGGCGATAATGATGCGGAATTGAGCAAAGCCTATTACCCGCTATATGCTGCTCAGATGGACCGGGTCGGTAGGTCACGTGGCTGGCCTCCCTACCAACGTACGCAGTTTGATTTTGGCAAATCCAAACACGGCGCACTATTCATTGGGGAACCCGCTGCAATGGTCGACAAAATCCTCCACATGCAGGAACTATTTGGACTTACCCGGTTCGCCGCACATATGGACATAGGGGCTCCGTCTCACAGCATGATGATGAAATCCATCGAAGTCTACGGTACAAAGATCGTCCCCCAGGTAAGGGCTGCAATCCGGAATTAGTTGGAAACAGGTGTTATGGGCTCGTACGTGCCGGGAAAGGTAAATCCGAATCGTTCGGCCGCTTCGGGATTGTATACCCGCTTCCGTACGTTGAGCATCTCCACCTTTAAGCCCTCGGTTGAGCCACTTTTGAGGTAATGGGCTGCCTGCGCTCCGCTTTGATGCCCCCATTGGTAGATATCTGCACCAAAAGCGGCTACGGCTCCCCTTGCCACCAATCCGGATTCACTGGTAAAAACCGGTATGCCCTGGTCATTGCAATTCTTGAATATCGTTTCGAAGGCTGCAAAGACCGTATTGTCTGGATTGGCAAAAAAAGCATCAATGTGTTTGGTCAGCAGCGAACGTACGACCAATTGAGCTTCGGCGGATGAGTTAAGCGGTAGTGCAACCAATTGGGCGTTCATGCTGTCGGCAAGCTCGGCGATATGCTCATAAGCCTCCACAGATTGAGGCTCCGATTGGTTATAAATCATTCCAACCGTCAACTGGTCTCCCCGGGGTTTTACCATTTCGGTGATGACCGCAAACGATGTATCGATGTAATTTAGGTTTTCGCCGGTTCCGAAAAGGTTTATCGGCGGCTGCCCTGCGGCATTCAATAATCCCAGGATACTAGGCATAGCAGTCACGGTTTGAAAAACCGGAATATCTTTACTGCGCTGTACTGCGGCAATGGTTGCCAGTGTAGTGCTGGTACCAATGAGGTGTACCTGCTGGCTGTTAAAATAGCTGATAATCTGATTGAGTGTTGCCGCATCGCCCTGCGCATTGCGATGGATAACTTCAAGTGTACCGTCCTGCTCGCTGTATCCACTGTCGCTTAACGCATCTATGAAACCCTCATAGGCCTGGCCGATGGTCGCATCTTCGAAAGCTTCGACAAAACCTACCATCGGAATTCCCTTTTGTTGCTGTGGCGATTGGCAGGAAAATAGCACGCTCACGAGAAGTATGGCTATCAAAACATTGCGTATTTCAATCATAAAGGCAAACTTAGCGAAAAAAATCGTAACCTTACGCCATGGCTTTCAATTGGATAAAGCGGTGGACAAAGCCCCGCAAAGTGGGCCTTGCCCTTTCCGGTGGCGGACTGCGGGGAGTCGGTCATTTAGGTGCAATCAAGGCCCTGGAAGAACATGGATTCCAGCCAGCTGTGCTTTCGGGCAGTAGCGCCGGAGCGATCATCGGCGCTTTCTACGCGGCGGGCTATACGGTAGATGAGATGTTACGTATCGTACAGGAAAACGATCTCTTTCCAACCACAAGTCTTCGCCTACGTACCTCGGGGTTTGTCAACACACGTTTCCTCTCGCGTCTTCTTCGGACACACATGCCCGACAATACGTTTGAATCGCTTAAGAAGCCGTTGTACGTAACGGCTACGAATCTCCTGTCGGGTAAAACGGAGTACTTCCATACGGGCCCATTGGATGAGGCATTATTGGCGTCGGCCAGTGTACCGCTGCTATTCCCTGCTGTCAAACACGAACATGCGATCTACTACGATGGCGGGTTACTTGACAATCTTCCCATCCAGCCCTTAACCGACCAATGTAATTTCTTAATCGGTGTCCATGTCAATGCTCCAGACAACATCAAATCCGATCAGTTGACTACGGTTAAGACACTCGACCGTGTCATCCACCTCGCCATCGGTCAATCCGTGGCACAAAATGCGACAAAGTGCGATTTGTTCATCGAACCACCCGATATGCTGCAATTTGGCATGTTTGACAAGAAGAATTTGATGAAAATTTATGAACACGTATACGCACACGCTTCCAGACAGTTGGCAAAACAGTAAAAGAACCACAAAACACGAACAGGATGCTTGCTCAATTATTCGGTATTATTTTCGGGCTAATGGCCGTCATACTCGGCGCTTTCGGAGCGCATGCCCTCAAGAAAAAATTCACGGAAGACCAACAGGACAGTTTTGAAACAGGTGTACGATACCAGTTTTACCATGCACTGGTATTGTTGATAACCGGTTTTGCGCAAACCGCCGGGTTAATTGACCCCGCAGCTTACACCTGGTTATTCATCAGCGGCACGATCTTGTTTTCATTTAGCATTTATGGCCTTTGCCTGAGCGGCGCATTCGGTACAAAGTGGCGCTTTCTTGGACCGATAACGCCTCTTGGTGGACTGCTGCTTGTAGCGGGATGGCTTTCGTTATTGCTTGCAGTCCTTCGATGATGCCACCTTTTCTTCCTTATTCGGACGCAGGATCAGTCGCAATGTCGGATCATTGGTCACAAACGACCATGCCCAATTCATGGCAAGCACGAATTTATTCCGGAAGCTGATCAGTGGAATAATGTGCACAAACAGCCAACCGACCCATGCGATGGATCCACGGAGGAACCCTTTGGGCAGGTCAGCAACCGCCCGGTACTTGGAAATAATGGCCATCGTTCCTTTATTGCGATAGGCGAATGGCTTCATGGGTTTGCCCTCAATCAGACGCGATAAGTTCCTACCCAATAAACTTCCCTGCTGAATCGCCACCTGCGCTACTTGGGGATGGCCCTCGGGATAGTTTTTATCGTCGGTCAACAAACATTGATCGCCCAACGCAAAGATCGATTCGGCATGCATCACTTGGTTATAGGCATCTACGTTAATCCGACCTCCCCGCGCTACGGCGCCTTCGGGAAGTCCTTCCACGTGAACGGCTACCACACCGGATGTCCAGATCAATGTGTCTGTGGGGATAGTTTCTCCGGTGCTTAGCTTCACATTGCCCGAAACATAGTCGACCACCTTGGTGTTGAGTATAATTTTAGCACCAAGCTTGTTCAACACGGTGTAAGCCTCCTGTTGTGCCTTCTCACTCATCGGTGGCAATAAGACAGGTGCAGAATTGATAATATACAAATGAGACTTGAGATCGGTCAACTCCGGGTATTCCTTGGCCACGATCTCCCTGCCCATCTCGGCGAGGATCCCCGCCAACTCCACACCGGTAGGTCCACCTCCGGCAATCACGATATTCAACGCTTTGTTGCGTTCAGACGGATCGGTGGATCGTACCGCACATTCCATGCGGAGCAAGATATGATTCCGCAGGTTCATTGCGTCATCAAGCGTTTTCATGGGCATGGCATACTTGGCGATGTTTTCAAAGCCGAAATAATTGGTTCCGGTGCCCATTGCCAATACGAGGTAATCGTACGAAAGCGTGCCCGTAGTGGTTTCCACCTTTTTTTCCGTTGGGTCAATACGTTTTAACTCACCCATGTGAAAACGGATATGGGATTTCTCCTGAAACAACCGGCGGAACGGATAGGATATGTTCGATGATTCAATGAATGCAGCGGCAACCTGATAAACCAATGGTGGAAAAAAATGATAATTATTCCGATCTACCAACGTGATGGTAAACCGCTTATCCTTCCCGAGATGTTTAACAAAATTGATTCCTGCAAACCCTCCTCCGATGACAATGACGTGCTTGGTATTTTCTTTCATACGGGTCTTATCTGAACAACTGCTAAATTACATATACCTGCCAAATAAGCAGAAAAACTTGAGATTATCTTTCAATTTATTTATCTTAGTTTCCCCAACCAATTTCAGACCAACCCGTTCTCCCGTTTGATCGCATTGCCTTTATACCTACTGGATACAACCCTCGTGCTTTCGTATTACCTCGTTTAGAGTGAGTCCAAGGTGAGTCCGACATGAGTCCGTAGTGAGTCCGACTTTTTTGGCTGAAAACACGGTCTCACCACGGACTCATTACAGCTTCTCTTCTCGCTCATAGCGAAGCAGGTACCTACCTGGTGTGGGTCACGTATTAACCGGGCAACCGCTCGCTAACAAGAAAAAGGATTCTGCTTGGGTTTTGGAACTAAGGTACGAAAAAAGTTGAAATATTCCTCAACACCTCCACACTTTCCGTTAACGCATCCCTGCCCGATGACGCAAATCCCAGCCGGATCGCTTGTGTATCAAAGGACGGATACCGATGTGGCATTCCATCCGAAATATACAGCCCTTTTTTACGGGCTTCGGCGGCCAGGCGAGAAAGATCGATGCGCCTATCAAATCGCGTCCATACGGTCAACCCGCCTTCGGGGATGTCGAACTCCACCCGACCGGCCAACTCCGCTGTCAACAAGCCGCAGAAATAATCCCTGCGTTCATGATATACGGCCAGGGCCTTCCGCAGGCTGCGTTGGATGGTCCCATCGTCCAGCAGTTCGGCCATGGCGCGCTCCAAAATGTGATCCCCCTGCCGATCGAGCAAGGTCCGTACGCGCGCGAGGTGTTCAATGACATTTTCGGAAGCAACCAGATACCCCAGGCGAAAGGCGGGCGAAAATATTTTACTGAATGAACCACAATAGATTACCATTCCCTCCTGATCGGCACTGGCCAGTGGGAGTAACGGTTTATGCTTGTAATGGTAATCGAAATCGTAATCATCTTCGAAAATGATGAACCCATACCGTCGCGACAAATCCAACAGATGCAGCCGCCGATCCATCGACAAAGACACCGTGGTCGGATAATGGTGATGCGGAGTTACATATACCAAGCGCACCTTGGTAGACCGGCAAAGCTGCTCCAGCGCATCCACCTGTATACCCTCATCATCTATCGGGATTCCCAAGAGTTGTGCTCCTGCATGCTGAAAATTAGCCTCCGCCCGTCGCCAGCCAGGTATACCCGCCACAACCGCATCCCCGGGCTGGACAAGGCCATTGCAGACTAAATTGATGCCCATGACCGTGCCGCGCACCGACAGCACATTTCGCGCGGAGATGTTCAGTCCGCGTGTCAAGTTGAGGTATCGGGCCATCGAATCAAGAAAACGTTCGGAGCCATTGGCGAAACCATAGCTACCGAATCGTCGATATAAATCGCCCCGATCCAATTGCGCACGGTAAGCCCGATAAAGTTCCTTCAAAGGTGCGAGCGAGGGGTCCGAGAAGCCGTCGTCGAGGTGCAGCCTTGTCGTCACCGGGGCGACCCCGTGGTGCAGGTAACTTGCATTTCTGATTTCAAAACCTGCCCTGTGTTTGCCATTTGGTTCCATGGTCTTTTGACCCAAAGCCCGCGGTTTCAGTTGAGGTGAGTTAACAGCTACAAATGTACCCTTGCCAACATGACTTTCTAACCACCCTTGCATCTCCAATTCCTGAAACGCCTTGGTGACTGTCAGGCGATTCAACTGGAGAATGCCCGCCAGCTCACGAGAACTGGGCAATCGGCCCCCAGCTGGTATATGACCTCGTTGGATGAACACGGCGATGGCCTCTGCCAGTTGCAGATATACTGCCTTCTCCGATTGGGGTCGGAGGCTTATCCCCGAAAATAGCGAATGTAAAATTGGACTACCCATTTTATCAGCATTGGATGATAAAGATAGTCCAATCAGACGGTAATTTTGTATAGGAAAAGAAAAATTGAATGCATGTATATCCCTAAGAGTTTCCAGTTTGATAACCCTGCAGAGAAAATCGATTTCATGCGGCGCTATCCATTCGCGGCGATGGTTACGGTAGCCGGTAATCAGCCCCTGGCAACGCACTTACCCTTTGTGGTGGAAGAAAAAGGCAGAAAGCTTATCTTAAGTTCACACTTTGCGGCTGGCAATGACCAGACACAATACATCGAAGCAAATCCTTCCCTCATCATTTTCTGTGAACCGCACGCCTATATCTCACCCCGCCATTACGACAAGCGGGAAAGTGTGCCGACTTGGGACTATATCGCCGTCCATGCGTACGGCAAATGTCGGATCGAACGCGATGTCGATACCAAGCTGACACTGCTGGAAAAGATGATCCGCTTTTACGAACCAGATTACCTACACCAATGGGCTTCTCTGTCCAACCGCTTCAAAATGGGTATGCTGAACGGTTTGGTAGCTTTTACCCTGGAAGTGACGGAGCTCCGGGGCCAGCGGAAACTCAGCCAGAATAAAACGGTCGCCGAACGCACACGTATCATCCGGCAACTGGAGGGAAGCGCGGTCGGCGCAGAGCAGGACCTTGCTCACTATATCCACCAGACGTTGAAATAACACCCACAGCTTCTTCTCATGGCAAATTTCATCCGCATGAATCAACAATTTATTACTCCTATCCAACTGGAAAACGAGCGTGTCCTCCTGCTGCCATTGCACGAATCGGACTTCGATGCCCTGTACACCGTGGCATCCGACCCACGGATCTGGGAACAACATCCGCAGACCGATCGGTGGAAAGCGGAAGTCTTCCGCATTTTCTTTGAAAGCGCCATCGAAAGCCGAAGTGCTTTTAAAATCATCGACAAAGCCACCGGAGCCCTAGCCGGAAGCACCCGATTCTATGATTACAATGTCCAAAACCGGAGTATATTCATCGGCTATACCTTCTATGCGGTGCACTATTGGGGTATAGGGTTTAACCCTTCTGTGAAAAAGTTGATGTTGGCACATGCGTTTCAATACGTGGATACCATATATTTTCAGGTGGGAAGTACCAACTTCCGCTCCCAGAAGGCTGTTGAGAAATTGGGCGCCCGAAAGGTGGCGGAAACGTCCGTGGAATACCACGGGGATGGTTTGAAGTCGAATTTCACGTATGAAATCCGCTATCATGAGTAATGAAAGCAATTCAGTTGTCCACTTCATACACCAGCTCCTTATAACCGATTTCTCCATCCAATGACAGGGCCTCTACCACAACAATAGTTTCACCGGTCGCATCCGAATGATAGTATGAGGTTTTGACCGTTCCGCTATCGCCTGTGGTTAATTCCGGCGCCCAATGGATCAGCGTACGTAAATCGGGCCTTGCCGACGCGGCTTCTGCGGGCGATTCGTAACGCGGGGCATAAAACTCGATGGTAGGCGAATACACGGGCACCGTAGCCTGTAAAAGGCCCGTGGGTTTGCGAACGGCATAAACGCCCTTTCCCGCATGTGTATAAATGGCAATCACGCTACCGACGGGTGGTATTTTTAGCGGAGAAGCTTCCGGATACACTTCCTGGTATAGCTGGCTGAAATGCTTGGCGAAGCGGATGAGCTCCACACTCTTCACTTCGCTGGGTGGGATATTCGGAATGATTTCATAACTATGCCCCGGCACGGGAATGCCATCTACAACGACCAAAGTGGCCTCGCCTCCGATGATGCTCGCACGGAGGTAACCGCCATGATCTCCAACACGGTCAATGCGTAAATCGTTTGGGAAATTGAACAGCAGCACACTATATAACCCGTACGACCATTTTTCTTCCTTGTCCTGAATCGCTTTGCCCGAAATCACCACGTCAGACTCCCCATACCGGTCGAACACCTTTTGCTGCTGAGGGCTGAGCGCCCTGCGTTCCACCAGCACCTCATCCAATAGGATTTCACCGGCCGCAAGCCGATAGGAATACTCCCGCTGCGCCCGTTCCTGCCGTTTTTGGACCACGTAGGAAACAACACTGTCGATCCGTTCAACGGACCGACCCTGGTCATAGACGATCGCCGGAGGCTTCCGTTCATCCAGCGATAGCGTGTAGTTCCGGTTTTTTCCTGCCCTATTAGCGCTTTGAATCAACACATCCAAGGAATCGGTATATTCATCGGCCAATCCGAAATAGAAGTGTCCCAAGCTATCCGTATTTTGAGCGGTTACGGATTGCTTTTCGCCGAATGTCATCAACGTAAGACCGATTCCCGCCTGCGCCTTTTTGGAAAAAACGCCGCCTACCTGCCCGCTGACATACGGATAGGGTTCATTTGGAAAGAGAAACGTATCTTGCGGGGGCTTATCGTAACGGTACCTTCGCCATCCTTGGGTAAGCATCAACGCATCCAGATCGGCAATTGGCGCATCGCCCGCTTCCTGGAAATAATAACCCGGTTCTTCGATGTTGCCACGCAGTTCCGACGATAGTAATAGGCGCGAAAGCAGGTTTTCCCGCAAGGCCCTTGCGTTCCCTATGTGGTCCCTATTCATGACCAAAACGGAGACGTTGGCATCCACCGCTTTTCCATCGCTCCCGGTCACCTGTATCGAAAGATCCGCTTTATTCCGTTTCCGATACTCGGCCCGATCCGTCGATACGTCGATATGCAGTCTGGTTTCCGGTCGCTGATTAAAAAAGAGCCTTTCGGCCAATGGCTGCATATGCTTATCCATCAATGTGAATGCCAAGATGCCCTCGGGAAGATCGGCAACCGGCAAGGATGTAGCTATCCGATGATTTTTCAACGATGCCCGAATGAGGTAATGTAACACACCGCGGCAACTTACCTGAACAAACAGGCTATCATTTTCGGCTCGGTTGGAATAAACGGACACACCGATTTCGTCGCCTGTTTTGGTGATGGAAAGTACCCGACCGGCAACCATTACCTCAGGAAGCGGATAGCGATGCACACTGTTTCTTCCGGATGATGAATCCAGAACCGCATAATACGAAACGCCGCTATCGGCGGTCAACGTGAAACTTCCCATCCCCAAGTGATTGGTCGTAAACGGCGCTACGGTATTGCCGCGACTGTCCATGATAACCCCTGAGACAGCTACACTCCGGCCCAAATCGTTGAGTGCCTTAAAACCTACCTTACTGGTCGACCCTTGCACCAATTCCCCACTTTCGGCAAAAAATTGCAGATCCAACACACTATCCTGCAACGCAAGGGTTTTGGTGTACCGGATTCCACGTTGTGTTTCCATATTCAACGTGGCTATTTTTGCGCCTTTAGGCAATGCATAATCAAACGGGTAATACCCATTACGTGCGCCTTTTACCGAAAGTGTGTCTTTCTTTCCGTCAACCGTTAGGTACACCGTAAGCTGCTTCTTGTGTTCCGGATCGATTAACGTGGGATTTAGCTGGGCCTGCAGCGCGTACCTTCCGGGTTCCCGTTCGACCCGGTGTAACCCCGTCATGGGATTGCGGCCAACCTCTCCGTTGGTGGGAACTATTTTCACATACCTTTGAAACATGAAATCCGGACCAAAGTTCCTGTTCCACTCCGTATAAGCCCGCATCAGGTAGTCACCCTGTTTGTATGATTTCTCAAGTTTGAGACCACCCGATCCGACACCCCCGGTCAATTTGATACGTTTGCGATCCATGACCTGCTCATCCGGCCCGATTAGTTCCACATGAAGCACGCCACTGAGGGCACTGGGCCGATGGTCCGCCGACTCAGCAACCACAGCCTTAAACCAGATCGTGTCTTCGGTCGTATATACGTCAGCATCCAGCTGCAGGTATATTTTTTCCGCAAAAGCCGCATGGGCAACAAGATGCCCCGATTGAGCATGAACTGGCAGTATATAGAACAAAAAAGCGAGCGATGCTAGTACGTTATATATCCGTATCATAGTAACAGATTGCAAAATAGGAAATTCCCATCTCTTCCTGATGCGCTTTTTTTTATTTTTTCTATTGACAATTTAAAAAAATCACGTACATTTGGCACATCAAAAAAAATGATGTTAACGCGAAACAATGCATACTGGTTTTTTGGTTTCTTTTACTTTAGCAGTGAGAGCCGGGATTGATATGCATTAATAACGAGAAGATATAAATGTAAAAAAGTCCCGGCAAGAAAAGCCGGGACTTTTTTTTGTCCTTTACAATGATATATGAGCACAAAAGTAGCCATACAAGGCGTTAAAGGTTCGTTCCACGAGGAAGCGGCCTACAAATATTTCGGCGAAGCGATCGAAACTGTCGAATGCGAGTCCTTCAAAAAGACTTGCGAGTTGCTGAAACAGGGCAAGGTCGATTATGTGGTGATGGCGATCGAAAATTCGATTGCAGGCAGCTTAATCCCCAACTATGCCTTGCTTCGGGATTACCGATTCCCGATTGTCGGGGAAGTATACCTGCACATCAAGCTGCATCTGATGGCGTTGCCGGGTGTTTCACTGCAAGACATCAAATTTATTCAATCCCACCCGATTGCCCTACAGCAATGCAACGACTACCTGGAAGAAAATCCCCAATTCAAGGTAACCGAAGCCGAGGATACCGCTGCAAGCGCACAACGGGTGAGTGAGCTCCAACTGAAAGATACCGCAGCCATCGCTCCCCAGCTCGCAGCAAAATTATATGGACTGGAAATCCTGGAACGCCGCATTGAAACCAATAAGAAAAATTACACCCGTTTTCTTATTCTGACGGATAAACCCGAAGAAAAAGTAAAGGCGAAAGTGAATAAGGCTTCGATTTCTTTCCAGACGGGAAATGGCGTGGGATCGTTATCCACGGTGCTCCGGTGTTTCGCTGAGCAGAACATTAACCTCAGTAAAATACAATCCATGCCCGTACTCGGCAAGCGCAATGAATACGATTTCTACGTGGATGTAGAATGGAAAGATCAAGCGGACTATGACGCAGCGATCCGCCAAGTACTTAAGCACACCAACAATTTCAACATCATGGGCGAATATGTGAAGAATGAAAAGGTTTAAAAAACGCAAAAAAACAAACAAGCAAAAACAAATAATACAATGAAACAGACATTAGACATCGTACCCTTAAAATCGTGGTTTGACACCGGCGACGCCCCCTTGATCATCGCAGGGCCCTGTAGCGCCGAAACCGAGGAACAATTGGTCGCTACTGCACATTTGCTTGCGAATACAGGCAAGGTGAACGTACTGCGCGCAGGCATCTGGAAACCCCGTACGCGTCCGGGCGAGTTTGAAGGCATCGGTAGCATCGGGCTGCAATGGTACCGCAGAGCCAAAGAAGAAACCGGGTTGCCCATCTCCACCGAGGTGGCCACTGCAAAGCACGTTGAAGAAGCATTGGCGGCAGGTGTCGATATTCTTTGGATCGGTGCACGCTCTACCGCCAACCCCTTCACGGTGCAGGAAATTGCCGATGCATTGAAAGGCGTGGATGTTCCCGTACTTATCAAAAATCCGGTAAATCCAGACCTTTCGCTATGGCTCGGCGCCTTGGAGCGCGTGAATCGTGCCGGCATTAAAAAATTGGCGGCTATTCACCGGGGATTCTCATCTTATGAGAAAACGGCATTCCGCAACGAGCCGATGTGGGACATCGCCATCCAGTTGAAGACGTTGGTACCTGAATTGCCCGTTATCAACGATCCGAGCCATATCTGCGGCAACCGTGAACTCATTCCGTACATTGCGCAAAAAGCATTCGACATGGACATGCAAGGACTTATCGTGGAATCACACATCGATCCTTCTGTAGCGTGGACTGATGCCAAACAACAAGTAACTCCACAGGCACTGTCTGATCTGTTGAGCAACCTGACATACCGCCACGCCAAATCGGACGACCCCGTATTCGAGGACAAACTGGCCGAACTGCGTAAAGACATCGACAAGCTGGACGACCAGATCATCAAAATATTGAGCGACCGCATGAAAATCGTTGAAAAAATCGGTGAGTATAAACGCGATAATAACGTGACGATTCTCCAGGTAAACCGATGGGACGAGATCATCCACAAACGCAGCAACGTGGCGCAGGCGCTCAAGCTGGATAAAGACTTTGTCGTAAAATTATTGGAGCTTGTCCACAACGAGTCCATTCGGAAACAAAATGAAATCATGAACAGCAAACCGGTAGCGGAGGCCTAATGGAAAATAACGCCATTAGACTTTCGCACCCTACGAAAACGCTCAAGGGAGCCGTTGAACTGACGGGGTCAAAAAGTGAAAGCAACCGGGCATTGATCATCCAGGCTTGGGGCGGCTGCTTGGTGGAAGTAGGCAACCTCTCGTCGGCCGCCGATACCGAAACGCTGAAACAGGCACTGCGCGCAATTGTACATACTACAGGCGGGGATGGAACTACCGTAATCGACGTAGGCCCCGCCGGTACTGCCATGCGGTTTTTAACTGCCTACCTTCCAACCACCAACGGACGTTACCTCCTTACAGGAAGCGAGCGGATGAAACAGCGCCCCATCGGTATTTTGGTGGACGCACTGCGAACGCTGGGTGCCCACGTTGAATTTACCGGACAAACCGGATATCCACCACTGGCAATAAACGGCGGATTTAATCAGGCCACGGATGCGGTTACTGTAAAAGGCGATGTAAGCAGCCAATACCTGTCGGCCTTATTGCTTATTGCTCCTACCCTACCCAATGGCTTGCGCCTGCAGATTGAAGGCGAGCTTACATCCCGCCCCTACCTCGTTATGACCCTCGATATGCTGGGCGAGGCGGGCATCCAGCACGACTGGCAAGGAGATACCATTTACATCGCCCCACAACGGGCGCACGCTACCCGCATCGTCGTTGAACCTGATTGGAGCGCGGCATCTTACTGGTATGCGATGGCAGCATTAAGCGCAGCCGCCGATTTATTTCTTCCGAACCTGAAAAGCCAGAGCTTACAGGGTGATGCGGCCATCGTAAACATCATGGCACATTTCGGTATCACATCGTCTTTTACCGATGGTGGATTATCCATCCGGAAGATAGCAGGCCACCAGCCCACCGGAGTCACGCTACTTGATTTCAAAGAATGTCCGGATCTCGCCCAGACGGTCATCGTCTGTGCAGCAGCCCTGCGGCGGGATCTGTCGTTTACCGGTTTACACACTCTTAAAATCAAGGAAACCGACCGGATCGCTGCCCTGCAAAATGAACTTGGCAAGTTCGGTGTGAAGCTTGTAGAAGATGGATCCGTGTATCACCTGCGGACCGCAGAATTAAGACAACCTGAGCAGTTGTCTTTCGATACGTATGAAGATCACCGGATGGCGATGGCCTTTGCTCCGCTCGCGTTAGTGTTTGATGGAATACAGGTCAACGAACCCAATGTGGTGGAAAAATCTTATCCCGATTTCTGGAAACATTTGAAACAACACGGATTTGTTATAACTTAGCCGCCTGTTAAAAGACCGAAAGTCTGATATTTAATGTCTAATGTCTCATATCTAATGTCTCATATCTAAAAATGGCTGGGAACTCTTTTGGGGATGTATTCCGTATCACAACCTTTGGCGAATCGCATGGTGAGGCAATTGGCGTGATTATCGATGGGTGTCCGCCAAATATCACCATCGACGAGGCGTTTATCCAATCCGAACTGGACAAGCGCCGCCCGGGTCAATCCAAGATTACCACGCAACGGAAGGAAAGCGATACGGCTAAAATCCTTTCCGGTGTATTTGAAGGCAAATCCACGGGCACGCCTTTAGCAATGGTCATTCCCAATGAAGACCAACGTTCGAAGGACTACTCGCATATCGCGGATAAATACCGCCCCTCTCATGCCGACTATACCTATCAAATGAAGTACGGCATCCGCGATTACCGCGGCGGTGGACGCTCTTCGGCACGGGAGACCGCGGCACGCGTAGCCGCGGGAGCTATAGCAAAAAGTTTTCTTGCACAATTCGGTATCCATGTCTTTGCCCATGTCTCCGGT
>Ga0180219_1000543_pt1 | contig 30110 bp, 23 predicted proteins | sample eDN3rd30CBELigMG_FD_151338 | JGI IMG/M metagenome (GOLD analysis project Ga0180219, IMG submission 151338) | Enriched Miracle-Growth compost microbial communities from Emeryville, California, USA - eDNA 3rd pass 30_C BE-Lig MG (version 2)... ... | reverse complement strand
TCATTACTACGAAGCCCAGGGCGCGTTCGGAAACATGGCCGTGACCATGCAGGGCAAGCCGCTGGCCAGCAACCCCAAGACTTCGGCGCTGACGGTGTACAGCGTGGTGCGCGCCTTGCGCAACCTCGTGTCGCCGCTGGCCGTCTGACAACACGTTTGCCGCACGGCGGGGCGGTTTGCCGCATAGCCCCGGGCGCGGCGCAAGGAAACTCATGAGCAACACTGAAATCCTGGACATCTGCATTGCCGGCCAATGGCGCCGGGGCGGCGGCGCGCAGTACGACACCCGCTATCCCGCCACCGGCGAGGTGGTGGGCACCCTGAACGCAGCCAGCCCGGAAGACGTCGAAGAAGCGATCCAGGGTGCCCAGAAGGCCTTCGATCAAAGCGGGTGGGCCCAGCGCAAGCCGCATGAGCGCGCCGCCGTGCTGTATCGCATTGCGCAGCTCATACGCGAAGACGCCGAGCGCCTGGCCCAGCTGCAGCGCCTGGACAACGGCAAGCCCATTACCGAGACGCGCGCCCTGGTGGCCAGCGCGGCCGGTACTTTCCAGTTCTTCGCCTCCGCCTGCGAAACGCTTGAAGAAGCCATTACGCCGGCCCGCGGCGACTATCTCACCATGAGCTTGTACGAGCCCATGGGCGTGGTGGCCGCCATTACCCCCTGGAACTCGCCCGTGGCCAGCGAAGCCCAGAAGATGGCGCCGGCCCTGGCCGCCGGTAATGCCGTGGTGGTCAAGCCGGCCGAGATCACGCCCCTGCTGGCGCTCGAGCTGGCGCGCATCTGCGACCGCGCCGGCCTACCCAAGGGCCTGGTCAGCGTGCTGCCGGGCAAGGGCTCGGTCATTGGCGACCTCATCACCCGCCACCCCCTGGTGCGACGCGTGTCTTTCACGGGCGGCACTTCGGTGGGCCGGCACATCGCCGGCATTGCGGCCGACAAATTCATGTCGGTGGCGCTTGAACTGGGCGGAAAATCGCCCACCATCGTGCTCGAGGATGCCGACCTCGACCATGCCGTGAACGGCGTGCTGTACGGCATCTTCAGTTCCAGCGGTGAATCGTGCATTGCGGGATCGCGGCTTTTTGTCGCCCGCCCGCTGTACGAGGACTTCATGCAGCGTCTGGCCGAAGGCGCCGAGCGCCTGCGCGTGGGCGACCCGGCCGACGAGTCCACGCAGATGGGGCCGCTCATCAGCGACAGCCATCGCGCATCGATTGAACGATATGTGGAAATCGGGGTCAAAGAGGGTGGACGCCTGCGCACGGGCGGGGCGCGCCCCAAGGGCGGGTTGTACGACAAAGGCTGTTTCTACCTGCCCACCATTATCGAAGGCCTTAAAAACACCGACACCATCTGCCAGGAAGAAATCTTCGGCCCGGTGCTGGTGGCGATGCCTTTCGACGACATCGATGATCTCATCGCCCAGGCCAACGACAGTGTTTATGCCCTAGCGGCCGGCATCTGGACGCGCGACTACAAGGCGGCCTGGCGCCTGGCCAAGATCCTCAAGGCCGGCAATGTATGGATCAACACCTACAAGCAGTTCTCCATTTCCACGCCTTTCGGCGGCTGGCGCGACAGCGGCCTGGGCCGCGAAAAGGGGCGCGATGGCATACTGCAGTATATGGAACAAAAGAGTGTCTACTGGGGTCTGAACGAGCAGCCCCTGCCGTGGGCCAACTAAGGAGCAGTCAATGGATGTAATGGGTATAGACGAAATCACCTACGGGGCCGATGATTTCGACACGTGCAAGCGCTTTTTCGCCGACTGGGGGCTTGAGCTCGTCTCCGAGCAGCCGGGCAAACTCGTCTTCTCTACGCTCAACGGCTGTCTGGTCAACCTCATCAAGACCGACGTGCCGGGCTATCCCGCGCCGATCGAGGCCGGCCCGACCCTGCGCGAAGTAGTGTGGGGCGTGTCCGACGCGCAGGTGCTCGAGCGCATCGCCCAGCGCCTGGCCGACGAAAAGGGTTTCGAGAACACCGGCGAGCGCGTGTCCTGCATCGATCCCGGCGGCATGCTGGTGGGCTTCCAGGTCAGCCGCAAGAAAGACATCACCATCGATTGCGGTCAGATGAACACCTGGAACGAAAAGCCGCGCCGCAACGCGCGCAGCCCCATCTACGACAGGGCCCAGCCCATCGAGGTGGGCCATGTGGTGTTCTTCGTCAGCGATCTGCAGCAGATGGAAGACTTCTACGTGCAGAAGATCGGCTTTGCGCCTTCTGACCGCTATCCGGGCCGCGGCGTATTCCTGCGCTGCGACGAAGACGGCGGGCACCATGACCTGTTCCTGCTGCAGACTCCCGACAAGAAGGTGGGCCTGAACCACGTCGCCTTTGCCGTGCGCGACATCCATGAGGTGTTTGGCGGCGGCCTGCACATCGACCGCTGCGGCTGGAAGACCCAGCTGGGCCCCGGCCGGCACCCGATTTCGTCCGCCTACTTCTGGTATTTTCAGAATCCGGCGGGCGGCCTCATCGAATACTACGCCGACGAAGACCAGCTCGACAAAGACTGGATACCCCGCGAGTTCGAGCCCGGCCCCACCCGCTTTGCCGAGTGGGCGGTGGATGGCGGCCTGGACGGCAACACGCGCCGCCAGAAAGAAGCCGAAAGCCCCGACGGCAAGTTCCTGACCGACAGGAAGTAGGGCTTCGCCCACGCAAGCCGTAAATCTAAAGCCTGCAAGCCGCTGCCTTTGAGCAGAGTAGCGGCTTGCCCCCACCCAAGCCGTTGCGGGCGGCAAAGCCCGGCCCGGGCTTTGCCGCCCGCGGCGGCGCTCAAGAACCCAAAAAACGCCGCAAGCACATCATTTCCTCCCGGGACCCGGCCAGGAACCTTGCTTCAAAACGTAAGAACGGTAAAAAACACTAGTTGTCATCAAATCGAGACTGTCCCTTTCTAGAGTAGTGGCATCCAACAACGCCCACCCTGGAGATCTCGGATGGCCACGCCTGCCGCAAGCCCCCGTTCACAGCTTCGATACGATCCGGTGCAACTGCTGGGCACCGTCGTAGAGAAGGGGCCCGACAGAGGCTGCCTCGTGCGTTGCGACGGCAAGGACTGGAAGGTGGAGCGCGCCGCCAGCTGCCTGCTGGCGCCCCAAGTGGGAGACGAAGTGCTCCTGTCGGGGCCCGTTCCCGACAGGGTCTATCTGATCGCCGTCGTGCGCCAGGCCGATCCCGATGCCGCGAGGCTGGAACTGGATGGCGACATCCATCTTGCGTCCCTCAAGGGTGGAATTTCGGTGCATTCCGCCCAGGGCCTGGAACTGGGCTGCGCGCAAGGCCTGAGCCTGAGCAGTGAATCCATGGGCCTGCGCGCTCAAAGAGGGATGTTCACCATCGATGAGCTGAATTATCTCGGTCGCCAAGCCCACGTTGCCGTGGCCCGGACAAGCTGGGTCGGTTCCCTGTGCGAGCTTGCCATCGACCGCATCACCCAGGTGGCGCACAGCGTGTTGCGGATGGTACGCGATACCGAGCAACTGCGGGCGGGGCGCCTGGACTACGAGGCCGAACAGACCGCACGCCTGCATGGCGGCCACGCCCTGGTCACCGCCAGGCATCTCGTAAAAGTGGATGCCGATCAGATCCACATGGGTTGAACGCAAGGAACTCCCGATGAATCGACGCGTAGAAGTCAGCACGCCCCTGCCTCCCGGCACCTTGCTGTTCCGATCCATGCATGGTGAAGAAGGGCTTTCCACCTTGTTCGAGTTCGACGTGGACATGGTGTCGGAATCGGCCCAGCTGGATCTCAAGCAGCTTCTCAGTCAGACGATCACGCTCAGGGTGGATCGCGGCAGCTCGCCGCCGCGCTTCCTGAGCGGTCAGGTGGTGCGTTGCAAGCTGGCGGGGCGCGCCACGCCGACCTCGCGCCATTACATCTATCGCGCCACCCTGAGGCCGTGGCTGTGGTACCTGACCCAGACCCAGGACAGCAAGATATTCCAGGAGCGGGCCGTTCCCGATGTCATACGCGAGGTACTGGCCGAATACGACCATCCGGTGGAGTTCAAGCTGAGCGGGTCTTATCGCAAGTGGGACTATTGCGTTCAGTATGAAGAAACCGACTTCGCCTTCATCAGCCGGCTGATGGAGCATGAGGGGATCTACTACTGGTTTCGCCATGAAGAGGGCGTGCATACCCTGGTCATTACCGACGACGTGACCCACCACGAACCCTTTGCCGACCTCGACACCATTCCCTATTTCGGTCCCGACCGCGTCGTGCAGCCCGACCGCGAGCATGTGTCGCGCTGGGAGCCGGCCGAGCAGGTGACGCCCGGAAGCTTTGCCACGGCCGATTACGACTTCAAGAAGCCCGCCGCCAGCCTCGACGTGCTGCGCAGCAACCCGGGTCCGTATTCCCACGGTGATCTGGAGGTCTACGAATGGATGGGCGGCTACACCGACCCCGATCAGGGCGAGCATTATTCGCGCGTCCGGCTCGAGGCCCTGCAGGCCCAGCAGTCCGAGGCATCGGGCCTGAGCAACAGCACCGGGCTGGCACCCGGATATCTGGTGACGCTCAGCAACCACCCCCGCCTGTCCGAGAACCGCGAATACCTGGTTAGGGCGGCAAGCTATCACATTCAGGAAAGCGGCTATTCGACCGACGACGATGGCGAAAGCCTGTTCGAGGTGGGCTTTGTCATGGTGCCCGCCACGGTGCAGTTCCGCGCGCCGCGCGTAACTCCGCTGCCTCGCACGCATGGCCCGCAGACGGCCAAGGTGGTGGGCAAGCCCGGAGAACAGATCTGGACGGATCACTACGGCTGCGTCAAGGTCCAGTTCCGCTGGGACCGCTATGGCAAGAAGAATGAGAACAGTTCGTGCTGGGTGCGTGTTTCCAGTCCGTGGGCCGGCGGCGGTTTCGGGGGCATTCAGTTGCCGCGGGTCGATGACGAGGTCATCGTCGACTTCATTGGCGGGCACCCGGACCGGCCCATTATTATCGGGCGGGTCTACAACGCCAGCAATATGCCGCCTTGGGACCTGCCCGGCAACGCCACGCAAAGCGGCTTCCTCAGCCGCAGCAAGGACGGCGACCGCTCGACCGCCAACGCCCTGATGTTCGAGGACAGGGCCGGCATGGAGCGCATCTGGCTGCACGCCGAACGCGACCTGGCGACCGAGATCGAAGCCAATGAAACCCATACCGTGGAGGGCGATCGGACCACACTCATCATGGGCAGCGATACGCTGACCGTGATGGGGGTGCGGACTAGCACCACGCACGGCCACGAAAGCGAAACCTTCCTGTCGGGTGCGGACCGCACAGTGACCGGCGACGTGAATGAAACCGTGACGGGCAATGAAACACGTACCTTCGTGGGCGATGTCATTGAAACCATCACCGGCAACGTCGATGAAACCATTACGGGCGACCTGACCCAGACCACCACCGGCGAGGTAAGCCGAACCATCACCGGCAACGTCACCGACGAAACCACCGGCAATGTGGACGAAACGATCACCGGCGACCTGACCCAGACCACGACAGGCACGGTCAACCGCAGCATCACGGGCGACGTGACCGACGAAACGACGGGAACCGTCAATGAAACCGTCACGGGCGACCTGACCAGCACGATAGATGGAACGCTGGACCAGACCGTCACGGGTTCGGTCACCATCAACGCCCAGACGGACGTGACGGTGACCACGCCCAAATGGACGGTGAACGTGACCGGCCCCACTGCATTCTGGCAGGACAGCTATGCGCACGGCACGCCGATGCGCCTGAACGTGGTGGGGCTTTCGGCCGACGCCTGGGGCATGCGCGGCCAGGTGTACGGCGTCAATGCCCAATGGGCGCTGGTGAAGCTGGATGGCGCCAAGTACAAGAACAAGACGGGCCTGGTGGAAATGAAGAACGACGTGGTCAGGCTGACCACCGCCGCCGCGGCCAAGATCCAGGCGGGGGGCGCCTACGTGTCCAACCAGATCATCAACTTGTTTACATAGGGCACGCAAGCGCAAGGCAATGAACGATACCGGAAACGCAGCGCGGGACGGCGACTCGATAAACAGGAAGAACGCAGCGGCAAAGAACGGCATGGCGTCTGAAACAAAAATCATCCTGACGGTGGTGGGCATCGCGGTACTGGCGTTTGCCATCTATGTCTGGGGCTTTACCAAGGCCGGCGTGCCCGGCTACGCCTTGTGGCTGGTGGGCGGCTTTATTGCTTTTTTCACGCTGCTGACGCTCAAGAGCCTGCTGCCCGGCCAGGAAGAGAAGCTGGCGCAGCGGCTTGCCGACGGGGTGGGCAAGCCGGCGGTCGGCACCGTGACGGAGATGCGCCGGCGCGGCAGCCTTGAAACCACCACCCATCGCTACGTGTACGTGACACTGGCCCTTGACATGGAGGCGGAAGGCAAGGTGAGCCGCGTCTCGATCAGCGCCAAGATCGAAGAGAACATGCTCGCCGACTTTGCCAGCGGAAAACAGGTCCATCTGCTTTATGACCCTGAAGATCCGGCCGACGCGGCCATAGACCGCGCGAAGAGTCCGGTCAGCATCGAGTAGCCGCGGCATGCGCGTCATCAAGCCTTTGCGGCTGAGCCTGCTGACTCGGCCCTACACCCTGCGCAAACAGCATCGGCTGGGGGTTTCCGTCCTGGCCATGGCCACGCTCGACGAGTGTCCCGTGCTGCTGCCCGAAGCCGAGGTCTGGCGGCAAACCGGCGAGTGGCTGGAAGAGGACAATGTCGTCGACCTGGCCGTTCCCAAGCCTTGCGCGGAGTTCCTCGTTTCGGGCCGGGCCTGGTCGCACCATGCCGACGACCCTGGGCGCGCCGCATTGCGGGTCAGGGTGGGCGGCCATGAGAAGCACCTGCTGGCGTTCGGTAATCGTCACGGCGTGGGCGAGCGCTGGAGCGAGCCCGAGCCATTGCGGGGCGCGCCGGTGGACTGGGGCCATGCCTACGGCGGGCCGGGCATCGACGAGAACCCGTGTGGCACGGGCGCCGCCGCCGGCCCCAATGGCCTGTGGCAGGCCCCAAATGTGGAGGCGCCCGGCCAGAGGTCGTCACGGCCCGGAGAGCGTGGACGGCCTGCATGCTTCGGGCCGGTTTCACCGGTTCGGCCCAGACGTTTCGCCCGCAGCGGCAAGTACGATCCGGCCTGGGTCGAGAACGGCTTCCCCGGCTTTCTCGATACGCTGGACCCGCATTTCTTCAACGCGGCGGAGCCGGACCAGTGGTTGACGGACAGAGACGCCTTCGAACCGGGCACGCCTTATGCCATCTGGAACATGCATGAAACCCGGCAGTGCATGGAAGGGAGCCTGCCGCACTGGCGGGCCCGATGCTTTATTGTCCGGGGCGAAGACGAAGCTTTCGAAGAAGTGCCGCTGCGCCACACCACGGCCTGGTTCTTTCCCGACAGCGAGCGTGTGCTGCTGATGTATCACGGCGCCGCAGCCACCCTGGCCGACGATGCCTCGGACATCAGCGCCATCATGCCGGCGGTGGAGCACACCTGCGAAACCGAGCGGCCTTTCGAGCATTATCGCCGGGTGTTGGCGAAACGCCGGGAGCGGGAGACGGGTCCGCTTCACGCTCTGAAGGACAGCGACCTGCTGCCGCGCTGCGCCATGCGCGACGAAGATTTCTTCAGCACCGACGCCTTGAACCAGCCCCTGATGCTCAACCAGCAAAGGCGCGCCGACCAGTTGCGCCAGGACATGGGCGAGCGGATACGGCAGGCCGGCCGCGACCCGGCCGCCTACGAGATGGACAAGACACTGCCGCTGGAGGTGCGCTCGCTGGACGAGCTGCCCGAGCTGGCTCGCGTCATGCGGCGAGAGGGCAGGCTGGCCAAGGCGTCGATGCTGCGGCAACGGCGGGACGCCCGGCGCAAGCTGGGGCAGGAAGCCGATGCAGGGCAGGGCGGCGCCGAGGCGGCGCTTGCCGCTTCGGAATCGCCCGCGCCCGGCGGGCCGCCCCGCTTCAACAAGAGCGTGCAGGCCTTGGGCATGATCGCCATGGCCGAAGAGGCGCAGACCGACGCCATGGGTTCGGACAGGGTCAGGTCCATGCTGGACGACGGCCAGCGGGGCATGGAAAAGCTCTATCTGGCCGGCGCGCACCTGCAGGAGCCGGCGGCGTCGGCCCTGGGCGGCCGAAGCGTGCGCATGCGCAGGCGGGTGCTGGCGCTGATGCAGGGCAGCCGCGATTTATCGGGCCTGGATCTGACGGGCGTCGATCTGTCGGGCCTGGACCTGTCGGGCGCGCGATGCCGCGGCACCTGGATGGAGGCGGCCGACCTGCGCGGAACCCGCCTGGCGGGCGCCGATCTGACCGAGGCGGTGCTGACGCGGGCACGGCTGCAAGAAACCGACATGAGCCGCGCTGTTTTCAAAGGGGCCAACCTGGGCGGGCTTGTTGCCCGGGATTCCAGCTTTGAGCAAGCCGTTTTCAACGAGGCCATGCTGGACCAGGCATCGTTCACGCGTTGTGTGTTCATCGAGGCCGCCATCGAGCAGTGTTCGCCCGGTGAGCTCGAACTGGTCGACTGCGATTTTGTGCGAGCCCGCCTTGACGTGGTGAACTTCTGGCGCGAATCGCGGTTCCTGCGCGTGCGCTTCGATCGGGCAGCATTCAAGCGCGTTGTCTGGCTCAATTGCGAACTGGAAGACCTGCGCTTCGAACATGCGCAGCTTAGCGCATGCGGCTGGGTGCAAAGCGACTGCAATGCGCCCATGTCGTTCCGGCATTGCCACTTGCAAACCTGCTGCGTCGTTCAGACCGATATGCCGGGCGCCCAATTTTCCAATGCCTGGATCGAGGAAAGCAGCTTGCGAGGCATTGACCTTGAAGGGGCGAGCTTTGACGGCGCGCGGCTGCAGTCGTCCGATCTGTCCGAGTCGAACCTGGGCGAAGCCAGCTTTTATCGCGCCGATGCAAACGGGTCGCTGCTGATGCAATGCAACCTGAGCGGCGCCGACCTGCGCGAGTCGGACTGGATCGACGCCATCCTGTCCAAAAGCGACTTTCGTTTCGCCGATCTTGGCCGCGCCAACCTGTTTCGTGCCGATGTATCGCAAAGCAGGCTGGACGCAAGCACCGGAATGGCCCAAACCTACGTCAAGTGGGCCAAGACCGTGCCGGCTGCGACGGATGAAGGAGAGGGCGCATGAACGATGCAGAAGCCTTTCGGCGGCGGATCAAGGGCGGGGAGGCCATTGCCGATCTCGATCTGCGGCCCTTGGCACTGACCCCCGGCGACTATGCCGGGGCGGTGCTGGTTCGCTGCGACTTGCGCGGCATGGCCCTGAGTGGGCAAGACTGGACCGATTCCCGCTTCTACGATTGCCTGCTGGATGGTACGGACTGGCGGGGCGCCGTGCTGGACGACTGCGCCTTCAATGGCTGCGAACTGAACGGGGCGGTGTTGCGCCAGGCCGTCTTGGGGAATATGAGCTGGTCGATGTGTGCGGCGCAGGAGGCCGACTTTACCGGCGCGGCATTGACCGATTGCCATTTCACCCGCTGCGCCTTGACCAGGGCCCACTTTGCCCAGGCCCACCTTTCGGCCGGCTCGTTCTCAGAGTGCGGTCTGGAGGGGCTTGAACTGAGCCAGGCCAGGCTCGCGCGCACCCTGATCTATGGCGGCGATCTGTCGCAGGCCAGCGTGCGAGAAATGGCCTGGGAAGGCGTGGTGGCGGTTGAGCTGTCGCTTGCGGGCCTGGACCTGAGCGGCTTGCGTCTGTGGCGTTGCCAGCTTACCGAAGCCCGCATGGACGGCTGCAAGCTGGAGGCGGCCGATCTGGAGCAAAGCAGTTTCAAGGGGGCCTCGTTGCGCCAAGCCCGCCTTTCGGGAGCGAAAGCGGCGCGGGCCATGTTCGTCAAGGCCGACCTGCATCAGGCGCAGTGCCGGGGCGGGCGGTTTCCGCAGAGCCTTTGGGCCGACGCCTTGCTCGAGGGCGCCGACTTCAGCGGCGCGGAGCTGAGCCAGGCCATCTTCCACCGCGCGCGTTGCCGTGGCGCTGTGTTTTCCCATGCAGGCCTTTCGTACACCGATTTTTCCTACGCCGACCTGCGCGATGCCGACCTGCGCGAGGCCCGTTTCATGCGGACGCAATTGCACCGGGCGGTAACCCTGGATACGCGCTGGAGCTCGCGCGCCGGCGTACTGGAGAACGACCCTCACCTGTATGAAGCCGAACTGTGGTCGGCCGCGCGGCCCACGGCCGGGCTGGCCGGCCCCCAGCCCCCGGGAGACCCATAGCATGTTTGCAAACTGTCAGTTGATGGGGATGGACCTGGCGTTTCCAGACATCTGCAAGACGCCGCCGGCCTTGATTCCCATTCCGTATCCCAATTTTGCGCTGGGGCCCATGGGCATTCCCAATGCCTGGAATATCTTGCTGATGGGCATGCCGGCCCACAACCTGCTGACCACCATACCGCTGACCAACGGCGACAACCCGGGACTGGCTCTGGGCCTGATCTCGCCTTCAGTCATGGGGCCGTCGCGGCACATTACCTGCGTGCCCAATGTGTTGTTCAAGTGCATACCCGCAACGCGCCTGACCAGCCTGGCGGTGCAGAATCGTTGCAACGCACTGGGCATGCGGGTCATCCCCAGCCAGATCAAGGTATTGCTGCTTGGCGCAGGGGGTGGCGGCGCGGCCAGCGCGGCCAGCAAGGCCGCCAGAAGCGCACAAGGCGCAGGCAAGGCTGCCCGAAGCGCTTCCAAGGGCAAGAATGCGAGCAAGGGCCACAATGCAAAGACCTCTTCGGGCAAGGGACCGAAGAAGAAGAGCCTGCGTGAGCAATACCTGGGCCGCACGCCCGGCAAGAATTCCCGCACCGGGCGTGACGTGCAGGCGCGCATGCGCAAGAATGGCGAACTGAAGGAAGACCCGCTGACGGGCAAGACGATATTCAAGGCCTCGGATGGAAAATGGTACCCCCTGAAGAAGGCCGACATGGCCCACAGGACGGACGCGGTGAAATGGTGGAACAGCACGGGCAGGAAGTACGGCGCCAAATCGCCCAAGGTGCGCGAATGGATGCTCAAGCCGAAGAACTACAAGCTGGACCACTACAGCCTGAACCGCTCGGCCGGCGCTAAACTTAAAGACCGCTATCTGCCTCCGCTGCGCTAGACTCAGGCCCGGGTGCTGCGATGGCCATCAGAATGGCCACGTGCCACAAGCATGTTGAACAGAAAGCATACAAGCATTGATCACAACAGGAAAACGATATGGCAGAGCCGATTCCCCTTACGCCCCAGGTAACCGAGAAGTTGTACGAGCAGGGTGGCCTGGGCCGCGAGGCCCTCGCGGCCGGCGACGTGAAGGCCGCCGAGGCGCATTTCCTGGCGGCCTGGAACTGCATTCCCGAGCCTCGCCTGCAACACGATTTTGCCGGCCCGATGACCGTGGCCCTGACCGAGTTCTATCGCGACAACGGCATGGCCGCCAAGGCCATGCCCTGGCTGGCCCTGGCGCGCGAAGCCTATGGACCCGCTCCCAACCCGCATACCGAGTTCCTGGCGGCAACCGTACACTACCAGGCCGGCGAGCTGGACGAGGCCTTCGTGCTGTTCGACAGTCTGTACAAGCAGTACAGGCGCCGGCCTTTCCAGGACGAGAAAACGGAGTATCTTTCTTTCTATCTGGGCAGGGCCGGCGGCAAGGGCTAGAGCATACGGCACAGCGAACCGGGCCCGTGTCCTGCACCGGGCCTTTTCAACACCCACAGGCGACATCGCACGAGGACTCAATGGAACTTCCCGATCACATCTATGCGCAGGTCGAGATCCTGGCCGAACAGGGAAACGAAATGCTGGACGACGAAGACTACGAGGGTGCGTTGGCCTCGTGGAGCGAAGCCCTAGAGCTTCTGCCCGAGCCGCGCAATGATTGGGACGCTGCGATGTGGCTGCATGCTTCCATGGCCGAGGCCCACTACCAGTTGCGGGACTTCGAGTCGGCTCGCGACGCCATGTACGATGCGCTCAATGCGCCGGGCGGCAACGAAAACCCCTACGTGCATTACATGCTGGGCAAGGCGCTGTTGCGCCTGGATGATGAAAAGGCCGTCGATGCGCTGTTGCGCGCCTATATGCTGGACGGCGAAGACATCTTCGACAGCGATGAAGAAGAAGGTCCCGATGCCCTGCGCCTGTTGCAGGAAAGAGGTCTGGCCGACGAATGAAACGTCAGCAATCGTAGCCGCATGCCCATGCATGGCCGCCATGCCTATGTCCATGCTTACCCCCGCATGGGTAAGTCCGGCAATGAGCCTCGCGACGGGCCAGGCGTGGGCTTCTCGTCGAATCCCGCCTGATGCGCGGGCGCGGGTGCAATCTTTCAGGAAACAAGGAGCTTCGGCTCCTTTTCTTTTGTTCGTCGTTGTGAATGCGGCATGATCAGCACGCGGAGCAACACAATCTTAAAGAGTGTAAGAAAGGGAACCTGTCACATTGGAATAAAGGGCGCTCCCTAGAATTTCGGTCGAAACGAAAGGTTTGTCCGGCCATGGACAAGCCGTTCGACAAAGAAGCAATTGTTGAGACCGATGACCACACTTCCTCCCTTATTCGCGTCGTTCGATCACGGCCGCCCCTGCGGCCACGACATGGAATACAGCCCGGAATTCCTGGCCTTGCAGCAGGCGGCGGTGGCCAGGCCCGAGCAGCAGTTCGGCGCTACCATCATTCCGGCTGAAGCGCCTGACTGGACAGCGGTGGAGCGCGAGGCGCTCGCCTTGTGCGAACGCACCTGCGACGTGCGCGTGCTGGCGCTGCTTGCGCAGGCGTGGACCGAACTGCGGGGCCTCGAAGGCTTTGCGCAAGGCGTGGAGCTGATCGCCTCCACGCTTGAAGACCGCTGGGCGGACATCTTCCCGCGTCTTTACCTGGACGACGAGTACGATCCGATGCCGCGCGTCAATGCCCTGGCCGCGTTGGCCGACACCCATGGCATGGGCCGTGCGATGCGCGATTCGCACCTGCTGGACGATGTGCACGGGCAGATCACGGTCCGCAATGCCGAGGCCCTGCTGGACGGCAGCGTGACCCGGATGGAACTCTACCCCGGCGGCCGCGCAAGGCTTTGCGATGCGCTGAGGCACGCCTTCGGGGCGGGAGCGCCGAAAGTGGCGGCGGTGTCGCGGGCGCTGGATGCGCTGGCCCGCATCCGGAGCATCGTGGCGCGCGAGGCGGGTGCGGAGTGGGCGCCCGATTTCTCTGCACTGGAACGGAGCCTGGGCTTGATTTGCGCCTTGCGCCAGGACGGCCCCGCGGCCCCGGCGGCCGAAGCCGACCTTGACTTGCCGGCTTCGGATGCGTCAAGGAGCGATGCGCGCCAGGCATCCGCCCGGCCGGAGCCATCCGCGCCTTCGTGGCGCGACGTGACCATCGAATCGCGTGACGATGCCTTGCTGGCCCTGGAGCAGGTCTGCCGTTATTTCGACACCCATGAGCCAAGCCATCCCGCCCCGTTGTTGATACGACGGGTGCAGCAAACGGTGCCCCTGAACTTCCAGGAGCTGTTGAAGAACCTGGCGCCGCAGGGCGTCGAACAATTTTCCGCATGGACCCCGCGCAGCGATTGAACGGTCGTCCTGAATCAACGAACACAGCGTTTAAATCAGCCAGAGCAAGGAGCAGAACATGGCGACAAGCAAAAGCGGGCAGAAGTTCGTGGCGCGCAACCGGGCGCCGCGCGTGCAGATCGAATACGACGTCGAGATCTATGGCGCCGAGCGCACGATACAGCTTCCCTTTGTCATGGGCGTCATGGCGGATCTTGCCGGCAAGTCGCGGGAACCCCAGCCGGAGATCGGCGAGCGCCGTTTTCTGGACATCGATATCGACAATTTCGATGACCGCATGAAGGGCGTCAGGCCCCGGGCCGCCTTCCATGTGCCCAACACGCTGACGGGCGAGGGCCAGCTTGCCGTCGACGTCGAGTTCCAGAGCATGGACGATTTTTCGCCGGCCTCCGTGGCCCGCAAGGTCGAGGCGCTGGAAAAGCTGCTGGAGGCGCGCACCCAGCTCGCCAACCTGCTGACCTATATGGACGGCAAGGCGGGAGCCGAAGAGCTGATCAGCGAAGTGTTGCAGAACCCCGCGCTGCTCGATGCCCTGGCAGCGCAGCCCAATCCGGCATCCGTCACGGAAAGCGAGCTGCCCGTGGACGAAACCGGCAACAAAGAGGAATGAGCCCCATGAACGCACAAGCCCCGGAGGCGGCACGTCAAGGCGCGGCCAGCGCCGATGCCGGAGAACTGGCCGCGCTGCTGCAGAAGGAATTCAAGCCCAAGACCGAACAGGCCCGCACGGCGGTGGAGCAGGCGGTGCAGACGCTGGCGCGGCAGGCGCTGGACAATGCGGTCACCATGTCTTCGGACGCCTATCAGGCGATCCAGGAGATTATTGCCGAGATAGACCGCAAGATGTCCGAGCAGATCAACCTGATCATGCATCACAACGACTTCCAGGCGCTCGAAGGCGCCTGGCGCGGCTTGCATTACCTGGTCAACAACACCGAAACCGACGAGCTGCTGAAGATACGCGTCATGCCCATCTCGAAGAAGGAGCTGGGCCGCACCTTGAAGCGGCACAAGGGCGCGGGTTGGGACCAGAGCCCGATCTTCAAGCGCGTATACGAAGAAGAGTACGGCCAGTTCGGCGGCGAGCCCCTGGGCTGCATCGTGGGCGACTACTACTTCGACCATAGTCCGCAAGACGTGGAACTGCTGGGCGAGATGGCCCGCATCTCGGCGGCGGCCCATTGCCCTTTCATTTCGGGGGCGTCGCCGGACGTCATGCAGATGGACAGCTGGCAAGAGCTGGCCAACCCGCGCGACCTGAGCAATATCTTCACCAACACCGAATATGCTGCCTGGCGCAGCCTGCGCGAAGCCGAGGACTCGCGCTATGTGGGCCTGGCCATGCCGCGCTTTCTGTCGCGCCTGCCCTACGGTGCGCGCACGCATCCGGTGGACGAGTTTGATTTTGAAGAGGACACCGACGGCGCCAGCCATGATCGCTACACCTGGTCGAACTCGGCCTATGCCATGGCGGTCAACATCAACCGCTCGTTCAAGCAGTATGGCTGGTGCACGTCGATTCGCGGGGTGGAGTCGGGCGGCGCGGTCGAGAACATGGTGTGCCATACCTTCCCGACCGACGACGGCGGCGTCGACATGAAATGCCCCACCGAGATCGCCATCAGCGACCGGCGCGAAGCCGAACTGGCCAAGAACGGCTTCATGCCTCTTGTGCACCGCAAGAACTCGGATTTTGCCGCCTTCATCGGCGCCCAGTCGCTTCAGAAGGCGGCCGAATACCACGATGCCGATGCGACGGCCAATGCCAGGCTGGCCACAAGGCTGCCTTATCTTTTTGCCTGCTGCCGCTTCGCCCACTACCTGAAATGCATCGTGCGGGACAAGATAGGTTCCTTTCGCGAGCGCGACGACATGGAGCTGTGGCTCAACGACTGGATCATGAATTACGTGGACGGCGATCCGGCCAATTCCTCGCAGGAAACCAAGGCGCGCAAGCCTCTCGCGGCCGCCGAGGTGCAGGTGCAAGAGATCGAAGACAACCCAGGTTACTACGCGGCGAAATTCTTCCTGCGTCCCCATTATCAGCTCGAAGGTCTGACTGTGTCTTTGAGGCTGGTATCGAAGCTGCCGTCGCTCAAGCAGAGCGGCGGTTGAAGCAATGGCAGTTGCCAAGAATCATGGTCTTCATACGTTCAATCAGGAGAGTTCCGTGGCTGTAGATATGTTCATGAAAATCGAGGGCGCCAGCGGTGAGTCGAGGGATGCCAACCACAAAGACTGGACCGACATCCGGTCGTTCGCCTGGGGCGCGACGCAACCCGGCTCGATGACCGCGGGCGGTGGCGGCGGCATCGGCAAGGCGAACTTCAACGACCTGCACGTGGTCGCGCGCATCGACAAGGCCGCGCCCGCGGTGATGAAGCATTGCGCCAGCGGCAAGCACCTGCCCAAGATCGAGCTGTCGATGTGCAAGGCGGGCGGAACCCAGGTCGAGTATTCGAAGATCACCCTGGACGATGTGCTGGTGACGTCGGTGCAGGTGTCGGCCGACAAGGAGTCCGAGGTCGTACTGGTCGAGTATGCCTTCCAGGCCGCCAAGGTGCGCCAGCAGTACTGGGAGCAGAACGACAACGGCGGCAAGGGCGCAGAGAGCCTGGTCGCCTGGGACATCAAGCAGAACAAAGAAGTCTAAGCAAGTCGGCGGGCCGCATCGCTTGCGTTGCGGCCCGTCGTGCATGGAGTGGGATTGAAATCCGATCGCTATAGCCTGCACCCGGTGCAGGATCGTTTCCAGCCGGCGCTGCTGGATCGGCTGACCGACACCGCGCCGCGCCGCGCCGCCGATCCGGCGGGCGGGGCCATTCTGACTCATGCCGAACTGCGCCAGTCTGTATTGCGCGACCTGCGCTGGCTGCTGAACACGCTCAATCTCGAGACGACCCACGACCTGGCCGCCCATGCGCAGGTACGGGAGTCAACACTGAACTACGGCATAGGCGCCATGGCGGGGCGGCGCATGTCCGAGGTCGATTGGCTGGATCTTGAAACAGCCATCACTCAGGCCATACGAACCTTCGAGCCCCGCATCCTGTCCGAGACGCTGGTCGTGCGCTGTGCGACCGAGGCGGACACACTCGTGCATCACAACATCGTCAGCCTCAGCATCCAGGGCATGCTCTGGTGCATTCCCTATCCGCTGGCCTTCCTGTTTCGCACCGAGATCGACCTGGAGAGCGGCGACGTGGCGCTGGCCGACATGGGGGCCGCTGCATGAACCCCGCGCTGCTCGACTACTACAACAAGGAACTTGCCTACCTGCGGGAAATGGGTGCGGAGTTCGCGGCCGGCTATCCCAAGGTGGCGGCGCGCCTGGGCATGAACGGCACCGAGGTGGCGGACCCCTACGTAGAGCGGCTGCTCGAAGGCACGGCCTTCCTGACGGCGCGCATCCAGATGAAGATGGATGCCGAGTTTCCCCGGCTGACCCAGCGCCTGCTCGAGGTGATACATCCGAACTATCTTGCGCCCACGCCGTCGATGGCCGTCGTGCAGTTCGAGCCCAGCATGAACGAAGGTTCGCTGGCCAAGGGTTTTACCCTGCCTCGCGGAACGCAGTTGCGAAGCGGCCTGGCGCCCGGTGAGCAGACCCGCTGTGAGTTCTCGACCGGGCACGACGTCACCTTGTGGCCCCTGCGCATGGTTCACGCGGCGGTCATCGACACGCCCGCCGACCTGCCGCTGACGGGCCTTTCGACATCCCGGGGCGGGAATCCGGTGCGCAGCGCCCTGAGGATGCGAATCGAGGTATGCGGCGGCGCCTTGCTGGGCGAGCTCGACGTGGACAGACTGGAGTTCTTCGTGAACGGGCAGGACGTCCACGCCAGCCGCTTGATGGAACTGGTGGGGGCCCACAGCCGCGCCGCCGTCTGCCATGGCACGGAGCGGCCCGTCCGCATGGCGGGCAGGCTGGACGCGGACGCCGTCCGCCATGAGGGCTTCGGTACTGACCAGGCCCTGCTGCCGGTGGATACAAGGGTGTTCCAGGGCTACAGGCTGCTTCAGGAATATGCCGCTTTTCCCGAGCGTTTCCTGTTCTTCAGCGTGGCGGGCCTGAGGCCGCATCTGCGCCGGCTCGCGCAGCAAGGGCCTGTCAAGGACTTCGAGCTGACGCTGCTGTTCGACGACGCGGCGTCCGCCTTGCGCGAGGTCATTACGGCGCAGCACCTGGCCTTGCATTGCGTGCCGGTGGTGAACCTCATGGCGCGCAGGGCCGACCGCATCGTCGTCTCGCCGCGCCAGCATGAACATCATGTAGTGGTCGAGCGCACGCGCCCGCTGGATTTCGAGGTCTATGCCGTGACGGCGCTGACCGGACACGCCCCGGCCGGCCCCATGCAGACGTTCAGGCCCTTTTATCAATCGGTATCGCAGGACGATGGCGACTATGGCGCCTATTACAGCCTGCGGCGCGAGCCGCGCGTGGTTCCCGATGGGCCGAAGCAGGCGGCCGCCCGCAGCGTCTATACGGGCAGCGAGTGCTTTGTTTCACTGGTCGACCGTAACGACGCGCCGTATTCCGAGAAACTGCGCCACCTCGGCATCGAGGTTTTGTGCACCAATCGCGATCTGCCCCTGCTGTTGCCCCGGGGCGTGGACGGCGACTTCAGCCTGCGCGTGTCGGCGCCCGTGGCTGCCCTTCGCCTCTTGAAAGGGCCCTCACGGCCACGCCCGGCACTGGCCGAGGGTGCGGCCGCATGGCGGCTGATCAGCCAGCTTGGCCTGAACTACGCGAACCTGCTCGATGCCGGACAGGAGCAGGGCGCCGACATGCTGCGTGAACTGCTGGGCAATTATGCGCCGTTGGCCGAACCGGCCCTGAGAAGGCAGATCGAAGGCCTGCGCCGTGTGTCGATGTCGCCCGCCTTTCGCCGCCTGCCCATGCCGGGCCCGATACAGATGGGACGAGCGGTGCGCATCGATCTGCAGGTGGATGAATCGGCATTCTCGGGTTCCAGCCCTTTTGTATTCGGTGCGGTGCTCGAACGCTTCCTGTCCCGGCATGTGTCGATCAACACCATGACCGAAACCGTGCTTTCTTCCATGCAGCGAGGCGAAGTGGCCCGCTGGGCCCCCAGGCTGGGCGCCAGGGCGGTCGTCTAGCGTGGGCCAGCGGCGGGAGAAAGCATGAGCACGCGTACGGTCGATCACTCAGGCGCGGGACGCGCGGGCGGCATCCAGGCATGAACATGCACGATGGTTGCGACATGAAAGCGGCCTTGGCAAAGGCCGAGGCCTCGGCACAGCCCAGACCGCTGACACAGGCGTTCTGGGCGCGCCTGCAGGCGCATCCCTACGAACAGGATATTTTCCAGGCCTTGCGATGGATCGATGCGCGCGGCGGCTCGAACAAGCGCCTGGGCCGCGCAGGCACGCCGCGCCACGAGCGGGTGCGCGTGCGTCAGATGCCCCATATGGTGTTCGCGCCTTCCACCCTGGCGTCGGCCGAGCCGCCCCGGGACGGACGGCCCGCAAGGCTTTCGATATACAGCTTCGGGCTGTTCGGGCCCAACGGGCCGCTGCCCTTGCACATGACGGAGTATGCGCGCGAACGGCTCATCCACCATGGCGATGGTGCGCTGACCGCTTTTGCGGACATCTTCCACAACCGGCTGATCCTGCTGTTCTACCGTGCCTGGGCCGACGCCCAGAGCGCGGCAAGCCTGGATCACGCCCAGGAAGACTTCAGCCGCCATCTGGCCGGCCTTCTGCACCGGCCCGCTTTCGAACCGGCCCGCGGCGCCATTGCGCCGCATGCGCGCTATGTGATGGCCGGCCACCTGTTGCGCCAGACGCGCAACCCCGAGGGCCTGATCCAGATCCTGGGTGCTTATTTCGGGCTGGCGGTCCGCCTGCGCGAATTCCATGCGCGCTGGTTGCGGCTGGAGCCCGACGACAGGCTGGCGCTGGGCTCGCGCCTTGGCCTGGGACAGGGAAGCGTGCTGGGCATTGCCGTGCGCGACGCCCAGCACGGATTCCGGCTCGAGCTGGGGCCCATGCGCAAGGCCGACTACATGGCGTTCCTGCCCGGACGCAGGAAGTGGCGGCAGCTGCGCGACTGGGTCAGGGAGTATGTGGGCATCGAGTTCGCCTGGGACGCCCGGCTGGTGCTGGATAGGCGCGATGTGCAGGGCGTCGTGCTGGGCGCTGCGATGCCCTTGGGCCAGGCCAGCTGGCTGGGACGGCGTTCCGCCAACATGGGCCACGCGGGCGATCTCGTGGTGGCGCCCGAAGCACGGGCCCATTCTAAAAACACTTATGCAGGACAGGAACATAATGTCTGACATCAACCGCATGGAGCTCTTCGGCAAGCTGGACGCCACGCTGTACAGAACGCTTGAAGGGGCGACCAGCTTCTGCCGCTTGCGCGGCCACACGCACGTGGAGCTGGTGCACTGGCTGCATCAGCTGCTGCATGCCGACGCTGCCGACCTGCAGTGCATTGCACGGTATTTCGAGATGGACGAGGCGGCGCTGCAGCGCGGGCTGATCGCCGCGCTCGAACGGCTGCCCCGGGGTTCCGGGTCGGTGGCTGACCTGTCCGAGCACATCGATGCCGCGGTGGAGCGCGGCTGGATGTACGGCTCGCTCAAGTTCGGCGCCGAGCGGATACGAGGCGGCCACCTTTTGCTGGGCCTGCTGAAGACTGCCTCGCTGCGCGGGGTCCTGTACGGCATAAGCGGCGAATTCCAGAAGATTCTGCCGGACGTACTGCTGAGCGAATACGCGGCCATTACCGACGGGTCCACGGAGGCGGCCGAATCGATGCCGACCGTGGCCGGGGTGTCGGCCGGCGGGGGGGCCGGCGGAAGCGACGTGCTGGCCAGCTATGCCACCGACCTGACGGCCCGGGCGCGCGAAGGCGCCATCGACCCGGTTGCGGGGCGCGACGAGGAAATCCGCCAGATCATCGATATTCTCCTGCGCCGGCGCCAGAACAATCCGTTGCTGGCCGGCGAAGCGGGAGTGGGCAAGACGGCGGTGGTCGAAGGCCTGGCCCTGAGACTGGCGCGCGGCGACGTGCCGCCGGCCCTGCGCGGCGTGCGCCTGCTGCTGCTGGACATCGGATTGCTGCAGGCGGGCGCCGGGGTCAAGGGCGAGTTCGAGCAAAGGCTGCGCCAGGTGGTCGATGCGGTGCAGGCCAGCGAGACGCCTATCGTGCTGTTCATCGACGAGATACACACCCTGGTAGGCGCCGGCGGGACGGCCGGCACGGGCGATGCCGCCAACCTGCTCAAGCCCGCCCTGGCACGCGGCCAGCTGCGCACCATAGGCGCGACCACCTGGGCCGAATACAAGCGCCACATCGAGAAAGACCCCGCATTGACGCGCCGCTTCCAGCCCATACAGATCTCCGAGCCCCGGCCGGACGAGGCGGTGGTCATGCTGCGCAGCCTGGCCGGCACGCTCGAGGGCCACCATGGCGTGCTGTTGCTGGACGAGGCGATCGACGCGGCGGTGCGTCTGTCCTACCGGTACATACCCGCAAGGCAACTGCCGGACAAGGCCGTGGCCCTGCTGGACACGGCATGTGCGCGGGTCGCGGTCAGCCAGCATGCAACGCCGGGGCCGGTGGAAGACGCGCGCCGTCGCATCGAATCGCTGGATATCGAGCACGGCATCATGCAGCGCGAGGCCCGGCTGTGCCTGGAGCGGGGCGAGCGCTTGCAGGCATGCGCCGCCGGCCGCCAAGCGGCCGAGCGCGAACTGGCGGCGCTGGAGAGCGCCTGGGAAGAAGAAAGGACGCTGGCCGCGCGCCTGAGGGCATTGCGCGAGCAGGTGGCGGCTACGGGGCTTGAGGCGAGCAGTGCCGCACAATCGCCCATACCCATGGCCGCATCCGGCGGTGTCGATGAGCATGACGAAGCGGGGCGGGAATCGCTCGACGACGCCCGCCGCGAACTGGCCGAGGTCCAGGCGCGGCTGGCCGCCCTGCAGGCTGAGAGCGCCTTGGTGTTTCCCGCGGTCGATTCGGCCTGCGTCGCGGCGGTGGTGGCCGAATGGACGGGCATTCCCGTGGGGCGCATGGTCCGGGACGAGGCGGACACGGTGCTGCGTCTGGGCGAGCTGCTCGAGCGGCGCGTGGTGGGCCAGCGCCATGCCCTGGATCTGATCGCCCAGCGCATCCAGTCCTCGCGCGCGCGCCTGACCGACCCCGAGAAGCCGGTCGGTGTGTTCATGCTGTGCGGCCCCAGCGGCGTCGGCAAGACCGAGACGGCGCTGGCGCTGGCCGAGACGCTATACGGCGGCGAGCAGAACCTCATCGTCATCAACATGAGCGAATTTCAAGAGGCGCATACCGTTTCGACGCTCAAGGGCGCACCGCCGGGCTATGTGGGCTATGGCGAGGGCGGGGTGCTGACCGAAGCCGTGCGGCGCCGGCCGCACAGCGTCGTGCTGCTGGACGAAGTCGAGAAGGCGCACCGCGACGTGCACGAACTGTTCTTCCAGGTGTTCGACAAAGGCTGGATGGAGGACGGGGAAGGGCGGGCCATCGATTTTCGCCACACCGTCATTTTGCTGACCTCGAACATCGGCACGCGCGAGATCTCGATGATGTGCCGGCATCCCGACAACGTGCCCACGCCGCAACGGCTGGGTGAAGTGCTGCGCCAGCCTTTGCTGGAAGCGTTTCCGCCGGCCTTGCTGGGCCGGCTGGCCGTCGTGCCTTACTATCCATTGCCTGACGCCATGCTGGCCCGGATCGTCGCCATGCACATGGCGAGGCTGGTCGACCGTCTGCGCGACCACCACGGCATCGAACTGAAGGTGGACGAGTCCGCGACGGCGCTTATCGTCGAGCGCTGCGTCGAGGTCGAGTCGGGCGCACGCATGATAGAGGCCATCGTGGTCAACAACGTGCTGCCCCGTATCAGCCGCCGCGTCTTGGATGCGGCGCTTGCGGAAGGCGCTTTGAAACGGATCGCGCTGTCGGCCCGTGGCGGAGAGTTCTCCTACGAGTTCGACTGACGCGCGTCGGCGGCGTCGAGCACGGCGCTGATGTCGTCCCGGTGTTCCGGCGGGCCAAACAAGGGCGCCGCGTCATCCAGGACGGTGGGGCGCGTATCCGACAGAATGTGCCCTTCGCCGCCGTCAGGGGCCGGCGGAGTGGGGCTGCCCACGGGAACCACACCGGGCCCGGCCAGCAGGCTGTCGAAGATATCGCGGGCCTCTTCCGCCTCGGCGGTTTCCGCCTGAACGGCTGCCTTGGCGACCTCGGCCTGGATGGCCGCGGCGCCGTCCATGCCGTCTTCCAGACTCGAGCCCGCGGCAGCCGCAGCCGTCTCGGCCGCGGCGCCCGCAGGTTCGAGCACCAGGGCGTGGCCGCCTATATGCAAGGTGTCTCCGGGATGCAAGTAGGCCGACTGGCGCAGACCAAGAGGACGGCCGTCGATGGATACCCGGCCCACGGCGCTGAGGTTCTCGATGCTGCACAGTTCGTCGCGCATGCGCACGACGGCTTGAATGCGTCCGAGGGGCTGCGCCGCCGACGCCGCCAGGGACAGGTCGGCATCCGGCGCGCATCCCAGCGTGCCGGCGGGCGCCGACAGCTCAAGCAGCCGGTGTGTCGGCATGTGTGTTCCCGGCGGGGCCGAGACCGGCCTGAACCTGACGGTAACCGGGTTCGGCAGGGCTGGATCCGGATTTCGCCTTGCCGGACATGGGTCCTGCGCGGCGGGGTTTTCACTTTGCATCGAGCTTTGAATTTGCATTGTCGACTTCTCACTGGCATCAACGAACCCTGAAACGGGGTTTATGGGCGTCCGGCGCTTCGTGGACGGGACCGGGCCGCCTCATCGATTCGGGGCTTTTGTTTTTTCATAGACCGGCCCCCACATGGGATGCCGCCGCTCGGATTCAGGCAGCTCGTAATCAGGATAGCGTGCCGCAAGGCGGGAGAAGCTGCGCTCGCAGCGCCGCGCGTCGTCAAGAAGGCAGTAGCTGAAGGCCTGCAGCTTGAGCGCCTCGATGTGCATGTCGCGCGGCGCGGTCTGAAGGTCTGCCGACAACCCCACTTGCTGGGCGACCTGGGCGTAGCGGCCCGCCTCGTATGCCGTGCGGATTTCGGCCAGGGCCTGCTCTTGCGCGGGTGTGGCGGGCTGGGCGCCGATGCCGGCCTGATGGGCGCAAGAGGCAAGCAGAAGGCCGCCCAGCGTCGCAGCCAGAAGACGTAGGGTCGAGTTCATTGTGTCGCAGGTCTCCATTGCAGGAAGTGAACGGGGAGTCGGGTCATGCTAGCTCCGGCCGATGACGGAAATTTGACGGTGTGCGGAAAGATGGGCAAGCAAATGCTGCCAAATCCTTTCCGGATGTATCGGAGGTAAGACTGTTTGGCTGTAACGCCGCTGTCTTGTGATTTGTGTCTGATGTGGGCCGAGCACAAGGGTGGATAGGCATCGCATCCACCAAAAAAGTATGGAGTCTGGATGATTGCAAGGCGATTGGAGTTTTTTTTGCCGTGGGGCCGCCCCAAGGCGAAAAAGGGCGGCAAGCAGGCGTCGGCCTGCGCAGCATGGGGGCTTTTCCTGCTGGTCCTGTTGAGCATGGCATTGGCCGGATGCGCGGCCACCGAAAGCAAGCTGGCCGTACCCTACGAGATCCGGTTTGAAACCGCGCAGGACGTGAACCCCGATTCCAGCGGGCGTCCATCGCCCATACAGATCACGCTGTATGAACTCAAGACGCCCGGCGCCTTCCAGGCGGCCGACTATTTTTCGCTTCAGGGCAAGGCGAGGGAAACGCTGGGCGCCGATCTGCTGGACGTGCAGCGCCTTACGCTGATGCCGGGCCAGCAGCTCGAGCTGGAGCGCTCCGGCCACGTCGAGGCGCGGGCCCTGGGTATCGTCGCGGGCTATCGCGACCTGGATGCCAGCGCCTGGCGGCTGCTGCTTGACCTGCCGAAAAGCCGCAGCACCAATATCTACAAGTTCTGGCAGTTCTCGCCCGGCGGAGCCGAGATAGAACTGGGGGTGAACCAGAAGGGCGTCACCATCATTTCATACGACGACTGAGGACAGGCTGCGGCATGCGCCCGTTTCCCACCCACCCAAGCAACGAGCAATCATGATGGAACAGAAGAAAGTGGTCTGGTCCGAGGGCATGTTCCTGCGCCCTCATCACTTCCAGCAGCAGGAGCGCTATCTGGAAGGCCAGGCCAGGATACGAAGCGAGTGCGTCGACGGCATCGCCTGGGGCTTTCGCAGGCTGGACCTGGACGACGATGCCCTGGCGTCCGGCGCCGTCGCCCTGAAGTCGGCAACCGGTGTCTTTCCCGATGGAACGCCATTCTCGTTTTCGTCTGCAAGCGATGCGCCGCCTGCGCTGCAAGTGCCCCCGGAGGCGCAGGGCAGGAAGATACTGCTTGCCGTCGCCCGTTCGCGCGGCGGCGAGCAGGACGTGGCCTTCGATGACGCGCCCGGTTCGCTGGCGCGCCATGACGTGACCGAAAGCGAGCTGGAGGACGCCTGCGACGTCAATCTCGAGCCGGCCGTACTGCAGCTGGGCCGCCTTCGCTTGCGACTGGCTTTCGAGGGAGAGGCGCTGGGAGACTGGGTGACGCTGGGCGTGGCCCGCGTTGCCGAGCGGCGCAGCGATCATCGGGTGGTGCTCGACGAGGCTTATGTGCCCCCGGTGCTGGCCGTGGGGGCCGCCGCGGGGCTGCGCTCGTGGCTGCGCGAGGTGCGGACCCTGCTTGAGGCGCGGGGCGCCGTACTGGCTCAACGCATGTTGCAGCCCGGGCGGGGCGGCGTTTCGGAACTGGCCGAGTTCCTGATGCTGGCGACCGTCAATCGCTACTACGGCCTTATCAGCCACGCCGCGCAGATAGAGCGGTCGCATCCCGAAACCCTTTTTCGCGAAGCCCTGATGCTGGCGGGCGAGCTGACCACCTACGACGCCGGCTCCAGGCGCTTTGCGCAGGTGCCCGAGTACCTGCACGACGATCTGGCCGCATCGTTCCAGCCCTTGCTGTTCACCATACGCCGCGCTTTGTCGGCGGTCGTGGAGGACAGCGCCATCCAGATCGTGCTCGAGGACAGGGGGCAGGGCGTGCGAGTGGGCCAGGTCAACGACCCCGAGCTGCTGCGCAGCGCCGGCTTCCTGCTGGCGGTTCATGCCGAATTGCCGGCCGACCTGCTGCGCACACGCTTTCCGGCCCAGGCCAAGCTGGGGCCGGTCGAGCGCATACGCGACCTGGTGCACCTGCAGTTGCCCGGAATAGGCCTGCGCCCGGTCGCCAGCGTGCCGCGCCAATTGCCCTATCACGCCGGCTATTTGTATTTTGAACTCGAGAAAAGCGGCGATATGTGGAAACAGCTGGAACGCACCGGAGGCCTGGCCTTGCATCTGGCCGGCGAATTTCCCGGCCTGCAGCTCGAATGCTGGGCCGTGCGGGGCTGACAGGAGAAACTTGAATGTCCATGAACGACGCGTTGGCCCTGGAGCCCGGCGCCTGGAACGAGGCCGCCGCGAACGCCGCCGGCGGACGCGGGATGGCCGGGGACGAGCCGGCATCCCGCAGCTCGAATCCGCTTGTTGCGGCCGCCAATCCGCTGCTGGTGCTCATCCCGCAGATTCGCGCGACGGCCACCCATCCATCGCCGGCCATGCTGCGTGAGCGCCTTGTCGACGAAGTACGCCAGTTCGAGTTGAGGGCGCAGCAGGCGGGCATTGCCAACGAGACCATACTGGGCGCGCGCTACTGCCTGTGCACGGCGCTGGACGAGGCGGCCGCGCTGACTCCCTGGGGCGGCGACGGCGTATGGTCGGCGCACAGCCTGCTGGTGACTTTCCACAACGAGACCTGGGGCGGAGAGAAGTTCTTTCAGCTGCTGGCCCGCTTGTCGCAAAACCCCGCCCGCCATATCGATCTGCTCGAGTTGCTTTACTACTGCCTGCAGTTGGGCTTTGAAGGCCGCTACCGGGTGGCCGACGACGGCCGCAACCAGCTGGCCACACTCAGGCAGCGCCTGCTGCTCGTCCTGCGGTCCGCCCGCGGCGAATACGCCCGAGCCTTGTCGCCCCATTGGCGCGATGCGCCGCTGCTGTCCGAAGTAAAGCGCCTGCCTGTGCCCGTATGGGTCTTTGCGGTGATCGCCGGGGCCGCCAGCCTGCTGGCCTATCTGGCCCTGAGCTGGAACCTGGGCGCCCGGTCCGACGATCTCTATGCCAGGCTTGCCGCTTTGCCCCTGCCCGCCATGCAGGTCCGGCAAGCAGAACCGGAACCCGTCGAGCGGCCCGCCCAGTTCCGGCTGGCCGAGTTTCTGGCCGCCGAGGTTCGCGACGGCCTGCTCGACGTGCACGACGGGCCCGACCGCAGTGTCGTCATCCTGCGCGGCGACGGCTTGTTCGCCTCGGGCGCCGATCGCGTGCTGTCCCGCTATGTGCCCGTGCTGTCGCGGGTTGCGGACGCCTTGAAAGATACGCAGGGCGGGATTCTCGTAAGGGGCTATAGCGACAACATGCCCATCCGGACCCTGCGCTTTCCTTCCAACTGGGAGCTCTCGCAGGCCAGGGCGGACGCCGTCAAGGCCCTGCTCGATGAACGCCTGGGCGATCCGGCCAGGGTCAGGGCGGAAGGGCGGGGCGAGGCCGACCCCATTGCGCCCAACGATACCGCCGAGAACCGCGCGCGCAATCGCCGCGTGGAAATCACCCTGCTCGCGCCGCCGCAAGGGCAGGGCGCCGCCGACCGGACCCTGGGAGGAATCCAGCCATGAGCCGTATCTTGGGTATGCTTTCCAGCCGCGGCTTGTGGAACTTTCTTGGACTGGTGGCCTTGGCCCTGTTGATCTGGGTCGCCGGCCCCTTGTTGGCCTTCGGCGCTGTCCGGCCGCTGGAAAGCGAGCGCGCGCGCCTGTGGGTGATCGCCTTGCTGTTCGCCGCCTGGCTGGCCCGTCTTGTGTGGCGCAAGTGGCGCGAGGGCAGGCTGAATGCACGGCTGCTGGGCCAGTTGCGCCGCCCCGCGCGCACGGCCGTCACGCCGCCCGATGCGGGCAACCAGGACATCAAGGCCCTGTCCGAGCGCTTCGATGAAGCGATCAGCCTGCTCAAGGACATGAAGTTCGGCGCCGGCCGTTCCCGGTGGGCCTTGTCGCGCCTCACTACCCAGCACCTATACCAGCTGCCCTGGTATATCTTCATTGGCGCTCCGGGTTCCGGCAAGACCACGGCCCTGGTGAATGCGGGGCTGAAGTTTCCGCTTGCGCATCGTTTCGGCAAGACGGCCCTGCGGGGCGTGGGCGGCACGCGCAACTGCGACTGGTGGTTTACTGACGACGCCGTGTTGCTGGACACCGCCGGCCGCTATACCACGCACGAAAGCGATCCCACCGGCGATGAAGAGGAATGGAGGGGCTTTCTGGGCCTGCTCAAAAGATACCGGGGCCGCCAGCCCGTCAATGGTGTCATGCTCACCATCAGCCTGGCCGACCTGCTGTCGGCTTCGGACGGCGAACGCGCGGAGCATGCGGGGGTGCTGCGCAAGAGGCTGCAAGAGCTGCGCGAGCAGCTGGGCCTGAAGTTTCCCGTATATGTGCTGGTGACCAAGGCCGACCTGATGTCGGGCTTCGAGCAGTACTTCGCCTCGTGCACGCGCGACGAACTCAAGCAGGTCTGGGGCTTTACCTTCCCGCATGCGGACACCGAGTCCGAGGGCTTCAACCTGAGCCAGGCATTCAATGCCGAATTCGGCCTGCTGCAGCAGCGCCTGCTGCAAGGCCTGCCCGACACGCTGGACGAGGAGGGCGATGCCGAAGCACGGGCCCTGGCCTACCTGCTTCCGCAGCAGTTCGCCGGGCTGAGGCCTTTGCTGGCGCAGTTTCTGAGCGATGTCTTCCAGTCGTCGCGTTTCGAATCCGCACTGATGCTGCGCGGTGTGTATTTCACCAGCGGCACCCAGGGCGGTTCGACCTTCGACCACGTTACGGGGCGGCTCAAGCGCTATCTCAGCCTCGAGGGGCTGCGAACAGAGAGCGGGGCACAGGCTTCCGAAGCGGGCCACGGCCGCAGCTTCTTCCTGCACGACCTGCTGAAGAAAGTGATTTTTCCCGAGGCGGCGCTGGCGGGCCGCAACCTGAAATGGGAAAGGCGCTACCGTCTGGTGCAATGGACGGGCTACGGCCTGGTGGGCGCCGTGGCGCTGGCGCTCGTTGCGGGCATGGCAACAAGCTATCGCAACAACCAGCGCTATCTTGCCCAGCTCGAGGAGGCCGTGCCCGAAGTGCAGGAGCTGGCCGCCGCGACCCGCATCACCGAGCCGGGCGATCTGCAGACGCCCATGCCCTATATGACGGCCTTGTACGAACTGCCGTCGGCCGGCGGACTGGACACGTCGAATCCACCCTGGTCGTATCGCTTCGGCCTTTATCAGGGCGGCAAGGTCCAGGCGGGCGTCGATGGCGTGTATCGAGCAGCGCAGCAGCAGATGCTGATGCCCCAGGCCGCCCGGCGCGTCGAGGCCGCCTTGCGTACGGCGCCGCCCGATGACCTGGAATATTCCTACGAAGCCCTGCGCGCCTATCTCATGCTGTACGACGGCAAGCGCTACGACGCGGCCTTCCTGCATACCTGGCTGCTCGCCGACGCTCAGAAGGCGCTGCCCTCCGGCACCACACGGGCCCAGTTCGATGCCTTGTCCGGGCACCTGCTTCGCCTGCTCGAAGGGGCGGCGCGCTCCTCGCCGTTTCCGCAGGACGATGAACTGACGCGTCGCGCGCGGGCCGAGCTGGATGCACACCCCTTGGCGCAAAGGGCCTACAGCCGCCTGCGGCGCCTGCTGCTCAAGGAAGACGGGCCCGATATCACGCTGGTCAGCCTGGGCGGGCCCCCGGCCTTGTCCGTATTCACCCGCAGCAGCGGCCAGCCCCTTAGCGAGGGCGTGCCCGCCTTGTACAGCTACGAGGGCTATTGGAATGTCTTCAGCCCGCGCATCAGCGACGTGGCGGGCCAGCTGCGGCGCGATGACGTGTGGATATTGGGCGTGGACCCGGCGCCGGCCGATGCGCAGCCTTCCGACGAGCTGGCCCAGGACATACGCCGCCTGTACCTGAATGACTATGTCGCTATCTGGGACGATTATCTGGGCGACCTCAAGCTGGCGCCGGCGGGCTCTTTATTGCAGAACATAGAGATGGCGCGAACCCTGTCGGCCTCGAATTCGCCCCTGATCGCGTTGATGCGCGGAGTGGCGCGCGAGACGACGCTGCTGCGCGATTCAGGCAGCGACGAGCGCTCGTTGCTGCAGCGTGCGCGCGAACGCGTCAGCTCGACCCAGGATTCTTTGGTGGACATGTTCGGCCCGGTGGGCCAGGCCATGGAATCACGCGACACCGGCCCGCGGCGGAAGGTCGAAACCATTGTGGACGCGCACTTTTCCTCGTATCGCGACATGGTGACCGCGGTTCCCGGCGCGGAACCACCTGTGGCCGCCACGACGGGCCTGCTCAACGAGCTGTACAGCTATCTGACGGCGGCCGATGCCGCCTTGCGCAGCGCGGGCCCGGCGCCG
>Ga0180219_1000542_pt1 | contig 30163 bp, 24 predicted proteins | sample eDN3rd30CBELigMG_FD_151338 | JGI IMG/M metagenome (GOLD analysis project Ga0180219, IMG submission 151338) | Enriched Miracle-Growth compost microbial communities from Emeryville, California, USA - eDNA 3rd pass 30_C BE-Lig MG (version 2)... ... | reverse complement strand
GCAAATCCGTGATGCTATCTGCAATGGGCACAGGAAGAATTGTATCTATTGTCTCGGTCTGCGGTCTAAAGTAGAACATTGGCTCGGTCCATTTCATTGCCAGTTGGGCCAGTTGGGCCAGTTGGGCCAGTTGGGAGCTGGGCAGCAGTGGAGGCAAACCTTATGTTTAGCTCGATGTCTGCATTGTCACCAAGTAGCGACGAATTGACTCTATAATTGACTTGGTAATAGGTACAATTTATAAGTTGTCACCATGACAAATTGGATTCCAGACCTTGCCGGTAAATCCGGCCCGTTCTATCTGCAGCTTGCCGATGCCATCGAAGAGGCTATCGGCAACGGCGGTTTGCCTGCGGGTGCCAAACTTCCCCCGCAACGCAATCTCGCTTTCGACTTGAAGGTGACAATCGGTACAATCGGTCGTGCTTATGCCTTGGCCCATGAACGCGGTCTCGTGACGGGTGAAGTCGGGCGAGGAACCTATGTCCTGGGTGAAGAACCGGCAGACAATGCGCTCGCCGCCTCTGGCATCGCTGGCACAAAGCCTGCTGACGTCCCATCCGGGAAAATACGTTTCGACACGACTGCCGCGCCGGATGTCGGCCAGCACGAAATTCTGGCCAAAATCAATGCCGAAATTCACCGGGATTTCCCGCAGGATATTGCGAGCTATTCGCGCTACTTCCCGCAGCACTGGCTGGAAGCCGGGCAGAAATGGCTTTCGCGGGCTGACTGGCGGCCAGACCTCGACAGTATTGTCGTTACCAATGGCGCGCAGGCTGCGAGCATCGCAATCATCACAGCCTTCACGAATCCTGGTGATCGCATCCTGTTCGAAAATCTGACTTATGCGCAGATCAGCCGCTCCGTGCGCCTTCTCGGGCGCCGTACCATTCAGGCCGGTCTGGATGAATATGGTCTGATCCCGGAAGAATTCGAACGGGCCTGCCGCCAGCAACATCCCACCCTCGCGTTTCTGATGCCGACGCTGCACAATCCGACATTATCCGTCATGCCTGAAGAACGGCGTCGCGCAATCGCCGACATCGCAAGGCGTTACAATGTCTGGCTTATCGAAGACGATATCTATGGCGTCATGTGCGACAACCAGAATCCACCCTTGGCAAGTTTTGCGCCTGAACGCACCTTTGTCGTCTCTGGTCTGTCGAAGGCCGTTGCCGCAGGGATACGCAGCGGCTGGGTCGCCTGCCCTGCGCATTGCGCCCAACGTGTGAAGGTAACGCACAAAATGGTCACGGGCGGCGCAGCGTTTTTGCTCGCCGAAACCGGCGCTCAGCTTGTGTTGTCAGGTGAAGCAGACGCCATTCACAGCAAATGTCGCGAAGAAACGGTCATTCGCGAAAAAATGGCGAGAGAAATCTTCGACGGTTTCGATTTCGTATCCCGCCCGACAGTTCCGTTTCTGTGGATGGGACTGCCCGAGCCGTGGCTTTCAGGCACGTTCAAGGCGGCCGCCTATGAAAGCGGAATCCTGATCGACGATGAAGATGAGTTCAAGGCCGGACGTGTCGATCAGATTTATCACAGGGTCCGCGTTGCCTTCTCGTCTCCGGCTGATCGCAGTGTCGTCGAAAACTGTTTTCTGACGCTCCGTCGCCTGCTTGAAAACGAACAGGCAGGATATGAAGGGAGTGTCTGACCGCGTGCGCTTGCGTGCGATTATTATGGATATTCGATGAAGGGCTGGAAAAGCGGTATTTTCCTGTCGCACTTCGTGAAAACATAGGTTAAAGAGGCGCCTTGAAACCTTAGGCGACCGTCCCTTAGGCACAGGGCGTCGGACGCCGCAGCCTGCGACGGGGTTCCCCATTTCCATGACTATTTCCAATACGCGAGACATCACGCCGGAATTGATCGAAGCGCATGGTCTTAAGCCGGACGAGTATCAGCGCATTCTTGAACTGATCGGACGCGAGCCCACCTTCACAGAGCTCGGAATTTTCTCGGCGATGTGGAACGAGCATTGCTCGTACAAGTCCTCCAAGAAATGGCTTCGCACGCTTCCGACAACCGGACCGCGCGTTATTCAGGGTCCCGGTGAAAACGCAGGTGTGGTGGACATCGGCGATGGCGATTGCGTCGTCTTCAAGATGGAAAGTCACAACCACCCATCCTACATCGAGCCCTATCAGGGTGCAGCGACCGGTGTCGGCGGCATTTTGCGCGACGTGTTCACCATGGGCGCGCGTCCCGTTGCGGCGATGAATGCGCTCCGCTTTGGCGAACCCGATCATCCGAAGACCCGTCACCTGGTATCCGGCGTCGTGTCGGGCGTCGGCGGCTATGGCAATGCCTTCGGCGTGCCGACCGTTGGTGGCGAAGTGAACTTCGACAAGCGCTATAACGGCAATATCCTCGTCAATGCCTTTGCTGCCGGTCTTGCCAAGCATGATGGCATCTTCCTGTCGGAAGCCAAGGGCGTAGGCCTGCCGGTTGTCTATCTGGGCGCCAAGACGGGCCGCGACGGTGTCGGCGGCGCGACCATGGCATCCGCTGAATTCGACGAGTCGATTGAAGAAAAGCGCCCTACCGTTCAGGTCGGCGATCCATTTACCGAAAAGTGCCTGCTTGAAGCCTGCCTTGAGCTGATGGCCTCCGGCGCGGTTATCGCCATTCAGGATATGGGTGCGGCTGGCCTCACCTGTTCGGCTGTCGAAATGGGCGCAAAGGGTGACCTTGGCATTGAACTCATTCTCGACCATGTTCCCGTCCGCGAAGAGAACATGACGGCCTATGAGATGATGCTGTCGGAAAGCCAGGAGCGCATGCTCATGGTTCTGAAGCCCGAGAAGGAGACGCAAGCGCAGGCCATTTTCCGCAAATGGGGTCTCGACTTCGCCATCGTCGGCAAGACGACCGACGATCTGCGTTTCCGCGTTATTCATCAGGGCGAGGAAGTCGCCAACCTGCCGATCAAGGATCTGGGCGACGAAGCGCCGGAATATGATCGTCCATGGATGGAGCCGGGCAAGCACGCGCCGCTCCCGGCCAGCAATGTGCCGCAGGTGGAAGACTATTCGGCAGCCCTTCTCAAGCTCATCGGTTCGCCCGATCTTTCGTCGCGTCGCTGGGTCTATGAACAGTATGATACGCTCATTCAGGGCAATTCGCTGCAGGTTCCGGGCGGCGACGCCGGTGTAATCCGCGTCGAGGGTCATGAAACCAAGGCGCTCGCCTTCTCATCCGACGTGACCCCGCGCTATTGCGAAGCCGATCCGTTCGAAGGCGGCAAGCAAGCTGTGGCCGAATGCTGGCGCAACATCACGGCGACTGGCGCAGAGCCGCTGGCATCGACCGACAACCTGAACTTCGGCAACCCTGAAAAGCCGGAAATAATGGGCCAGCTCGTCAAGGCCATTGAAGGCATCGGTGAAGCCTGCCGCGCGCTCGATTTCCCGATCGTTTCGGGCAATGTCTCGCTCTATAACGAAACCAACGGTCAGGCCATCTTGCCAACGCCGACCATTGCAGGCGTAGGACTCATCCCCGACTGGACACAGACCGCCAAGATCGGCGGCATGCAGGACGGTGACACGCTGGTTCTGCTTGGCGGCGACGGCACACATCTCGGCCAGTCGGTTTACCTGCGCGATCTGTTCGACCGTGCCGATGGCCCTGCCCCGACAGTCGATCTGGCACTTGAAAAGCGTAACGGCGAATTTGTTCGTTCGGCCATCCGCAACGGCCAGGTTACGGCCTGCCATGACCTTTCCGATGGCGGTCTGGCGATTACCGTCGCGGAAATGGCGATCAAGTCCGGCAAGGGTGCAGAACTTGATGCCGGTGATGGTCTGCCGCACGCGGTCCTTTTCGGTGAAGATCAGGCGCGTTATGTCGTCGCGGCTACGGCGGAAATGGCAAAACTCATTGCCCTCAATGCAGAAGGCGCCGGCGTCCCGTTCCGCGTGCTCGGCACGGTTGGCGGCGACCGCCTGAAGATTGGCGATCTGGTCAATGTCGGCGTTGCCGATCTGACCGGCACGTTTGAAGGCTGGTTCCCCGGCTTTATGAGTGGCGAACCGGCCAGTGATAACTGACCTGGTTTCGCATCGTTGATATCTTTTACCGCCCGGATGGAAAGCCTGTCCGGGCGGTTTGCTTGTCGGCTATTTAAGCGTTAGACAGATGTTAGTTGACGTTCCACGATGGTGCGTTACGATTCGACAAAATGATAAGAAGAAGCCGGAAACGGCGGGAGATTTTGCATGGCTATGGACGCACATGAGATCGAAAAACTGATACGCGAGGGGATTCCCGACGCAAAGGTGACGATCCGCGACCTTGCCGGAGACGGAGACCATTATGCCGCCGAGGTTGTCGCAGAAAGTTTCCGTGGCAAGTCCCGCGTGCAGCAGCACCAGATGGTCTATGATGCGCTGAAGGGTAATATGGGCGGTGTGCTTCACGCGCTTGCCCTGCAGACAAGCGTACCGGAATAACGGAAGCCCGTTCCAGGGGAGCCCCATTCGAGCAGCGAACCCCGCTGCGGCAAGATGCAGCTCCCCTTTATACGGATTTCTTGAGCATTTGACTTGCATTCACCCCAACGGGGTGGTTACCAGCATTCAAATGACTATATTGGGGAAGACCTCCCTGTTTGCGTCGAAATTTGCCTCGACGTATTTGTTTAGCGCATAATCCTGTCCGAAAAGTCAGGCGACTTTTCGGGATTATGCTTGGAAAGGACCGCAAATGACCGGCATCAACGATTTCATCGCGAATGAAGTGAAGACCAACGACGTCGTGCTTTTCATGAAGGGCACGCCGGGTTTCCCGCAGTGCGGTTTCTCCGGTCAGGTCGTCCAGATCCTCGACTATCTCGGTGTGGAATATAAGGGCGTCAACGTTCTGTCCTCGGACGAGCTGCGCCAAGGCATCAAGGAATATTCGAGCTGGCCAACCATTCCTCAGCTTTACGTAAAGGGCGAATTCGTCGGCGGCTGCGATATCGTGCGCGAAATGTTCCAATCGAGCGAATTGCAGGCACTTTTTACCGATAAGGGTATTGCCACCAAGGCTGCTTGAGGATTAATTGCCGGTTATACGGCTTTAGCCTCACCTTTTTCCAAAGGCGCCGTTCTGCGGCGCCTTTTGCATTTGCTAGAGCGGTTCCGGTTAAAACGGAGTCGCTGGAACCGCTCTAAGTATTTTTTCGTCGCATTATCCTACGCAAAACCGCTTCGCACTTTTGCCGGAAATGCTCTAGATGCTACAAAGACAGAATTCCATCTGTCTGCTTCTGCTTTCTAAATTTTGTCTTTCGTATCGTGTCTTTCAGACGCGATGCGCCACTTTGCCAGGGAATGCCAGTCATGCCGCTCGACATCAAGAACGGTTCGTCGGACCAGAAGACCTCCATGCGTGGACGCGGCGAATTCATTGCGCTCATCGCAGCGATCATGGCCATCAACGCGCTGGCGGTCGATATCATGCTGCCCGGCCTGCCGCAGATCGGCGCAAGCCTCGGTGTGCAGTCGGAAAACCACGTCCAGTTCGTCATCACTGCCTATCTGCTCGGTTTTGGCGTTTCACAACTTTTCTACGGCCCGTTGAGCGATCGCTTCGGCCGCAGGCTGCCGCTGTTCGGCGGACTCGTCATTTACATTCTGGCGGCTTTGGGATCAGCCATCGTCACCGATTTCACGACGCTTATCATCCTGCGCGTGTTGCAGGGACTGGGCGCTGCGGGAACGCGCGTAATCGCCGTCTCTGTCGTGCGCGACAAGTTCGCCGGTCGCCAGATGGCCGAAGTCATGTCACTCGTCATGATGGTTTTCATGATCCTGCCAGTCGTTGCACCTGCAACCGGCCAGCTCATCATGCTTTTCGGCGAATGGCACCTGATTTTCCTGTCGATGGCCCTGATGGCGCTTATCGTCGGTATCTGGGCTTTCCTTCGCTTGCCCGAAACCTTGCCCGCCACCAACCGGCGCCCGCTCACGGTCAAGAGCGTGATCGGTGGCTTCGGTATCGTGCTTTCGAACCGCGTCGCCCTGTTCTACATGCTGGGCACATCGTTCATCCTCGGCGCGTTGTTCGGATATATCAACTCGGCGCAGCAGATTTTCGTCGATATTTACAAGCTCGGAGCGTTGTTCCCGCTGGCTTTCGCTGCTGTCGCCATGACACTGGCGCTTGCCTCGTTTTTGAACTCGCGCCTGGTCGGTCGCTACGGCATGCGGCGAATTTCCCAAACCATGTTGCTTGTCTTCACCAGCTTCAGCCTTTTGTGGATGGTGCTTTCCGTCACGCTGGAAAACCCTGTTCCCTTCCCGTTCCTGATGGCGATTTACATGATAATCATGTTCTCGTTCAGCCTCGTGACCGCCAATTTCAATGCGCTGGCGATGGAGCCGCTGGGCGAAGTTGCCGGAACGGCCTCCTCCGTTCTTGGCTTTGCACAAACGGTGATCGGCGCGGCATTGGGCGCAATTATCGGTCAGGCCTTTGACGGCACGACCACGCCAGTTGCAACCGGCTATTGCGTGCTCGGATTTGTCGCCCTCGGCTGCGTTCTGATAGCCGAACGCGGCCGGTTGTTCAGGGTCCAAAACCCACCCGCCGAACATGTGATCTGATCAATTTTGCCATACAAAACAGGAAAGGCCCGCCGATGTAGCGGGCCTTTTCATATCGGACATTACTCCAACGGCGTTATTCTTCCCAGAGCGCCGTCTGAATGGACTGCCAGCTATCCTTGCTCGGCGCGGCCAGAATGCCCCCGCCAGTGTGAGACGGCAGATAATCGCTTCCATCCCATCGGGCGAGATAACCGCCAGCTTCCTGATGGATCAGTGCGCCCGGCAGATGGTCCCACGGCATCAGCTTGTTGTAGACCACAAAATGCGCCCCGCCGGTGGCGAGGATGCGATATTCGTGCGCTGCACAGCGATAGCCGATCTGCGACAGAAACTTTGTATGATTGCGCGCCAGACGCGACCGTACCGGCTCAGCCGTATATTGCCACGAAATCGCGCCGGTCATCTGGTCAATTGAGGCCGGTTCGGCAACGTTGACCTTGTTCAGATCTCCATTGGCGTGACGGATGTAGCTTCCGCCGCCTTTTGAAGCCATGATCCAGTCATTGCCGACGGGGTCGTGAATGATACCGGCAACGGTTTCACCTTTCGACACGACCGCAAGCATGACACCAAAGAGCGGAACGCCGGATGCAAAATTGAAAGTGCCATCGACCGGATCGATGGTGAAGGCAAGCTCCGCATCATCAAGGCCGGTCAGCAAAGCCGGATTGTCCGAGCAGGCTTCCTCACCGACGATCACCGCATCGGCAAAGCGTTCCTTGAGCTTGGCGGTGATGAACCGTTCAGCATTCACATCCGCTTCCGTTACCAGATCGGCGGGTGACGTCTTCTGCCGGATATCACTGACGTCCAGCCTGCGAAAACGGGGCATGATTTCCTGACGCGCCGCATCTGCCAGCAAATCGGCCAGCCAGTCCATCTGTCCTTCATCAAACCGCATGGTCATCCTCTCCCTCGCCATTCAGCATCAGTCCTGCAAAATCGAACAGTTTGCGATCCAGCAAATGGCTCGGACGCACATTCGTCATGGCGCGGATCATCGTGTCCTTGCGCCCCGGCATACGCTTTTCGATGTCGGTCAACATGGCTTTCATCGCGTTGCGCTGCAGCCCTTCCTGACTGCCACACAGATCGCATGGGATGATCGGAAACTGCATTGCGGTCGCAAACTTCTCAAGGTCGTCTTCCGCGGCATAGGCCAGCGGGCGGAACACCATCAGGTCTCCTTCGTCGTTCAGCAGCTTCGGCGGCATTGCAGCCAGACGCCCGCCGTGAAACAGGTTCATGAAGAAGGTTTCGAGAATATCTTCGCGGTGATGGCCAAGAACGATTGCCGAACAGCCCTCTTCACGCGCGATGCGATAGAGATTCCCACGGCGCAAACGCGAGCAGAGCGAGCAATAGGTGCTGGTCTCAGGCAGCTTGTCGGTGACGATCGAATAGGTATCCTGATATTCGATACGATGCTCGATTTCATACCGGTTCAGGAAATCCGGCAGAATGTGCTTGGGAAAGTTCGGCTGTCCCTGATCCAGATTGACCGCCAGCAACTCGACCGGCAGCAGGCCGCGCCATTTGAGATCGAGCAGCAGCGCGAGCAGGCCATAGGAATCCTTGCCGCCTGAAAGGCAAACCATCCAGCGCTCGCCGGGCTTCACCATCGAGAAATCCTCGATAGCCTGCCGCGTCAGGCGCAAAAGACGTTTGCGCAGCTTGTTGAACTCGACCGTGGTCGGCACATCGCGAAAAAGCGGGTGGCAGCCGTCGCTGCCTGCGTCTTCTGCGATATCTGGATCGAAAGCGTTCATAATGCTTCCCGAAAAAACGATTGAAGATGTTGAAGGCTTAATAGCGAAAACTGGCGGTGGGGAAAACCGCGAAACAACATTTGTTTGCGAAAGACGCAAAACCGCTTCGCACTTTTGCTGGAAAAGAAAAAGCCGCGCTGCATGTACAGCGCGGCTTTTCGATTTCGGCATATATCCAGCGCGCCAGAGCGCGCCTGGAATTAACGCGAATAGAATTCGACGACGAGGTTCGGTTCCATCTGAACGGCGTAAGGCACGTCCGTCAGGGTCGGAACGCGGGAGTACGTCGCAACCAGCTTGTTGTGGTCGACTTCGATGTAATCCGGAACATCACGTTCTGCGAGCTGAACAGCTTCGAGAACGATAACCAGCTGCTTCGACTTTTCGCGAACTTCAACAACGTCACCAACCTTCAGGCGGTAGGACTGAACGTTGACGCGGCGACCGTTCACATTCACGTGGCCGTGGTTGATGAACTGGCGGGCAGCGAAGATCGTCGGAACGAACTTGGCGCGGTACACAACTGCATCCAGACGCGATTCCAGCAGACCGATCAGGTTTTCACCGGTGTCGCCCTTGCGGCGAGCGGCTTCTTCGTAGGTCTTGCGGAACTGCTTTTCGGAGATGTCGCCGTAGAAGCCCTTGAGCTTCTGCTTTGCGCGGAGCTGTACACCGAAGTCCGACAGCTTGCCCTTGCGGCGCTGGCCGTGCTGGCCCGGACCATATTCACGACGGTTTACAGGGGACTTCGGACGGCCCCAGATGTTTTCGCCAAGACGGCGATCAATTTTGTACTTAGCGGATTCGCGCTTGCTCATCGCATTTCCTTCAAAAGGTTATAGCGCCCGGAGGCGCTGGAGGAAACGCGCCCTCCTCTGCCCTCCGTTTTAGAGGACTGACAGGATGAAGCGCGCGAGCGCAATCTTCATCCACGGGACACGTCAAATGAAACGCCGGCACGAAACGCGCCAGCGATGGGCGGCTTTTAGTCATGCAGCCGTTATCTTGTCAAGCTCAAGCAGCCGAAAAAGCCTGAAAAACCGGTCTGCAACGCCTGTTCCCTACCATTTGCTACGACCTGCCATCAAGCGTGAAGGAACGCCACAGCCTGTTTCAACATTAGGCATGACGGAACTGCTATTCATGAGGCATCAATGGCTTTGTCTTTTTTCCTGCCCGGCAAGGGTGCATTCACCACTCTGATTGCGCTCAGCCTTGTTGCGACGCCGTGTTTTTCCGGCATCGGTTCCGATGAGGCACAGGCGCAAACTTTCATCGAACGCATCCTGAAGCAGGACGCCCAAAAGGCAAAACAACATCGCCAACGCCCGGCGGCAAAGCGCAGCCAGAAGAAATCTGCTCCGAAACAGCAGACAACCAAACAGCGGGAAAGTGCCCCGGCAAAAACCGAGAGCAAACCCGTTCCCGGCCTCATAATCCCCGTTCCGACGCCTGCTCCGCGCCCGGAGGATGCCGCAAACAAGGCTCCGCAACCGGAAACTCCACCCGTTCCAACGGAAAAGCCGGAAGCAGAGCCCGAAAAGCAACCGCTGGACAAGCCTGCTCCTTCCACTCCGACACAGGCAGAGCCGCCAAAACCGGCTGGTAATCCAAAGCCGACGGATGAGAAACCGCAAGAATCGAAACCTGGCCCTGAACAGCAGCCAAAGCCGGAAAAGGACGAGCGTATCTATCAGGTATCCTGCCCGGCACTGATCTCCGGCGATGTTGAGGGCAAGCTGTTACCTCCAATCGAGGATGGCGAGCAATGCGGCGCCCACTCTCCATTGTCCCTATCCGCCATTGGCAAGGACAATCCTTTGAAATTCGCCAATGCCGTCACTACAAATTGCGCTATGGCCGTCACGCTGGCTGAGTGGAGCAGCGAGGTAACCAAAGCCGCCAAGGAAGTTTACGGTCCGGATTTGAAAATCTCGGAAATCGGCACCGGCTCGGATTACCAGTGCCGGAAGGTCAACGGCGCTTCCACAGGACGGGTTTCCGAACATGCTTTCGCCAATGCGCTCGACATCATGTCGTTCAAAATTTCGGACGGCAGCAAGACGGAACTGGAAAGCGGATGGAACGGCTCCGACAAGGAGAAGGCTTTCTGGCGCGCGGTACATAGCGCAAGCTGCAAGCTTTTCATGACTGTCATCGGCCCGGAAGGCGATGCCGCCCATCGCACCAACATGCACCTCGATCAGGGGTGTCACGGCAAATCCTGTCTTGCACGTATCTGCCAGTAGGATATCGTCGTAAGCGTTGGAAATTCATAAAAAAATCAGAATCGCAGCAGTAATCTCAATTTCATTATCGATTCAATCCCGTCACTCGCTGGTGAATGACGGGTTTCCAGAAGGACATGGGGCATGAAATCGACCAAATTTATTGTTTCCGCAATTTTCGCACTTGGCTTTTCCGCTGCGGCCCATGCCGATGCCGTTCCGAAAAGGACGAAGGATTTTACGGGCAACTACCAGACGCTCGTGAAGGATCAGCAGGCAGCTCCGCAAGTTGCCGACTGCATTGCCAGTGCCTATGATTACGTCAAGAAAAGCAAGAAATATGACCGTCTCGGCTTCACCAAGGATGACATTTCCGCGGCTGAAACCAATGATAAATCTTCGAAATTCAGCACCAGTGACCCACGCAAGGTTTCCGCTGTCATCTCGGTTCCCGGCGAAGCGCGCAACAAGGGTGCGTCAACAAAATGGGACAGCATCATGCTGCGCTGCGGTATCACCGATGGCAAGCTGAAGGCAATCGAACTGGCTCCGAACAAAGCGGACAAGTAAACAACCTGACCTTTGCGGCGAGTGCCCGGTGGCGCTCGCCAATTCTGTTCAGTGCTTTTTCTTGTCGTCTACATGTTCCGGCAAGCCTTTGCGCTTGGTTTCGGCAAACTCTTCCAGTTCCTTCTCGGTCATCGATTCAAACATTTCCTTCGCCGCACCGAAGAGTTCGCTTTTCTTGATTTCACCGCGCTTGGCAGCAAGTGCAGCACCGGCGGCCTTCTGTTGGGCCTGGGATTTTGCGGGCATCAGACTTTCTCCTGTTTGAAAGTCAAACGCAAATGGAGTGAGGCCGGTTCCTTTCTATTCGACGCCTCCATCAAAACGTGATCGCGCGTCGCGAAGCAAATCGCGATTCCTGACGGCCCATTGCCCCAGCACGTCGATAGGCACCGCCAGAGAATGTCCAAGTTCCGTCAGCGAATATTCCACCTCGGGCGGAGATGTCGGGCGAACATGCCGGGACACGAGGCCATCCCGTTCCAGCGACCGCAGCGTAACGGTCAGCATGCGTTGAGAAATACCTTCAATGGTTCGGCGTAAAGCATTGAAACGCATCGAGCCTTCCTGAAGATTGAAAATAACAAGAATGCTCCATGTGTCGCCCACCCGGTCCAGCACTTCGCGGATCGGACAGCCACCGTCCGCATCGGTTTCGAAAGCAGGCGTCGACGAAAGCAAAGGCGTCTTGCCATCTGGGCGTGTCGGTATGGTCATCTTGTTTCTCCAGGACAGCCAGTTGCAGACCGGCGTTCTTCTCCATCGTTACAGCCAGAGCAATTCCGGCAAAAGTGCGAAGTAGTTCTCGTCAAATAGCATTTAAAAACGAAGAGATAGAACGATACGATGGTTCCACATTAGCGGGAGCTGCCCTGAACACTTGCCTTTATGGCGGTTACTTCCACGTATCCTGCACATGTAAAAGTGCGTTCTTCACAAGCTTGATGGCATCACATATGTGGTTATCAGAAATAACCTGATTATGAAACATACCTTATTTCGTTTGATACGAGAAGGTCGAAAAGGAGAATGCCATGACCAAGATCGCACTGATCGGCGCAACAGGTTTTGTCGGCGCTGCAATCCTCAAGGAAGCCGCTGCACGCGGCGACCAGGTTACAGCGCTTGTTCGCCATCCGGAGAAAGTTGAAAAACTGCCCAATGTGACGGCGGTAAAGGTCGATGTGTTCGATACCGACGCGCTTGCAAAGCAGCTTGCGGGACATGACATCGTGATTTCCGCCTATAATCCGGGTTGGAGCGACAAGAATATCCGCGAAAACCACATCAATGGCAGTCGTTCCATCACCGAAGCGACCAAAAAGGCTGGGATCAAGCGCCTCATAGCAGTTGGCGGCGCCGGCAGCCTTTCGGTCGATGGCAATCAGTTGGTCGATTCACCGGAGTTCCCCGCCGAATGGAAAGAAGGCGCGCTCGGTGCCCGTCAGGCGCTCGAAGACCTGCGTGGCGAGAATGAGCTGGAATGGTCATTCGTGTCGCCAGCGATCATTCTTCAGCCGGGCGAACGCACCGGAAAATATCGCCTTGGCGGCGACGAACCGGTTTTCGACGACAAGGGTGAAAGCAAGATTTCAGTTGCTGATCTGGCAGTTGCAATTCTGGATGAGGCAGAAAGAGGCCAGCATATTCGCGAGCGTTTCACAGCCGCCTATTGATACCAATCACAAAAACGCCATGTTTTTGACAGGCGTTCGCCGCAAAACCGGTGGTGAAATACGCGCATCACCACAGGCTTTTCGCACAAAAAGACCGCGAAACAGGCCAGCCCCCGCTTTGCCTTAATTAGAGCGCGCATCTTTTCCGAAAACTGTTTCACACTTTTCGGGATGCGCTCTCACTCAAACCAGTTCCACGTCCACGACGCCCTGAATGGCTTTCATGGCGCTGGCAATTTGCGGACTGACGCGATAGCGATGCGGCAGCTCGATCTCGACTTCACGCTGGCCGTTATCCTTGATGACGATGAGACTCACCTGCCCATCGCCGCGCGTGTTGAAATGCGGAGCGATATGACGAACCGCATCAGCGGAGCGCAGATAAAGCCGCAACGCCTTCTGCATACGGCAGGCTTCGTCTTCCAGGGACTGCACCGTCTGGATGCGCAAGCCGATACCTTCGGGGCGATTTTCCGCCTGAACGGTGATTACCACCGACTTGCCGCTCTCCAGAAGATCGCGATATTGCGCAAGCCCTTCAGAAAACAGCACCGCTTCGAACTGGCCGCTGGCATCAGACAATTGCACAATGCCCATCTTGTTGCCGGTGCGGGTCTTGCGTTCCTGACGGGCAGTCACGGTGCCCGCCAGACGACCGGCATTGGCGCCACGTTTCACGGCTGCGGAAAAATCCGCCCAGCTTTGAACACGCATGCGGTTCAGCACATCACGATATTCATCAAGAGGATGGGCCGACAGATAGAAGCCAACCGCCTGAAACTCGCGGTGCAGCATTTCCGATGGCAGCCAGGGAGCGGCCTGCGGCAGGATAAGCGTTTCCTTCGGCGCGCCTGACAGGCCGAAAATATCGGACTGGCCGCTTGCGGCATTTTCCTGCGTGCGCTGGGCAAAGCCCATGATGCGGTCCATGCCTGCACTCATGGCTGGGCGCTCACGACCGAAACAATCCATCGCCCCGGCATTGATGAGACTTTCCAGCACGCGCCGGTTGACGATACGCGGATCGACCCGCTCGCAAAAATCCTCAAGGCTTTCAAAAGGTTTCTCGGCACGCACATCGACAATATGATCGACTGCGGCTTCGCCAACGCCCTTGATGGCGGCAAGCGAATAGAAAATCTGCTTTTCGCCGACTTCAAACGGTCGGAAGGAAGTCATCACCGAAGGCGGCACGACCTCAATGCCCAGACGGTTCGCCTCGCGGCGGAAATCGTTGAGCTTGTCGGTGTTCGACATATCGTAGCTCATCGACGCGGCGATGAACTCAACCGGATAATGCGCCTTCATATAGGCTGTCTGATAGGACACGATGGCATAAGCGGCAGCGTGCGACTTGTTGAAGCCGTAGTCAGCGAACTTCGCCAGCAGGTCGAAGATCATGTTGGCCTGTGCCTTGTCGACACCGCCTTCGATCGCGCCATCCACGAAGCGGACACGCTGCTTGTCCATTTCCTCGCGGATCTTCTTGCCCATGGCGCGGCGCAAAAGGTCAGCTTCACCGAGCGAATAGCCGGAAAGCACCTGCGCGATCTGCATCACCTGTTCCTGATAGACGATAACGCCCTGCGTTTCCTTGATCAGGTGATCGATCTTCGGGTGAATGGAGGCGATCTCTTCCTCACCGTTCTTGCGCGCATTATATGTCGGGATGTTCTCCATCGGACCAGGACGATAGAGCGCGACAAGCGCAATAATATCTTCGATCCGGTCCGGACGCATGCCGAGCAGCGCCTTGCGCATACCGGCACTTTCCACCTGGAACACGCCGACGGTTTCGCCGCGCGACAGCATTTCATAGGTCAGTTCATCATCGAGCGGCACATGGGACAGATCAATTTCAATGCCCTTGCGCGCCACAAGTTTGACCGCCGTTTCAAGAACGGTCAGCGTCTTGAGACCAAGAAAGTCGAACTTGACCAGTCCCGCCTGCTCGACCCATTTCATGTTGAACTGCGTAACCGGCATATCGGAACGCGGATCGCGATACATGGGGACCAGTTCCGACAGCGGACGGTCACCGATCACGATACCGGCGGCATGGGTCGAGGCGTGGCGGTAAAGCCCTTCGAGCTTGAGCGCCATATCGAGCAGCCGTCCGACCACCGGCTCCTTCTCACGCTCCTCATTGATCTTCGGCTCGGTTTCGATGGCCTGCGCCAATGATACCGGATTGGCCGGGTTCTGCGGCACCAGCTTGCAGAGACGATCAACCTGCCCGTAAGGCATTTCCAGAACGCGACCGACATCGCGCAATACGGCGCGCGCCTGCAGGGTTCCGAACGTGATGATCTGGGCTACCTGATCGCGTCCGTACTTTCCCTGCACATAGCGGATCACCTCTTCACGGCGGTCCTGACAGAAATCGATATCAAAGTCGGGCATCGAAACGCGATCCGGGTTGAGGAAGCGTTCGAAAAGCAGTGAGAATCGCAAAGGATCGACGTCGGTAATCGTCAGCGCATAAGCGACAAGCGAACCGGCACCCGAGCCACGGCCCGGCCCGACCGGAATGCCATGGGCTTTGGCCCATTTGATAAAGTCGGCAACGATCAGGAAGTAACCCGGGAATTTCATGCGGGTGATGATGCCGATCTCATATTCGAGGCGTTCGGCATATTGTTCTGTCGTGTAGCCTTCTGCGAGACCGATGGTCTCCAGGCGCATCTTCAGGCCTTCGCGCGCCTGCCGGGCAAGCTCATCAGCTTCTTCCTGAACGGCGGCTTCCGGATCATCGGATTCACCAGTAAACCGTGGCAGGATCGGCGCACGGGTCTGCGTGTACCAACTGCAGCGCTCCGCAATTTCGACCGTGTTGTCGAGCGCTTCCGGCAAGTCGGCAAAGAGTGCCGTCATTTCCGCACGGCTTTTCAGATGATGGTCCGGCGTCAGACGGCGGCGGTCATCGTTTGAAAGAATCTGGCCTTCCGCAATGGCAAGAAGCGCATCGTGAGCTTCGAAATCTTCCGCCTTGAGAAAGAAAGCCTCATTGGTGGCCACCAGAGGCAGATCCATCTCATAGGCAAGCGCAACCGTCTTGGCTTCCAGCGCACGGTCGTAACCTGCCTGGCGCTGCAACTCGACATAAAGCCGGTCACCAAAGGTTTCCCGCAGGAACGCAAGTCGCGTCTCTGCCCTATCAGGGCGGTCGGCGGCAAAAGCACGGCCGATTGGCCCCAGTGCGCCGCCGGAAAGAATAATGACGTCTTTCGACAATGGCGGGAGCCAGCTCGCGTCGATATGCACTGGATCGCCCGCGGGCGTATCCATAAAGGCGCGGCTGACGAGCCGCACAATATTCGCATAGCCCTCTTCCGTTGCCGCGAGCAGCACGATTGGAGCAAGGTCCAGCGCGACCCGGCGATTGACGCTGCGGCCATTATCACTGTGATCGCCAAAGGCAATATCGACCTGACAACCGATGATAGGTTGCAGACCATCTTTCGATGCCTTCTGCGCAAATTCGAGCGCACCAAACAGATTGTTGGTGTCGGTAACCGCGATGGCCGGCGCCTCATCGGCAATCGCCTGTTTGATGATCTTGCCGAGCGGCAATGCGCCTTCCAGCAAGGAATAGGCCGAGTGTACCCGCAGATGCACAAAACGTGGCGTCAAAGCACCGTCTTTTGCTGCATTGCCTGCTGCTGCATCACTCATTCCATCGACCCCGATCATCTGCCGAGCCGCCCGGATGGACATACATCCGGCGCTCTAAATCCACGCATCGCGCTTTCCGAAAACCGATTCAGATCTTCGGGCCGATGCAGTAGCCGCCTGATAGCACATTGCTTGCAGGATGAACCACACATGGTTCAACGCGGCTGGCGACTCTGTCGCCTGATAGCATCAGTTTCGGGGAATGATATGGCGATGTCCAGTAAGACTATCGCCACCTTGTAGCGGGTTCACAGGAACCGGCCAAAGCATCTCCAGTTTTTCCGAAATCATCGGAGATGCTCTATCTCTTCACGCATGTCTTTGCCCCAAAACTGGTTCCCACTTTTGGGAGACATGCACTATCTCCTTCAGATCGCACTCACCCAGATGGCGAAAGTTGCAATGAACAGGCTTACCGAAATGAAAGACAGAACGTCGTGGACGAGATCGGTCATGTTGGAAACTCCTCTGTGTTCACGTATGTTTATTTTTTGTTCTATTTTTGTTCCAAAGTCAACACCCGTTCTGACGCAGCATTCATTTTAGGGTTTACGAATGGTGAATATACAACCGTAGAGGTTGGCTGCTTGAGCGGGGAACGAAAGCGCCATGTTCAGGCAGAGACGCACCTTGCCCTTCGAGACGCCGCCTTTGGCAGCTCCTCAGGATAAGGTGCTGGGAGCGCTTACAAGACCACCCCGGACGCCAAGACACTTGTACGGGAATATAGTCCCACAGGACTATACCGCCCGATCAAACGCGCGTCAGAACAAATTGGGGGAGCGCCAGTCCTGTTAGCAGACCGGAACGCGCAGGCAGCGGAACTGCGTCTCGCCCTTCGAGACGCCGCCTTTGGCGGCTCCTCAGGATAAGGTGCTACTATGACCTGGAAGGCTTACAGGTCGACGACCTTGCCATCCTTCAGCGTGACGCGCCGGTCCATCCGGCGGGCAAGTTCATGATTGTGCGTCGCGATCAGGGCCGCAAGCCCCGACTGACGCACGAGCGCTTCCAGAGCGCCGAAGACATAAGATGATGTCGTCGGATCGAGGTTGCCGGTCGGCTCGTCCGCCAGAAGAACAAGCGGCGCGTTGGCAACAGCGCGGGCAATCGCGACGCGCTGTTGCTCGCCGCCGGAAAGTTCCGATGGGCGATGCGAAGCGCGCTTGCCGATCTTCATATATTCAAGAAGCTGCTGTGCACGCTCTGCTGCGGCTTTCCTGGGCAGGCCGCGGATCATCTGCGGCATCATCACATTCTCCAGCGCGGAAAATTCCGGCAGGAGATGGTGGAACTGATAGACGAAACCGACATCGTTGCGGCGCACAGCCGTGCGCTCGTCATCGGACAATTTGCTGCAGGCGCGTCCGTCAAGGAAAACCTCGCCGTTATCGGGGCGTTCCAGCAGGCCCGCCGTGTGCAGCAATGTCGACTTACCCGCGCCCGATGGCGCAACAAGCGCAACCATTTCGCCACGGCGGAGCGTGAAATCGGCATCTTTCAGAATGACCAGTTCGCGGTCGGCTTCCTTATAGGCGCGGCCGACACGCTCCAGCCGCATGATGATTTCAGCCGCCATTTATTCGTACCTCAATGCTTCAACCGGATCGAGCTTGGCAGCGCGCCAGGCTGGAAAAATGGTGGCGATGAATGAAAGCACCAGAGCCATGACGATAACGGAGATGGTTTCACCGGGGTCCATCTTCGCAGGCAACTGGCTCAGGAAGTAAAGTTCCGGATTGAAGAGCGTGGTTCCCGAGAGCCACGAGAAGAACTCCCGCAGGCGCTCGACATTGAGGCAGACGACAACGCCCAGAACGACACCAGCCACCGTGCCGGTGACGCCGATGGCGGCGCCCGTCATCAGGAATATGCGCATCACCGCGCCACGGGTGGCCCCCATGGTTCGCAGGATCGCAATATCGTGCCCCTTGTCCTTCACCAGCATGATGAGGCCGGAAATGATGTTCAGCGCCGCAACGAGCACGATCAGCGTCAGGATCATGAACATGACATTGCGCTCGACTTCCAGCGCCGAGAAGAAAGTCTGGTTACGCTGGCGCCAGTCGACAAGCGAGAGCTGGCGTCCCGCTGCCTCTTCCACGGGCGCGCGCATCGCATCCACCTTGTCGGGATTATCGACAAAGATTTCCAGCGATTGCACCTTGCCTTCCTGATTGAAGAAGAGCTGCGCCTCGGAAAGCGGCATCATGACAATTGATGAGTCATATTCCGACATGCCGATCTCGAAGATCGCGACAATCGGATAGGCCTTCACGCGCGGATTGACGCCAAACGGGGTCACATCGCCATCCGGCGAAATCACCCGCAGCGTATCGCCAATGGAAAGGCCGAGATTTTCCGCCATACGGGTTCCGATGGCGACGCCGCCGCCCTGATCGAAGCCCTTCAGTGTACCCTGACGAATATTACCGGAAACGAGCTTGAGCTTGTCGAGATCCTCTTCACGAAGACCGCGCACCAATGCACCTGTTCCAGCGCCGATATTCCCCTGAACAAGCGCCTGCCCTTCCACCACGGGGATGGCGAACTTGATGCCGGAAATACCGTCGATCCGCTTGATAAGGCTGGCATAATCATCCAGAGGACGATCAATCGGCTGCATGATGAGATGGCCGTTAATGCCCAGAATTCGCGAAAGAAGCTCGGCACGGAAGCCGTTCATCACCGCCATGACGATGATGAGGGTCGCCACGCCCAGCATGATGCCGGTGAAAGAAAACCCGGCAATGACCGAGATAAAAGTCTCGCGGCGGCGCGCTCGCAGATATCGCCATGCGATCATCCGTTCGAAAGCCGAGAATGGACCTGACTTCGGTGCCTTTTGGGCTGCCTTTGCCTGATCCTCGGATTTTGCTGCCGCCGCGTTGCTCATGCTTCTGCCGTCAACAGGTTGATCGCAGCTTCAACGCTCAGGTTCTGGCGTTCGCCGGTCTTGCGATCCTTGATTTCGACTTCACCGGCAGCGACGCCACGCGGGCCAACGATCACCTGCGTCGGCAGGCCGATCAGGTCCATCGTGGCAAACTTTGCACCCGGACGGTCATCCGTGTCATCGAGCAGAGGATCGACGCCTGCATTGGTCAGCGCTTCGTAGATCTTCTCGCTTACAGCGTCGCAGCCTTCGTCGCCCGGCTTCATGTTGACGATACCGGCACCGAACGGCGCGATGGCCTTCGGCCAGATGATGCCTGCGTCATCGTGGAAGGCTTCGATGGCAGCCGCGACGAGGCGCGACGGACCGATGCCGTAGGAACCCATCGACACCAGATGTTCCTTGCCATCCGGGCCCTGCACTTTCGCGCCCATCGGTTCGGAATATTTCGTGCCGAAATGGAAGATGTGGCCCACTTCGATGCCGCGTGCCGAAACCTGATCCTCCGGCTTCACCTTGGCCCAGTCGGCCTCGTCATGCATTTCGTCGGTCGCCGCATAAGGCGTCGTCCAGCGATTGACGATATCGGTCAGTTGCGCATCGTTGCGGAAATCGGTGTCCGCGCCCGGCACGGCGAGATCAAGATAGGCCTTGTCGCAGAAAACCTGGCTTTCGCCGGTTTCGGCCAGAATGATGAATTCGTGGCTGAGGTCACCGCCAATCGGTCCCGTATCGGCGCGCATCGGGATCGCCTGCAACCCAACGCGGGCGAAAGTACGCAGATAAGACACGAACATGCGGTAGTAAGCCATTTTCGCGCCCTCATAGTCGAGGTCGAACGAATAGGCGTCCTTCATCAGGAACTCACGCGAACGCATCACGCCGAAACGCGGGCGCACTTCGTCGCGGAACTTCCACTGGATGTGATAGAGATTGAGCGGCAGGTCCTTGTAGGAGCGCACATAGGAGCGGAAAATGTCGGTGACCATTTCCTCATTGGTCGGGCCGAAGAGCATATCGCGCTCCTGACGGTCCTGAATGCGCAACATTTCCTTGCCATAGGCATCGTAGCGACCGCTTTCGCGCCACAGATCGGCGGACTGGATGGTCGGCATCAGGATTTCATTGGCGCCCGCGCGGTTCTGCTCTTCGCGAATGATATCGCAAACCTTGTTGAGAACCTTGAGACCGAGCGGCAGCCAGGCATAGATGCCGGCTGACTGTTGACGGATCATGCCCGAACGCAGCATCAGCCTGTGGGAGACGATTTCCGCCTCCTTGGGGTTTTCCTTCAGAATAGGCAAAAAATACCGCGACAGACGCATCGTAACCACCAATCAAGAGGGACTGCCTGAGTGCTTCAAGAATCAGGCAAAAATTAAGCATATTCGTCGGTTTCTTACCGGGTTATACACCGGTTGGAAACCCGCCTGGAAAAGCTTTCACGGCAGCGGATTTCCCCATCCACAACCATAATGGCCCGCCGAAAGAACCAGAGGTGCGAAATACGGCCTCCAGATTCACATTCAATTTCAATATATTACAGATATATCACTCTCACTGAGGAAAATTTGCGAAAGAAATATGACGCCACAGAAGATTTTTCGTGACAAAAGCTGTGCAGTTCGCTATTTTTTTCATCATAAGAGCAACAACGGAATAAAACCGTTGGTTTCACGCGGTCAAAGTCTTGGGAGGATGGATCCAGGCGCGACTTTCGCAGCCGCCAGTCAAATGGAAACGGATCGAACGCGTATTTGATTAGCAAGGCGAAAGCCTTGCTTTTTTTTTGCACTTGCAGAACCCTCGTGCTTTCCGCATTTCCGCTATTTTATAGGCTGCAATAACACATTGATTTTGTGGGATTTATCGCAGTGCCCTCTGCGCATCCAAGTATTAAATTTCGTTTAAGTATAAATCGATTTATATGAAGAACATTGCATACGCAAAGGCATCACTGTCACAAATGACGCCGGGTTGTGCCGTGTCGGGAATTCAATACGTTACCCGAATTGGCTCAATATCTGGCACAACCCATGATAGGCATGTCCACTTTTCTTTGTACAAAAGAAAGGCTGCCTATTTTTTAGGCAGCCTCAAAATTCACATTGAACTGAACCTGAAATTTCAGGTCAGATCCGGGAAGAAATGCGGAATATCGTCGAGGCCGAAACCGCTGATCTGCGTCATATAATAATAGAGCAGGAAGATGAGCGTTGCGACGATAGTTGTCCGCAGAAATGCCCGGCCGATACGCGGCTTGGCCGGAGCGCTGGCCACTGTGCCCAGAGTCACTTCATTTTCTTCGGCCTGCGTGCGCAAGCCGACAGGCAAAAGAGCAAACAGCGTCGTCCACCAGATGATGAAATAGATCGCGATTCCTGAAACCAGCGACATGATTACACCTCTTCCAGTTCGATCAGCGTGCCGTTGAAATCCTTGGGATGCAGGAACAGAACCGGCTTGCCGTGGGCGCCGGTCTTCGGCTCGCCATCCCCGAGGATACGCGCACCTTCCGCCTTGAGGCGATCACGAGCGGCAATAATGTCCGCAACCTCGTAACAGAGATGATGCATCCCGCCGGAGGGGTTCTTTTCCAGAAATGCCGCAATGGGAGAGCCCTCGCCCAATGGCTCCAGCAATTCGATCTTGGTGTTGCCGACGTCGATGAAAACCACGGTTACGCCATGTTCGGGCAAGGCCTGCGGCTCGGTGACATTCGCACCGAGCTTGCCGCGATAAAGCGCTGCCGCGGCATCAATATCTGGAACGGCAATCGCCACGTGGTTCAAGCGTTCGAGCATCAGCACCTCCCATGCCGGTCATTCTGCAATCCGTATGACTACCGTATCCTATTCACGAATACGGTCACTACCGGCTTTTTGCCCCATGCCTCATTTGCCGCAGCGCGAACTGCACGGCGAACGGATTCCCGAACGATCTCGATATCCTTGCGGCGAACGCGCGGAATGCTGTCGATGGCCTCGATGGCCGCATCCAGCAGAATGTCTTCCAACAGGTCGCCCTGCGCGTTTTCTTCCGGCACGCCGAAAGTTACGAGATCGGGCTCATCGATGATCTTGTGTTCACGGTCCAGCAGCACCGAAACGGCGACATGACCGACATAGGCAAGCTTGCGGCGCTCGACCATGCCGATTTCTTCCTCGTCACCGATCAGCTTGCCGTCCTTGTAGATGCGGCCAACCGGCGCTTCATCGATAATCTCGGCCTTGCCGGGCGCCAGACGCAGCATGTCGCCATCACGCACCTGCGCGACCTGCTCGATGCCTTCCATCGCGCCAAGCGAGCCTTGAGCAACCAGATGGGCGGCTTCGCCGTGCACCGGCACCAGAATTTGCGGGCGAACCCAGGAATACATGCGACGCAATTCGCTGCGCCGTGGATGGCCCGAGACATGGACCAGTGCATCCTCATCACCAATGATCTTGATGCCGCGATCGATCAGGCGGTTCTTGATGTCGAGAATGGACTTTTCATTGCCCGGAATGGCGCGCGATGAGTAGATGACCGTATCGCCCGCCGTCAGCGCGAGGCTGCGCATTTCGTCACGTGCCAGCTTGGCGAGTGCCGCGCGCGGTTCGCCCTGGCTTCCGGTGAGGATCATCACCACGTTTTCGCGTGGAATATAGCCGTAATCCTCTTCGCTGAGATATTCCGGCAAGCCTTCCATATAGCCAAGTTCGGTTGCAACCGAGATGGCGCGTTTCATCGAACGACCGACCACCAGCACCTGACGGCCTGCATCGCGTGCTGCTTCCGTAATCGACCGGATACGACCGACATTGGAAGAGAAAGTGGTGATGGCCACGCGGCCACGCGCATTTTCAATCAACTCGCGCAGGCTCTCGCCCACCTGACGTTCGGAAGGAGACTCGCCTTCGCGCAAAGCATTGGTGGAGTCGCAGATCAGCGCCAGAACGCCTGCATCACCGATAGCACGGAAACGAGCCTCGTCGATAACCGGTCCAAGCGACGGTTCCGGGTCCATCTTCCAGTCACCCGTGTGCACGACCGTGCCGAGCGGCGTCGTGATAGCCAGAGAAACCGGCTCGGGAATAGAGTGCGTTACCGCGACAGCCTCGACCTTGAACGGGCCGACTTCGAATTTCTCGCCTGCCTTGTAGATCGTGATCGGAATCTCGGGCGCGCCGTCCTCCGACTGCCGCTTGGCTTCGAGCAGACCGGCAGTGAACGGCGTCGCATAGACCGGAACCTTCAGGCGCGGCCACAGATCGAGCAAAGCACCGAAATGGTCTTCATGCGCATGGGTGATGACGATACCGCGCAGATTATGCTTTTCAGCTTCAAGATAGCGGATATCCGGCAGGATAAGATCGGCGCCCGGCTGTTCAGGCCCCGCAAAGCTCACGCCCATATCCACGACCAGCCATTCACGGTTATCCGCTGGACCAAAGCCGTACATAGCCAAATTCATGCCGATTTCGCCTACGCCGCCAAGCGGCAGAAAGACGAGTTCAGTAGTATTGGATCGGGCCATGAAATTTCCTCTGTGATTAATCCCGCCTTGCGGCATCAACTGGACCTAAAGTTGTCCAGTTGCAACCCTAGTGATCTGATTCCGACATTTGCATCCCTCGGATAGGAGCGCTGAGCAACTGTCGGAAGCAAAAAGACCACTAGTAACTTTATGAATCTAGTGGATTTTTCGATTTTGACGTTTGAAACGAGATTTATATCGGACAGGTATCAAACGTCAAATTCAATCCACTAGTAAGACAAAACAAAGCAATTATCTGCGTATTGTGGCAGCAGTTCCGAAATAGACATCGCCAGCCGTTACTGCAACCCGCGAACCTTCATCTTCACGAATAACAAAACGGCATGCCTCATCGATTGTCTCAAAACGACCTTCGACAATGCGGCCTTCAACCTGCATGGTAACGTGCTGGCCAAGGCCATGCGCGCGCTGCAGCCAGCGCTTGCGAATGTCATCAAGTCCACGCCCTTCATTCCAGACGCGATAATTGACCGACCATGCATCCGACAGGGCTGCAAACAATGTCTCGGCGTCGCATTTGCTGCCAAGAGCTTGCAACGACGTTGCTGCATAAGGCAGATCATCGGGAAAGGCGACCACATTGGTCCCGATACCGATGGCAACGGCGAACAAATTCTTCGCCAGAATAGAAGACTCCAGCAGGATGCCGGTGAGTTTGGCGCCATTGAGCAGGACATCGTTCGGCCATTTGAGGCCGATTGTCGGCGGCACGGCAGGCCCTGTGGCTGCGAACACCGCATCAAGTGCATCGGCGAGCGACAGACCGGCAACAAAACCAAGCGTTGCCGCCATTTTCATTTCATAGGATTCAACAAGAAGCAGCGTGGAGGCAAGATTGCCTTCCGGCGTAGACCAGGCACGGCCGCGTCTTCCGCGACCGCTTTCCTGTCTCTTCGTAACAAGCCAGAGCTTGCCCGGATCACCGCTGGCTGCCCGTTCCAGAGCAACCGCATTGGTGGAACCTACCGTCTCGAAAGCTTCGAGACGGTAGCCCTCATTTGCCGCAACAGGCGAAAGCGCAAAACTCATTTATGCTTCCGCCTTTTGCTCTCTCATTATATTCCTACGCATGTCTTCATCCTATCGTAGCGGGACCAGAAATCAGTCCAGTGAACTGATTTCCCCGCGAAGGCGGTTCCCACTTTTGGGAGACATGCTTTAGAAAAACGTCTTGGCTGCGGCTTCGGCAAATCCGCCGATCGGGCCAGCAACGAAGACGTAGAAGAGCACGAAGGCACCCGTTACGCCGAGAACGAGACGAAGCTCGCCTGCGACCGGAACGAAACCACCCGTCGGCTCATCGAACCACATGATCTTGATCATGCGCAGGTAATAGAACGCGCCCACGACCGAAGCCACGATACCGATGATGGCAAGCGGATAGAGACCCGCTTCAACGGCAGCAAGGAAGGTGTACCACTTGCCGAAGAAGCCAGCGAGCGGCGGGATACCGGCGAGCGAGAACAGGAAGATGGTCATGATCGTTGCCAGCACCGGATTGGTGCGGGAAAGACCAGCCAGATCCTCAATGCTCTCCACATTGCCGTCCTTGGTGCGCATTGCGAGAATGAACGCGAAGGTGCCGAGCGTCATGGCGAGGTAGATTGCCATGTAGATCATCACACCCTTGACGCCGATCACCGTTCCGGCGGCCAGACCAACGAGCGCATAACCCATATGGCTGATCGAGGAATAAGCCATCAGGCGCTTGATGTTGCGCTGGCCGATAGCGGCGAAGGCGCCGAGGATCATCGAAGCAAGCGCGATGAAGATCACGACCTGCTGCCAGTCATGGGTGACCGGAGCAAAGGCTTCCGAGACGACGCGGATGATGAGCGCCATGGCGGCCATCTTCGGAGCGGCGGCAAAGAATGCCGTTACCGGGGTCGGTGCGCCTTCATAGACGTCCGGCGTCCACATGTGGAACGGAACGGCAGAAATCTTGAATGCCAGACCGGCCAGAATGAAGACGAGACCGAACACCAGACCGAGTTCACGCTGACCGCCGGAGACGGCCTGGGCGATTTCGGTAAAGCCGATATGGCCGGTGTAACCGTAGACGAGCGAAATACCGTAAAGCAGCATGCCCGAGGAAAGCGAACCGAGAACGAAGTATTTCAGGCCAGCTTCCGTCGAACGGACGCTATCGCGGTTGAACGCTGCCAGAACGTAAAGCGCCAGCGATTGCAGTTCGAGACCGAGATAAAGCGACAGCATGTTGGAGGCTGAAACCATCAGCAGCATGCCGAGCGTGGAAATCACGATCAGGACCGGGAATTCGAACTTGTCGAACTTCTCTGCCTTGGCGAAGCCAACCGACATGATCAGCGTCACGATGGAGCCGATCAGCGTCAGCACCTTCATGAAGCGGCTGAAGCTGTCAATGACGATGGCACCGCCGAATGCGGCGCCGTTCGTCGGGAAAAGGACAACCAGTGCCAGCGCCGCAATAAGCACCGCGACGGATAATCCGTTGACGAGCGTGGTCGCCCGTTCGCCGGAGAACACGCCAATCATGAGCAGTGCCAAGGCGCCTACAGCAAGGAGAACCTCCGGTGCTGCAAGGGTCAGATGAGCTATCAGATCAGTCTGCATGACCTACGCCTTTATTTCTTACTGTGCCAGCACGGCGCTCGCGGTGCCCGCGAGTGCTGCGTCGTAATGTTGGACCAGGGCGTTCACGGCACCGGCGGTCACATTGAAGACCGGGGTCGGATACACACCGAAGAAGATGGTGAGCGCCACAAGCGGGTAGAGAATGATCTTCTCACGCGGGCTCAAGTCGAGGAGCGCCTTCAGGCTTTCCTTGGTCAATGCGCCGAACACTACCTGACGGTAGAGCCAGAGCGCATAAGCCGCCGAGAGGATGACCCCCGTGGTTGCGAACAGTGCCACCCAGGTATTGACCCGGAACACACCGAACAGCGTCAGGAATTCACCGATGAAGCCCGAAGTACCCGGCAGGCCGACATTCGCCATCGTGAAGATGAGGAAGGCCACCGCATATTTCGGCATGTTGTTCACCAGACCGCCAAACGCCGCGATCTCGCGGGTATGCATACGATCATAGATCACGCCGACGCAGAGGAAGAGCGCAGCCGACACGATGCCGTGCGACAACATCTGGAAGATGGCGCCCTGGATACCCTGCTCATTGGCTGCAAAAATACCCATGGTCACATAGGCCATGTGCGCAACCGACGAATAGGCGATCAGCTTCTTCATGTCTTCCTGCACCATCGCGACGAGCGAGGTGTAGATGATCGCGATGACCGACAGCGCGAAGATGAAGGGTGCGAAGTCAGCCGAAGCCAGAGGGAACATCGGCAGCGAGAAACGGATGAAACCGTAACCGCCGAGCTTCAGGAGAATACCGGCCAGAATGACCGAGCCTGCCGTCGGCGCTTCAACGTGCGCGTCCGGCAACCAGGTATGGACCGGCCACATCGGCATCTTGACCGCGAAGGACGCGAAGAAGGCGAGCCATAGCCATGTCTGCATCCCCGCAGGGAAGTCGTACTTCAGCAACTCGACGATATTCATCGTACCAGCCTGCCAGTACATGGCCATGATGGCGATGAGCATCAGCACGGAGCCCAGAAGCGTATAAAGGAAGAACTTCAAGCTTGCATAGACGCGACGCTTGCCGCCCCACACGCCGATGATGATGAACATCGGGATAAGGCTTGCTTCGAAGAACACGTAGAACAGGAACAGGTCGAGCGCGCAGAACACGCCGATCATCAGCGTTTCCAGAATGAGGAACGCGATCATGTATTCCTTGACGCGCTTTTCCACCGACACCCAGCTTGCGAGAATGCAGAAGGGCATGAGGAAAGCGGAAAGCACCACGAACAGGACGGAGATACCGTCCACGCCCATGTGATAGCTAATGCCGCCACCCATCCAGTCGACCTGCTCGACCATCTGGAAACCAGAGTTCGAATTATCGAACCCTGCCCAGACGACGAGCGACAGGATGAAGACGAATATCGTCGTCAGCAAAGCGACGTTGCGGATATTGCGACGCGAAGCCTCGCTGTCGTCCTTGATCAGAAGGATCAGTAACGCGCCGACGAGCGGCAGAAACGTGACCGTTGAGAGAATTGGCCAGTCGGTCATCAGAAAGAGCTCCCGAGCATCATCCAAGTGACGAGCGCGGCGACGCCGATCAGCATCGCGAATGCGTAGTGATAAAGGTATCCGGACTGCATCTTGACGACACGGTTGGTGACATCGAGCACGCGAGCCGAGATGCCATCCGGGCCGAAGCCGTCAATAAGCCAGCCGTCGCCACCCTTCCAGAACAAGCGGCCAAGCCAACGAGCCGGACGTACGAAGAGGAAATCGTACAGTTCGTCGAAGTACCACTTGTTGAGAAGGAACTGGTAGAGGCCACGGTGACGGGCAGCCAGCGCCTTCGGCGTTTCCGGCGAGCGGATGTAGAAGATCCAGGCGACGATGAAGCCGAGAACCATCGAAATGAACGGCGACAGCTTAACCCACAGAGGAACATGATGGTATTCCTCAAGGATCTGGTTGGCAGCCGAGGTAAACAGCGCACCCTTCCAGAATTCGGCATATTCATGGCCGAAGAAGAGTTCCTTGAACACGACACCGGCAAAGAGTGCACCGACGCCGAGGATCAGCAGCGGAACGAACATGACAGCCGGCGATTCATGGACGTGATGCATGACTTCGGCGGAAGCGCGCGGCTTGCCGTAGAAGGTCATGAAAATCAGGCGCCATGAATAGAAGCTCGTGAAGAGCGCTGCAACGATGAGAAGCGTCGAAGCGTAGCCGCTGGCAGCACTGTGCGAAGCGAAGACGGATTCGATGATCGCATCCTTGGAGAAGAAACCGGCGGTGCCGATGATCGTGCCCGGAATACCGAGGCCCGTAATGGCAACCGTACCGATGACCATCATCCAGTAGGTGATCGGGATCAGCTTGCGCAGGCCGCCCATGCGACGCATGTCCTGCTCTTCCGAAACGGCATGGATAACCGAGCCGGCGCAAAGGAACAGAAGCGCCTTGAAGAAAGCGTGCGTGAACAGGTGGAACACAGCCGCGCCATAGGCACCCACACCAAGAGCTGCGAACATATAGCCGAGCTGCGAACAGGTCGAATAGGCGATCACGCGCTTGATGTCGTTCTGCACGAGAGCGACCGTTGCTGCAAAGAAGGCAGTGGTTGCGCCGATGATCGTCACGACCAGAAGTGCGGTCTGCGACAGTTCAAAGATCGGCGACATGCGGGCGACCATGAACACGCCCGCGGTAACCATAGTAGCAGCGTGAATGAGCGCCGAAACCGGGGTCGGGCCTTCCATGGCGTCCGGAAGCCAGGTGTGCAGCAGGAACTGCGCCGACTTGCCCATCGCGCCCATGAAAAGCAGCAGGCAGGTGATTGTGATCGCGCCCTGCTTGTCGAGCTGATAGCCGAGGAAGTTCAGAACGACCTGATTGGCATCGGCAGCGCCTTCAGCCGGCAGATAATTGGCTGCGGCAGCGAAGATCGTGTTGTAGTCGACAGACTGGAACAGCGCGAACACACCGAAGATGCCGAGCAGGAAGCCGAAGTCACCAACGCGGTTGACGACGAACGCCTTCATGGCGGCGGCATTGGCCGAAGGCTTCTGGAACCAGAAACCGATCAGGAGGTAGGAAGCCAGACCCACGCCTTCCCAGCCGAAGAACATCTGAACCAGATTGTCCGACGTGACCAGCATGAGCATGGCGAAGGTGAAGAGCGACAGATAGGCGAAGAAGCGCGGACGGTGCGGATCGTGGTGCATATATCCAATGGAATAGATGTGCACGAGAGCCGACACCGAGTTCACCACCACCAGCATGACGCCGGTGAGCGTATCGATGCGCAATGCCCAGTCGAAGGAAAGCGTGCCCGACGTCACCCAGTGAAGAACCGGGATGCGGACGGTTTCCGCGTCGTGGCCGAGCGGAATCTGGAAGAACACGACCCAGGACAGGATCGCGACGATGACCATGAAACCGGAAGTGATGTATTCGCTCGCCTTGGCTCCGATCTGATTGCCGAAGAGACCGGCAATCAGGAAGCCGAGAAGCGGAAGGAAGACGATCGCGTAGTAGAGCATTTGCCCGTCAACCTTTCATAACATTGACGTCTTCCACCGCGATGGAACCGCGATTACGGAAGAAAACAACGAGAATTGCCAGACCGATGGCCGC
>Ga0180219_1000541_pt1 | contig 30174 bp, 26 predicted proteins | sample eDN3rd30CBELigMG_FD_151338 | JGI IMG/M metagenome (GOLD analysis project Ga0180219, IMG submission 151338) | Enriched Miracle-Growth compost microbial communities from Emeryville, California, USA - eDNA 3rd pass 30_C BE-Lig MG (version 2)... ... | reverse complement strand
CGTGCTGCTCGGAGTGGGCGGAGAGGTGACGACGGCTGCCGCCGCCGAGATCATGGCCGCGGCCGTCGCACCGCACCCGGTGCTGGTGTCGATGGCCAACGAGCGGCTCGGGTACCTCGCCGACGACAACGCGTTCGCGCTCGGGACCTTCGCGGCGCGCGGATGCCCGATCCAGCCGGGCTGGGTCCCGGCCGCCGCCGACGTGCTCGCGCGCCTCGCCGCCGAACGGACGACGGCGTGACCGGGTTGCGAGCGGGCGCCGGACGCGCCGAGATCGCGCCGGGCCCGCTGCCGCTGGACGGCTTCACCCGCGTTCGCGACGCGCTCGCCGTGCGGGTGCTGCTTCTGGACGACGGCGCCGCGCGCATCGCATGGGTGGTCGCGGATCAGACCGCACTCCGGCCGGCGGTGCTCGACGCGGTGCGAGCCCGCGTGTGCGACGCGGCCGGTGTGGCGGCACGCGACTGTCTGGTCTCGGTCAGTCACACCTTCTCGGCGCCGCACGTCCCCGAGGACGATGTTGCCGCCTCGATCGCGTGGCGTGCCGCGCTGTGCGATGCCGCGGGCGACGCTGCCCGGCAGGCCGCGGCATCCCTTCGCCCCGCAGCGGTCGCCGTCGGGCGCGTCACGTGCGGGCTGGCCGTCAACCGCGACGTCGAGGTCGCCGAGGGGTGGACGCTCGGGCCCGACGGCACCGGGTTCTCAGACACGACCGTGCACGTCGTGCGGGTGACCGACGCCGACGAGACGCCGATCGCGCTGCTCGTCGGCACCGCGGTGCAGCCCTCGGCGATGGACCTGAGCGGTGAACGCGTCGTCTCGGGCGACCTGGCCGGTGCCGCCATGACCCGGATCGAGCAGGCGCTGCCGGGCGCCGTCGCGCTCTCGCTCATCGGCTGCGCGGGTGACCAGGCGCCGCTCGGGTCGGGGCCGGCCGCCGTCGATGCGCTGGGCGAGCGACTCGCCGCCGTGGTGCTCGCCGCCGACGTCGCGCCCGCGGGCGCAGGCGCACCGCTGTCGCTGACCGCGCACGAGCTCACCGTGCCCGGACAGGTGCCCACCGATCGGGCCGACATCCGCCCTGTGCGCGGTCACGCCTTCACCGCCGCGGCGGATCGACCGCTGCCGTTCTGGATCCTGCGTGCCGGCGCGCTCACCGCCGTGGGCGTGCAGCCCGAGCTGAACGCGTGCACCGGACGCGAGCTGCGCGCACGCGTCGGCGACCCCGACCTCGTGATCGCGACGATGTGCAACGGCGGGGCGAAGTACCTGCCCGACGCCGAGTCGTTCGACCGTGCGACCTACGAGGCGCAGTCGTCCCGCTTCGCGCGGGGCGGCGCCGAGCAGCTGGTGGATGCCGTCGCCGCGGAGTTGAACGCATGATCGTCACGACCGAGGGCGGCGCGCTGAGCGGTGTCGGCAGCGGCGTCGACGGGGTGACGGTGTTCCGCGGCATCCCGTACGCGGCCGACACCGCGGGCGAGAACCGCTGGCGCGCGCCGCAGCCGCCGCCGGCCTGGAGCGGCGTGCGCGTCGCCGACCGCTTCGGCGACGCGTGCCTGCAGACCGCGCGCGGCGGGCTGAGCCAGCCGATGAGCGAGGACTGCCTCTCCCTGAACGTGTGGACGCCGGCGACGGCGGCCGACGCCGCGCTGCCGGTGCTGGTGTGGATCTACGGCGGGCGCTTCGTCTTCGGCGCCGGCAGCGAGCCGATGTACGACGGGTCGGCGTTGGCCTCCCGGGGCCTCGTCGTCGTGACCGTGAACTACCGGCTCGGGGTGTTCGGATTCCTCGCGACGCGCGAGCTCAGCGCCGAATCGGGGCACGGCGCGTCGGGCAACTACGGGCTGCTCGACCAGCGCGCGGCGCTGCAGTGGGTGCAGCGCAACATCGCCGCCTTCGGGGGAGACCCGGCCAAGGTCACGATCGCGGGTCAGTCCGCAGGCGCCGCCAGCGTGCTGGACCACGTGTACAGCCCGTTGTCGGCGGGACTGTTCCGCGGTGCGATCGCGCAGAGCGGTGCTCTCCACCCGGGAGACACGAACCTCGGCCACCTCGCCGGCTCGTACCGGACCCTGGCCGATGCCGAGCGCGATGGCGAGCAGTACCTGAGCGCGCACGGCGTGGAGACCGTGGCCGACGCGCGCCGACTCGACGCGGCCGAGCTGCTGCGCGGCGGCGATGCGGATCAGCCGGGCCCGGGGCATCCCCGTCCGCCGTTGTTCCGTCCCGTGCAGGACGGGTGGATGCTGCCGCACACGTACGCGCAGACGCTCGCGCGCGGCGCGCAGAACGATGTGCCGATCCTCACCGGCACGAACCTCGACGAGGACGGGGCGACCCCGCACCCGCAGGTGACGTTGGCGCAGTTCCGCGAGCGTGCGCGGGCGGCGTACGGCGACCGCGCCGAGGAGTTCCTCGCGCTGTATCCCGCGCACGATGACGAGACCGCGGCAGCGGCGTCGAACCAGGCGGCCCGTGACCACTCGCGCGTCTCGACGCACCTGTGGACGCAGGAGTGGGCGCGGCACGCGTCGAGCCCCGTGCACACGTACTTCTGGACGCACCCCGCACCCGGTCCCGACGCCGACGCGCGCGGGGCGTTCCACGGCAGCGAGATCCCGTACTTCCTGCACAGCCTCGACCACGTCGACCGCCCCTGGACCGACGCCGACCGTGCGATCGCCGACGCCATGTCCGGGTACATCGGCCGTTTCGTCGCGACCGGCGACCCGAACGGCGGCGCCGCCGAGGGGTGGGATGCCGCAGACCACCGCCCGCTCACCATGGAGCTGGGCGCGCGGTGCGGTCCGATCCCTGTCGCCGAGCCCGCGCGCCATGCCTTCCACCGCAGCGTGCTCGAGAGCAATCCGGAGCCGAAATGACAGATCTTGAAGCTGGAGACCCGCGATGAGCGACACGACACCGTTCCCCCTGATCGACGCCGACACCGAACGGCTGCTCTTCGCGCTCGCACGGCGCGAGCGCCTGGCGCGCGACACGAACGACTGGGACGGGTTGCAGGCGGCCTACTGGCCGGGCTCCCGTGTGCGCGTGACGTGGTTCGACGGCACCATCGAAGAGTTCGTCGACGGCTCGCGTGCGTCGGTGAAGCCCGGCAGGGTGCACGGGTTCCACAGCATCGACCCGGTGCGCGCCGAGCAACACGGCGACCGTGCGCTTGTGGAGAGCAGGGGACAGGTGCTGTTGCGCCCGATCGTCGAAGGGGTCGAGTGCGATCTCGTCTCGTGGTGCCGGTTCGTCTCGGGCTTCGAGCGGCGCGACGGCGAGTGGCGCATGGCGTTCTTCGACAACATCTACGTCAAAGACACGGTCATCCCCACGCTCGGCGTTTTCCCCGAGATCGACCGCGAGCGTCTCGACGGCTCGCGCGTCGCCTATCGCTGGCTCAGCTACACCAACGCGCGGCGGGGCATCCCGGTGTCGCAGGATCTGCCCGGCGACGATCGTGAAGACCTCGTGGCCGCGTTCTGGGCCGATTGCCGGGCCTGGATGCAGGGCTGAACGCCCGCGCGTGGACCCGGCCGGAGAGGCGCGGGTCCACGCGCCGTGCGTCACCCGTTCTTCTCGGGCGTGGGCGTCGCACTCGGCGTGGGTGTGGCGCCCGGCGTCGCGCTCGCCGACGGCGTCGACGCGGCCGTGGAGCCCGAGCTGATCTGCGTGCGAATGGCGCTGACCTCGTCGTCGATCGTGGACTGCGAGAGCCCCTTCGTCGCGGGGATCAGCTTCGCGATGCGGGTGACGGTGGCATCCGCCGTACCGCTGGTGATCAGGTCCGCACGCAGCTTCTTCGTGGCGGCATCGATCTTGTCTGCGAAGACGCTCTCGAACGTCGTGACGAGGGCGTTGTCGACCTGCATCCCGCCGCCGGCACCGCCTGCTGCACCGCCGGCACCGCCTGCTGCGCCGCCGGCACCGCCTGCTGCGCCGCCGGTCGTTTGACCGTTGCCCGGCATCTGTCCGCCGCCGGGCATCTGTCCGTCTCCGGGTGCGCTCTGCCCGTCGCCGCCCGGCATCTGACCGCCGTCGGGCATGGTGGGCATCTGCGCGTCCCCGCCCGGGAAGCCGCCCGCGCCGCCGGCGCCGCCGGCGCCCATGCCGCCTCCCATGCCGCCGAAGGCGAGGTTGAGGTCCCACGAGACGATGCTGATCCGCCCGGTGTCGAGGTCGTAGTACAGGTACGCGTTGCGCCCGGGCCCGTTGATCGTGTCGAAGTTGTCGAGCACATCCTGAGTGGCCAGGTACGTCGCGAACGAGTCGACGTCGATCCAGTCGCCCGCATCCTGCTCGAACTCCTCGTCGGAGGCCCCATCGAGCCACTTCAGGAACGAGATGATCGGCTGCAGGTCACGGGTGCCGACGAGGTTGATCTGCGTGAAATCGTCGGTGTAGTCCGTCTGATCACTGCCCTGATAGGTGAACGAGCTCGTGGAGAGCAGCTTGTAGAGCACGCCGTCGTCGGGCAGATCGGCGGCATACTGCGCATCCGGGTTCTCGATGATCAGGCGGGTGGTGGTCGGGCGGTCGTTGACGGTGAACGTCGAGTACGCGTACCGCTGTGAGATCTGCCCCGACTGCGCGGTGAGATCCAGCGCGACCGCCTCGTTGAGCGCAGAGGTGTACGACTGCGAGGCCGGTCGCACCGAGATCTCGGTGTGCCCCTGATAGGCGCGGCCCTCCTGGTACTCGTTGAAGCTGATGAGGATCGGCAGGTCCTCCGGCTTCGACGTCGAGAGCGCGATTCCGGTGCCCATGCCGCCGCCTTGCGCGTTCTGCCCGCCCTGGGCGTTCTGCCCGCCCTGGGCGTTCTGCCCGCCCTGCGCGCCGTCCGGTGCCTGCATGCCGTCGGGCAGCTGCATCCCGTCGGGTGCCTGTCCGCCGCCGCCACCACCACCCGAACCGCCGGCCGTCTGCCCCTCGGTGCGCGAGCCCTTCCGATCATCGGTCAGGGCCGAGAGCGTCGAGTTGCCCTTCAGACGCACGGCGACGTTCGCGATGGTCGTCCCGTCGATCGTGATGTCGGCCGGCATCCAATCCTTGTCGCCGGAGGTGAAGTATGCGTCCAGCATCTCGTTGTAGTCGGCCTCCGCATACGTGAGCGTCACGGTGTGCGCGGTGTCCTCGTCGAAGAGGTCGACGGTCCCGGCGATGTCGTCGGTGATGCGCTCCTCGTCCGTCACGGCGGCGGCGCTGGTCGAGTAGGGCCTGATCACCACGTTGCCGAAGAAGGTCAGCCCGAGCGCGACCACGGCGATCCCGCCGACGAGCGGGATCCAGTTCTGCCGGATCCGGACCGGGATGCGGCGTCTGATCCTGCGCAGCATCCTCACATGTCCGACTGGTCGTATCCGGTCAGCACCGAGACCTTCTGACCGCTGTTGACCGCGCTGAGCGCTTCGATGACCTGCGAGGTCTCGACGCCCTTCTTCAGGCGCACCGAGTAGAACAGCTCGGTGAGCGCCCCGCCGCGCACGGTCTCGACGCTGACCAGTTCGAACTCCAGCGTGAGGCCCACCAGCGCGTCGGTGATGTCGGACTGGTAGTCGCCCTCCGGGGGCACCTGCACCTTGACGACCTGACGCTGAATGTCGAGGTGGAACCAGTTGAAGCGCTGCATGAGGAACGTGATCAGCAGGATGAAGACCGTCGCCACCGCCGCGAGCACGTAGAAACGGGTGCCGACGGCCATGCCGACGGCCATCACCAGGAAGATGAAGCCGACGTCGCGCGTCTCCTTGATCGCGTTGCGGAAGCGGACGACCGACAGCGCGCCCACGAGCGCGAAGGCACGCGCGATGTTCGAGCCGACGACGAGCATGATGACGGCGACGACCATGCCGATGATGACGAGCGTCTGCACATACGACTGGCTGTACGAGACGTTCTTGTGGGTGCGCTTGTACACCCAGCCGATCGCGAACGAGAGCACGAACGACAGCGCCAGTGTCATGGCGACGTCGAAGACGGAGAAGGTTCCGCTGAGGTCTTGGAGGTTCATCGGGGGGAGGTCACTTCCTGGGGTCGGGTGCCGTGCGGCACAGGGTGGTCGTCGTCATCGCCGTCGTCGAGGAGCTCGTCGAGCTCGTCGGCGGCGTGCATGATCGAGCGCGGCGCCAGACCGAACGCCTGGACGCTCTGGCAGTACTTGGAGATGCGGATGACGTCGAGGTTCAGCCGCGCCGTCATGTCGGTCACCCATGACGGGACGCGCTCGTCGGCCTTGATCTCGAGGACCGACAGGCGCGGGGGCAGGATGAGGCGGTTCAGACTGTCGGCGGCGAGGTGGAAGTCGCGGTCACGGCCCCGCAGATGGTGGTCCAGGGTGACGCGCAGGCCGAGGTCGGCGTCGCGTCCGATCCATGCCTCGCGCTGATACGCCGTGGTCACGACGGGGCGCAGGTCGAGCTCGCCGACGAGCGTCTCGACCTCGGCGAGGAAGCCCTGCTCACGCGTCCCGAGTCCCTGCGGCGAGCGGTATTCCGTGCCCGAACACAGGGCCACGGCATCCCGATACGGCAGCACCATCCGGCGCTTCTGGGTGACCCGGTTCACGCGTTGCTTGATCTCGACGAACACGTCGGAGTCGGCCGTGAGCGCGTCGGCGTCGCCGTAGTGCCGCACGCGCAGCTTGCGACGGAACTTCAGGCCGTCGATCTTCTCCCAATAGAACTTCAGCTCGGGGGTGTCGTAATAGACGCTCGTGATCGGGTAGCCGTGCGTTCCCGCGTGCGCATCGCGCTCGGTGTGCCGCGCCAGTTCGTCGCGCAGACGCTCGGCCTGGGTGTCGGGCACGAGGTATTTGACCTCGAAGCGGTTGAAGGCGTGCAGTCTGCTGGCCGTGGCGGTGCGATCGCCTGACGTGGGGGCGACATCGGCCTGCTCGGGGGAGGCTGCGCGCTCGCGACCGCGTCGGAAGAAGGGACGCATGCGCGGGCTCCTCTCGGATGAACGGTGGGTGAACGCGGGGAGAACACCGCGTGACAACGCCGTCCAGCGTGCCGGAGCAGATTATGCGTGCGCTATGGAGTCTGAGAGTTTGCTGAGAATTCGGGTCAGGCGTCGTCGCCGCGGTGGGCCGCGGCATCCTTCCCCGGCGCCAGCGTCGTGACCGGCAGCGGCTCCGGGCGCTTCGCCGAGACGTTGTCGCCCGACGACTGATGGCGCAGGCGCCGCAGCACCCACGGGACCAGGTGCGTGCGCGCCCAGACGAGGTCTTCGGCACGGGCTTCGCGCCACGTGCGCTGGGGCAGCGGATCGGGCTCCATCGGCGTGAGGTCGTTGGGCACGTTCAGCGCCCGCAGCACCATGCGCGCGACCTCGTGGTGTCCGAGCGGGTTCAGGTGCAGCCGGTCGTCGGTGAAGAACCGGGGGTCCTGCACGGTCTTCAGCGCCCACTGGTCGGCGACGATGCAGTCGTACTCCTCGGCGACCGCGCGCACGTTCTCGTTGTAGATCGCGACCTTGCCGCGGATGGCGCGGAAGACGGGGGTGAACTCGGTGTCGATACCGGTGAAGACCACGAGCGTGGCGCCGGTGCTCGACAGGCGTGCGACGGCGTCGCGGAACAGCTCGCCGATCTCGTCGGGGTCGGTGCCTGGGCGGATCACGTCGTTGCCGCCCGCGCACAGCGTGACCAGATCGGGCTTCAGCGCCAGCGCGGGCTCGATCTGATCGGCGATCACCTGGCGGATGAGCTTGCCGCGCACGGCGAGATTCGCGTACGCGAAGTCGTCGACCTGGCTGGAGAGCACCTCGGCGACCCGGTCGGCCCATCCGCGGAACACGCCGGGCTGATCGGAGGGGTCACCCACGCCCTCGGTGAACGAGTCGCCGAGGGCGACGAAGCGCCGCCACGGGTGCGGTTCGGTGTTCTCGACGAACGGGCTGCGGTGATCCTCCGACATCGCGATCCTCCTCCGGACAGACACTCAGACTAATCGTCGGGCGATGTCCACGGGTTCGCCTAAGGTGGAATGTCGTCGCGCCGTCCGGCGACGGGGGAAGGAGTTCGGGTTGGAGGAGCACGCCTCACTGGGAAGCTTCGCCGCCGAACATCTCTCACCGACCTACCCGCAACGCGCCCCCTGGGGCACCGCTCAGCGCCTGCGCGCGTGGCAGGCCGAAGCGCTCGATCTGTACTTCGGTCTGGACGGACCCGACGGGGTCGGCCAGGGGCCGCGTGACTTCCTGGCCGCGGCCACCCCCGGCGCCGGCAAGACCACGTTCGCGCTGCGTCTGGCCTCCGAGCTGCTCCGGCGCCGCGTCGTCGATCGCATCATCGTGGTGGCACCCACCGAGCACCTGAAGACGCAGTGGGCGGATGCCGCGGCCCGCGTCGGCATCCGGATCGACCCTGCCTTCAGCAACCGTCATTCGGCGCCGGCGCGTGAGTACCACGGCGTCGCCGTCACCTATGCGCAGGTCGCGGTCAAGTCCTCGGTGCACGAGCGGCTCGTCCTCGACAAGCGCAGCCTTGTGATCCTCGACGAGGTGCACCACGGCGGCGATGCGCTGAGCTGGGGCGACGCGCTGCGCGACGCCTACCGGCGTGCGACCCGACGGCTGCTGCTCTCCGGCACGCCCTTCCGCAGCGACACCGCCCCCATCCCGTTCGTCGAGTACCACCCCGACCAGCACGGCATCCGCGTCTCGCGCACCGACTACAGCTACGGCTACCGGCGCGCGCTCGAGGACGGGGTCGTGCGCCCGGTGATCTTCATGGTCTACGCGGGCAACATGCGGTGGCGCACGAAGACCGGCGACGAGATGGAGGCCCAGCTCGGGCAGGACAACACCAAGGACATCACCGCGCAGGCCTGGCGCACCGCGCTCGACCCGGAGGGCGACTGGATCCCGGCCGTGCTGCGCAGCGCCGACCGCCGGCTGACCGAGGTGCGGGAGCAGGTGCCGGATGCCGGGGGCCTGGTGATCGCCACGGATCAGACCGCCGCGCGCGCCTATGCCGACATCCTCCAGCAGATCACGGGGGAGCCGGCCACCGTCGTGCTCTCCGACGAGGCGGAGGCCTCGGGCCGTATCGAGACGTTCTCGCAGGGCACGAGCCGCTGGATGGTCGCGGTGCGCATGGTGTCGGAGGGCGTCGACGTGCCGCGCCTCTCCGTCGGCGTGTACGCGACGAGCGCCTCGACGCCGCTGTTCTTCGCACAGGCGATCGGCCGTTTCGTGCGCGCCCGGCGCCGCGGCGAGACCGCGAGCGTGTTCCTGCCGAACGTGCCGCAGCTGCTGGCCCTCGCGAACGAGCTCGAGAGGCAGCGCGACCACGCGCTCGACCGCGAGAGCGACGGCGACGACGAGTGGTCGGCCGAAGAAGACGCGATGGATGCCGCGCAGCGCGACGAGAAGGCGTCCGACTCCCTGATGGAGGAGTTCAGCTACCAGGCGCTCGGCTCGCACGCGAATTTCGACCGCGTGCTGTTCGACGGCAAGGAGTTCGGGCAGCTCGCCACGCCGGGCACGCCCGAAGAGGAGGAGTTCCTGGGGCTGCCGGGCCTGCTCGAGCCCGAGCACGTGCATGAGCTGCTCATGCAACGGCAGGCCCGGCAGAGCCGGCACCGGGTCGCGCGCGAGGCGCAGGACTCGGCATCCGGCCACGAACCCGACCCGCCGCAGGCGCTGCACCGCACGCTCAAGGAACAGCGCCAGCTGCTGAACAGCCTCGTCGGACTTTACTCGCGGCAGTCGGGGGAGGCACATGCGATGGTGCACGCCGAGCTGCGGCGCACCTGCGGCGGTCCGGCGGTCGGCCAGGCCACGGTGGCGCAGCTGCAGAAGCGCATCGAGGTGCTGCGCCGGCGCGTGCACTCATAGCGCCGTTCGGATCCCCGAAATGCTGGCAATCGTGCCGTTCGGTCGGGTGCAGCATCCCTCGCCCGATAGCCTCGATCAACGTGACTGAACCGACTCCCCGTGACCGTCGCCGCTGGGCGCAGTACCTCGTGAACGAGCGTGCCGAGGCCCGTGTCTACCGCGAGCTGGCTGGTCGCAAGACCGGTCAGGAGCGCGAGATCCTGCTGCAGCTCGCCGACGCGGAGGGTCGCCATGAGGCGCACTGGCTGACGCTGCTGGGCGGCGAGCCCGCCTCGCTGCCGCGTGCGTCGAAGCGCACCCGGATGCTCGGGTGGATGGCCCGCCACTTCGGTTCAATCTTCGTGCTCGCCCTCGCGCAGAACGCCGAGGGGCGCTCGCCCTACGATGACGATCCGCATGCGACCGCGGCCATGGCCGCTGACGAGAAGGTGCATCAGGAGGTCGTGCGCGGCCTCGCCGCCCGAGGCCGTCGGCAGCTGTCGGGTGGCTTCCGTGCTGCGGTGTTCGGTGCCAACGACGGCCTGGTCTCCAACCTCGCCCTGGTCATGGGCATCGGGGCCGCCGGCGCCTCGTCGCAGTTCGTGCTGTTCAGTGGTGTGGCAGGCCTTCTCGCCGGCGCGCTGTCGATGGGGGCGGGGGAGTACGTGTCGGTCCGCTCGCAGCGCGAGATGCTCGAAGCGACGCAGCCGGGGGAGTTCGCCGACGGCATCCTGCCTGATCTCGACCTCGACGCGAACGAGCTCGCCCTCGTCTACCGCACGCGCGGGATGTCGGCCGATGATGCGCTGGCCCGGGCCGAGCGGGCGCTCGCCCGCGCGCGGCGGCCCGGCGCCGTCGCGGCCCACACGGGGCCGGTCGGCGTTCCCGATGATCGTGACGTCGTGGGCAGCGCGTGGCGGGCGGCGCTGTTCAGCTTCCTGTGCTTCGCGTCGGGGGCGATCATCCCCGTGCTGCCGTGGATCTTCGGGATGGCAGGGGTGCCCGCCGTCGTGCTCGCGCTCGTGCTCGTCGGCCTCGCGCTGCTGGGCACCGGCGCGATCGTCGGCCTGCTCTCGGGCGCCGCGCCGCTGCGCCGCGCACTGCGTCAGCTGCTCATCGGCTACGGCGCCGCTGCGGTCACCTACCTGCTCGGCCTGCTCTTCGGCGTGAGCCTGGGCTGATCTCCTTGGGACGGGGTGGTGGATGCCGCATCACAAGCCTTCAGCTATACTGAAGCATGCATCAGTAGTACTGAAGGTAAGAGGAGGCGGTATGACCGCCATCAGCGAGACCATCACCACGGCGCCCACCCGGCGCGACTGGCTGGGCCTCGGCGCCCTCGCCGGGGGCCTGGGCATGATCGTGCTCGACGGCACGATCGTGGGCGTCGCGCTGCCCGCCATGGTCGCCGACCTGCACCTGACCCTGAGCGATGCGCAGTGGGTCGGCAGTCTCTACGCGGCGGTCCTGGCGGCGCTGCTGCTGTCGGGGGGACGTCTGGCCGACCGGTGGGGGCGCAAGCGCCTGTTCCTCGTGGGGATCGTCGTCTTCATGCTGGGGAGCCTGTGGGCGGCGACCGCGGGCGGGGCGGGGTCGCTCATCGCGGCACGCGCGGGCCAGGCCATCGGCGCGGCGATGATCATGCCCTCGACGCTGTCGACGGTGAACGCGACGTTCCGCGGCAAGTACCGGGCCGCCGCCTTCGGCGTCTGGGGCGCCGTGATCTCGGGCGCCGCTGCCGTCGGCCCGCTCGCCGGCGGGGCGCTGACGCAGTACGCATCATGGCCGTGGATCTTCCTGGTGAACCTGCCGCTGGGCACCCTCGTTTTCGTCGCCGCGATCTTCACCGTGCGCGAGACGAAGGATCCGCTCGTCGGGGGCCGCGGCGGTGATGTTCTCGGCGCCGTGTTCAGCGCGATCGGCTTCGCGGCGCTCGTCTTCGTCGTCATCGAGGGACCCGACCTCGGCTGGTGGCGGCCGCACGAGGATTTCGAGGTCTTCGGGCTCATCTGGCCGACGACCGCGCCGGTGTCGCTCGTCGTGCCGCTTGCCGTCGTCGCCGCGTTCGGCATCGCGGGCTTCCTCGTCTGGGAGCGGCGGCGTGCCCGGCGCGGTCGCCCCGTGCTGCTGGACCTCACGCTGTTCCGGCTGCCGACCTTCCGCTGGGGCAATCTCACCGCCGGCACGATCGCGGTCGGCGAGTTCGCCATCGTGTTCGTGCTTCCGCTGTGCCTCGTCAACGCGCTGGGGTTCGACGCCATGGGGGCGGGCCTCGTCCTCGCGGCGATGGCCCTGGGCGCCTTCGTCTCCGGGGCGCTCGCTCGTCACCTCGCGCAGCGGCTGGGCGCGCCCGGCGTCGTGATCGCGGGGCTCGCGCTCGAGATCGTCGGCATCGCATGGCTGGTGACCGTCGTCGGTCCGGGCAGCGGCGGGTGGACCCTGGCGATCCCGCTCATCGTCTACGGGCTCGGACTGGGTCTCGCCTCCGCACAGCTCACCGGCACGGTGCTGCGCGACGTGCCGGTCGCCCAGTCCGGTCAGGGCTCCGCCACCCAGAGCACGGTGCGCCAGGTGGGCAGCGCGCTCGGCACCGCGCTGGCGGGCGCGGCGCTCTCGATCACGCTCGCGGTGACGCTCCCGGCGGCCGTCTCCGATGCCGGACTGTCGGGTGCGCGCGTCGACAGCGCGGTCGCGGCGACGCGCTCCAGCGCCGGGGCGACGATCAGCGCGCTGCGCGCACAGCACGGCGGCGCCATCGTCGATGCCCTGTCGGCGGGCTTCACCGATGCGACGCGCGTCGCGCTGCTCGTGGCCGGTGTCTTCCTCGTTCTGGGGCTGATCGGTGCGCTGCGCGTGCGGGCCGTGGCGCGGCATCCCGCCCTCTCGCACCCGTGACGTGCGAGAGTGGATCGGTGACGGTCTACCTGGATCACGCGGCGACCACGCCGCTGCGAGACGAGGCACGCGACGCGTGGCTGGATGCCGCGGCCCGCGTCGGCAACGCCTCGTCGATCCATCGCGCGGGTCAGGATGCCCGCCGACTCCTTGAGGAGTCGCGCGAGCGCCTGGCGGCGACCCTCGGCTGCGACCCCATCGAGGTCGTGCTCACCTCCGGCGGCACCGAGTCGATCAACACCGCGCTGAAGGGCTTCTGGTGGGCCCGCGCCGAGGGCGCCGACGCGATCGTGCTGCCCGACGGCGAGCATCACGCGACCCTCGACACGGTGCAGTGGCTGCACGAGCACGAGGGGGCGACCGTACGGGCGGTGGGGGTGGATGCCGCGGCCCGCATCCCCGTAGACGGCTTCGCCGCGGCACTGCCCGGCGCCGCGGTCGCGACCGCCCTCGTGGCGAACAACGAGGTCGGCACGATCAACGACGCCGCAGGTCTGTCGGAGGCCGCGCAGGAGGCGGGCGTGCCCCTGCACCTGGACGCGGTGTCGGCCTTCGGACACATTCCCGTGTCGTTCCGCGACTGGCGCGGCGAGGCGACCGGGCAGACCGGGCTGTGCGCGCTGAGCGTCTCGGCGCACAAGATCGGGGGACCCGGGGGCGTCGGTGCGCTCGTCGTGTCGCGCCACGCGAACCCGACCGCGCTGCTGCAGGGCGGTGGTCAGCAGCGCGCGCTGCGCAGCGGCACACAAGACGTGGCGGGGGCAGCCGCGTTCGCCGTCGCCGCCGAGCTCGCACTCGCCGAGCGGCACGCCGAAGCCGCGCGGCTGAGCGCGCTGCGCGACCGGCTTGTGCGCGGCATCCACTCTTCGATGTCTGATGCCGAACTGCTCGGCGACCCGATCGACCGCCTCCCCGGCAACGCGCACGTACTGTTCCCGGGTGCGCTCGGTGAGACCCTGCTGTTTCTTCTCGACCGCGCCGACGTGTGCGCGTCAACCGGGTCGGCGTGCCAGGCCGGCATTCCCGAGCCGTCGCATGTGGTCCGGGCGATGGGCCGCACCGACGCCGAGGCGCGCCAGGTTCTGCGCTTCACGCTCGGACGCACCACGACCGAGGCCGACATCGATGCGGTGCTGGCGGCGCTTCCGGCGGCGGTGGAGCGCGCGCGGGCGTCCGGTGCCCGTCACTGAGTTCGACTGCACGCGTGCGGCCCCAGGGCAACCCTGACGTGGCGTGCAGCGCTGTCGGCGTCTCCTGTGACGGCGAGGGGAAGGCAGGCGGTGGCACGCCCGTACAGGAGGAACCCGCCGACCCACCAGGAACCGACGCCATCGCCGGCAGGACAACCCGTATAGGCAACAGCGAGTGACGGGGGACCTGCTTCGACGACGATGCGCGCGTACTCGTCGGCCGGAGACTCGATTCGGATCGTGGCGGATGCCGACGGCGGCAGCTGTGCTCCCGACTTGTAGAACGCCGTGCCGTCGGGCTGCAGCGTCGCGGCCGGTGCGGCGGCCAGACCGCCGAAGCTGAGCTCGCCCATGACGACGTCATCGCCCGTGGGGAAAGGGGTGTCGATGGGTCGTGACTGCGCGCATCCGTCGACGAACGGCACGGCGGATGCTCGGGGTGGCGCGGTCGTCGGACCCGATGGCGTGTGCACAGACGGTCCCGTGGGGGTGCAGGCGGCCAGGAGCGCAGCGGCCGCGACGGTCAGGACCGCGGCGAGACAGCGCATGGCGCCACCATACGCCGGACGGCGCCCGTGCAGGCGTGCGCTCGTAGACTGGAACCCATGCGGATTCTTGCGGCCATGAGCGGTGGTGTCGATTCCGCCGTCGCGGCCGCACGGGCCGTCGAGGCGGGGCACGAGGTCATCGGCGTGCACCTCGCCCTCTCGCGCGCCGGCGGCACGTTGCGCACCGGCAGCCGCGGCTGCTGCACGATCGAAGACGCGATGGATGCGCGTCGGGTCGCCGACGTGCTGGGCATCCCCTTCTATGTGTGGGACTTCTCCGAGCGCTTCCGGCAGGACGTGGTCGACGATTTCATCGCCGAATACCAGGCCGGCCGCACCCCCAATCCATGCATGCGCTGCAACCAGCACATCAAGTTCGCCGCCCTCCTCGAGCGTGGTCTCGAGCTCGGCTACGACGCGGTGTGCACCGGGCACTACGCGAAGCTCGTCGACGGCCCGCAGGGGCGCGAGCTGCATCGCGCGTCGGAGGCCGCGAAGGACCAGTCGTACGTGCTGGGCGTGCTCACCGCCGAGCAGCTCGCGCACACCTACTTCCCGCTGGGCGACACACCCTCGAAGGACCTCGTGCGCGCCGAAGCCGAGCGCCGCGGACTGGCCGTGGCCAAGAAGCCCGACAGCTACGACATCTGCTTCATCCCCGACGGTGACACCCGCGGGTGGCTGGCCGAGCGGGTCGGCGAAGCCGAGGGCGAGATCGTCGACCGCTCGGGCGCCGTCGTCGGCACCCATCACGGGGCCCATTCGTACACGGTCGGGCAGCGTCGCGGGCTGCAGTTGGGTGTGCCGGCGCCCGATGGCAAGCCGCGCTTCGTGCTCGAGGTGCAGCCGGTGACCAACAGGGTCGTCGTGGGTCCCAAAGAGGCGTTGGCGACCGCCGAGATCGCGGGGGAGCGCTTCAGCTGGGCGGGACGTGCCCAGGCCGAGGGCGCCTTCGACTGCGAGGTGCAGATCCGCGCGCACGCCGACCCGGTTCCCGCGCAAGCATGGTTCGCCGACGGAGTCGTCACGGTGCGCCCGGAGCGGCCGTTCGACGGTGTCGCACCCGGCCAGACGGCGGTGCTCTACGACGGCACGCGCGTGATCGGGCAGTTCACGATCGACCGCACGGTCTCGGCCGTGCCCGTTCCCGAGAGTGTCGGCGCCCGCTCCTAGACTGAACGGGTGGCAGACGAGCAGCTGACCCTCGACCAGGCGCATGCGGAGGCGGACGACCTCACCGAGCGGATCCTGACCGCGCGCGACGATTACTACGGGCGCAACGCCGAGGTGGTCGACGACGCGACATACGACGGGTGGATGCGGCGGCTCGAGCAGATCGAGCGGTGGTATCCCGAGCTGCAGGGGCAGGACTCGCCGACCCTCACCGTCGGCGCCGCCGAGAACACCCCCTTCGCGCCCGTCCAGCACGCCGAGCGCATGCTGAGCCTCGACAACGTCTTCTCGCCGGACGAGCTGCGCGACTGGTGCGTGAAGACCGAGGGTGCCGCCGGCCGAGCGGTGCGGTGGCTGACCGAGCTGAAGATCGACGGGCTCGCGATCAGCCTGCGCTACGAGTACGGGCGGCTCACGTCGGCGGCCACGCGCGGTGACGGCCGGGTCGGCGAAGACATCACGATGAACGCCGTGCGCGTGCACGGCATCCCCGACAGACTCGCAGGCTCGGGGCATCCCGCCCTCGTCGAGGTGCGCGGCGAGGTCTTCATCCCCGTCGCGGCGTTCGAAGGGCTCAACGAGTTCCAGGCCGAGCTGCGCGAGCGCGTCGTCGCGGAGGCGCGCGAGAAGCCGCGGTTCGACGAGGAGAAGGCGCGCACGAGCGCGCAACGGCGCTTCCCGGCCTTCGCGAACCCCCGCAATGCGGCCAGCGGAGGGCTGCGCCAGCAGCTCGACAAGAAGGACGGGCCCGAACTCGAGTCGGGGCAGCGCCGGCTCGACTCGCTGCGCCTGCTGGTGCACGGCATCGGGGCGTGGCCCGATCCGCCGGTGGCGTCGCAGAGCGAGGTGTACGGGCTGCTGGCCGAGTGGGGGCTGCCCACGAGCCCGTACTTCCGCACGCCCGAGACGATCGACGGGGTGCTCGAGTACGTCGCGTACTACGGCGAGCACCGGCACGATGTCGAGCACGAGCTCGACGGCATCGTGGTCAAGGTCGACGAGCTCGCGCTGCATGACGAGTTGGGCGCCACCAGCCGCGCACCCCGCTGGGCGATCGCGTACAAGTACCCGCCCGAGCAGGTGAACACGAAGCTGCTCGACATCGTCGTGTCGGTCGGTCGCACCGGGCGGGCGACGCCCTATGCCGTGATGGAGCCCGCACGGGTCGCCGGTTCCGTCGTGCGCTCGGCGACGCTGCACAACCAGGACGTCGTGAAGGCCAAGGGCGTACTGATCGGCGACACCGTCGTGCTGCGCAAGGCGGGGGATGTGATCCCCGAGGTGCTCGGACCTGTCGTCGAACTGCGTGACGGCACGGAGCACGCGTTCGTGATGCCGGAGTTCTGCCCCGAGTGCGGGTCGCCGTTGCGCCCCGCGAAAGAGGGCGACATCGACCTGCGCTGCCCCAACGCGCGGTCGTGCCCCGCCCAGGTGCGCGGGCGCGTCGAGCACATCGGTTCGCGGGGGGCGCTCGACATCGAGGTGCTCGGCGAGGTGACCGCGGCCGCGCTCACGCAGGCAGAGCCCCCGGCGAAGGCGCCGCTCGACACCGAGGCGGGGCTGTTCGACCTCACGCTCGACGAGCTCGTGCCGATCTCGGTGATCGTGCGCGACTCCGAGACGGGCGAGCCCAAGACCGACGCCGAGACCGGCGAGGTCATCCGCCGCAGTCCGTTCCAGAAGCTCGGCCCGGCGAAGTACCCGCCCGGGATGGAGGAGATGGATGCCGCGGCCCGCCGCCGCGCCGGCATCCGCAAGGACTATCACGAGGTGCTTCCCTCCGAGGCGGCCACGAAGCTGCTCGCAGAGCTCGAGAAGGCCAAGACCAAGGACCTCTGGCGGTTGCTGGTGGCCTTGAACATCCGGCACGTGGGGCCCGTGGCGGCACGTGCGCTCGCGCAGTGGTTCGGGTCGTTGGATGCGATCACGAAAGCTTCGCGCGAAGACCTCGCGGCGGTCGAGGGGGTCGGCGGCATCATCGCCGACTCGCTCATCGACTGGTTCGATGTCGACTGGCACCGCGAGATCGTCGAGCGGTGGACGGATGCCGGCGTGCAGTGGGCGATCCCGGGGCACGCGGGGCCGGGCGCCGTGTCGGCCGGGGGAGTGCTCGAGGGCCTGACCGTCGTGGCGACCGGATCGCTCGAGGGCTACACGCGCGAGGGCGCGCAGGAGGCCATCATCGCCGCGGGCGGCAAGGCCGCGTCATCCGTCTCCAAGAAGACCGACTTCGTGGCGGCGGGCCCAGGGGCGGGCTCGAAGCTCGCGAAGGCCGAGGAACTTGGCGTGCGCATCCTCGACGCCGCGCAGTTCAAGACCCTCGTCGAGCAGGGGCCGGACGCGCTGGGCTGAGCGCCGGGGCGCTCAGCCCTTGTGGCGCGGCTTGCGCGGAGGGCGGTCGTCGCGGTCGCGGTCGCGGTACGACGGGCGGTCGTCGCGACGGGGGCGGTCATCGAAACCATCGCGCGGGTGACGTCGGTTCGGCGCACCGCGGTCGGGCTTCATCTGGATGAGCTTGCCCGAGATGCGCGTACCGCTCAGCTTGTCGAGCACGGCCGGGTCGAGGTTCGTCGGCAGCTCCACGATCGAGAAGTCGGGCTTGATCGTGATCGCGCCGAAGTCGTCGCGGCGCAGTCCGCCCTCGTTCGCGAGCGCTCCCACGATCTGACGGGGCTCGACGTGCTGCCTGCGGCCGACCTCGATGCGGTACGGGGCGTAGTCACCGCGGCCGCGGCGCGGCCCGCGATCACCGCGATCGCCGCGGTCCGGGCGATCCCCACGTGCGGGCCGGTCGCGCTGCGGCCGGTTCACGGCATCGACCGACGCCGCAAGCGGGTCGTTCTCGGGGTCGAGCAGCAGGGGAGTCTCGCCCTGGGCGACGATCGCGAGGGCGGCCGCGACATCCTGTTCCGGCACATCGTGGTGGCGCACATAGTGGTCGATGATGTCGCGGAACGCCTCGATGCGGCTCGTCGCCTCGAGCGCGGCCGTGATGGCGTCATCGAAGCGCGTGAGGCGGGTCGTGTTGACGTCTTCGGTCGTCGGCAGCTGCATCTGGGCGGGCTGCTGCCGGGTCGCCTTCTCGATGTGCTTGAGCAGGTAGCGCTCGCGCGGCGTGATGAAGCTGATCGCATCGCCCGAGCGCCCGGCGCGGCCGGTGCGGCCGATGCGGTGCACGTACGACTCGGTGTCGGTGGGGATGTCGAAGTTGATGACGTGGCTGATCCGCTCGACGTCGAGTCCGCGGGCCGCGACGTCGGTCGCCACCAGGATGTCGAGCTTGCCGTCCTTGAGCTGGTTCACCGAGCGCTCGCGCTGCGCCTGCGGGACGTCGCCGTTGATTGCGGCCGCGGAGTATCCGCGGGCGCGCAGCTTCTCGGCCAGGGTCTCGGTCTCGTTCTTCGTGCGGACGAAGACGATGACCCCGTCGAAGTTCTCCACCTCGAGGATGCGGGTGAGGGCATCCACCTTCTGCTGGTAGGAGACGACGAGGTACCGCTGCGTGATGTTCTGGTTCGTCGTGGTCTTGGTCTTGATCGCGATCTCTTCGGGCTCGCGCAGGTACTGCTGCGCAAGGCGCCGGATCGCGGCGGGCATGGTCGCCGAGAAAAGGGCGACCTGCTTGTCTTCGGGCGTCTGCGCGAGGATCTGCTCGACGTCCTCGGCGAAGCCCATCTTGAGCATCTCGTCGGCCTCGTCGAGCACGAGGTACTTGAGCTCGGTGAGGTCGAGGGTGCCCTTGGCCTGGTGGTCCATGATCCGGCCTGGGGTGCCGACGACGATGTGCACGCCGCGACGCAGCGCCGACAGCTGCTGGCCATAGCCCTGCCCGCCGTAGACGGGCAGCACGTGCACGCCCTTCAGATGGCTCGCGTACGACTCGAACGCCTCACAGACCTGCAACGCGAGCTCGCGCGTGGGCGCGAGCACGAGCGCCTGCGGCGTCTTCTGCGACAGGTCGAGGCGTTCGAGGATCGGCAGCGCGAACGCGGCGGTCTTGCCCGTTCCGGTCTGCGCGGTGCCGAGCACGTCGCGACCCTCGAGCAGCAGCGGGATCGTCGCCGCCTGAATCGCCGACGGCGTCTCGTAGCCGAGGTCGCGGATCGCAGCCAGCACCCGCCCGGTCACCCCGAGCTCTTCGAAGCCGGGGCCCTGCGGCTCGGCCGCCGTCGCGGCGTCTTCCGTCGTGCCGTCGGCTGCGGCATCCATCGTCTCGGTCATTGTCCGGCTCCCGTCAGGTCGAGCAGTTTCTCGCGCACCTGGCGGCGCAACACCTTGCCGATCAGCGACTTCGGCAGTTCGTCGACGACGAAGATCCGTCGCGGCACTTTGTAGGGGGTGAGGATGCCGCGCGCGAACGCGCGGATCGCCTCGACGTCGGGCTCGTCGACGTTCGGCGCCAGCACGATCGCTGCCACGACCTCTTCGCCGGAGTGCTCGCTGGGCAGCCCCACGACGGCGACGTCTTCGACATCGGGATGCTGGCGCAGCGCGTTCTCGACCTCGGTCGGGGCGACGTTGAAGCCGCCCGTGATGATGAGCTCTTTGATGCGATCGACGATGCGCACGAAGCCGGCCTCGTCGATCGTGACGATGTCGCCGGTGCGGAACCAGCCGTCCACGAACACCGCTTCGGTCGCCTCGGGCTTGCCGTAGTAGCCGCCGAACACCTGCGGTCCGCGCACGAGCAGCTCGCCGGCCGCGCCGGGTACGACATCCTTGGTCGGCTCGTCGGGGTCGACGACGCGGCACTCGGTGCCGGGCAGCGGCAGGCCGACCGTGCCGGGAACGCGATTGTCGGCGACGGGATTCGCCATGAGCACGGGGGAGCACTCGCTCAGCCCGTAGCCCTCGACGAGGTAGCCTCCGGTGGCCTTCTCGAACGGCACGACGAGCTCGTGCGGCAGGGCCATCGCGCCCGAGATCGCGATCTCGGTGCCTGCGAGCGACACGCCCTTCTCGTTCGCAGCCTTCAGCAGCCGTTCGGCGATCGGGGGCACCAGCGGCAGGAACGTCGCCGGGTGCTTCTTCGTGACGTCGAGCACCATGTCGGGCTCGAACTTCGGGAAGAGCACGAGACGCGCGCCCATCGACATCGCGAAGGTCAGGCACAGTGTGAGGCCGTACGCGTGGAACATCGGCAGCACCGCGTAGACGACACAGCCCTTGCCACGCACGATCTGCGGCACCCACGCCTGCGCCTGCGCGGCGTTGGCGAGCAGATTGCGGTGCGTGAGCGACGCGCCCTTCGGGGTGCCGGTCGTGCCGCTCGTGTACTGGATGATCGCGAGATCCTCGGTCGCCGGCTTCGGGTGGCTGGCGGGCAGCGGCTCGGACTCGACGATCTGCTTCCAGTCGATGGTGCCGCTCACGCGGCTGTAGAGGGCCTCGCGTGACTCGCGGGCCTTCGCGATCGGCAGTCTGAGTGCCATGCGCATGCCGAACGGCATGGCCTGTACGACATCGACGGAGATGAGGTTGGTGACGGCGAGATCGGCGGGGAAGTCCTGGATGCTGCCGACCACCTTCGTCCAGACGATCGCCGTCTTCGCGCCGTGGTCTTCGAACTGCTTGCGCAGCTCGCGCGGGGTGTACAGCGGGTTGTGCTCGATCGCGATGGCGCCCAGGCGCAGGATCGCGTAGAACGCGACGATGTGCTGCGGGCAGTTCGGCAGCACGATGGCCACGGTGTCGCCGGCGCCGACGCCGAGGCGCTTCAGGCCGGCTGCGGCACGGTCGATCTGGTCCTGCAGCTCGCGGTACGTGGTCTCACGGCCGAAGAACTGCAGCGCGGGCGCGTCGGGATAGTCGCGAGCGGATGCCGCGACGATGTCGACGAGCGAGCCGCTGACGGGGTCGAGATCCTCGGGTACGCCGGCGGCGTAGCTGGCGGTCCACGGGCGCGGCGGATCGTACGACGTCATCCACCCAGCCTACGCGTCGGGGGTGCTCCGCACGGGCTCAGGCCGCGCCGATCGACAGCGCGACCGTGCCGACGATCGAGATGAGACCGCGCAGATGGTTCGATGCGGCCCACGGGCGCTCGAATCGCGGCCACGCTTCGGGCGCCGTCGCGTCGGATGCCGCCGCCAGCGCGTTGTTCAGCGGCACGTTGACGCCCGCCGTGACGAAGAACGCGGCGAGTGCGCCGATCGCTCCGCCGATGAACCACCAGATTCCCTCGGGTCGGAGGACGAGCGCGGCGACGATCACGGCGGCACTGCCCAGCGCTGAGCCGATGAACGGCACCATGAACGCGCTGCGCGGAGCCTTCTCGTTGATGCGCTGCATCGCGCGCACAGCGTCCGCGGCAGACAGCGTGCGCAGCCCGGGGAGGACGAATGTCGAGAACGCGAGGTAGATGCCCGCATTGATCATCGTCAGGGCAGCCGTGGCCCAGACGAGGATCGTGAACCAGATGGGTGCGGTCATGGTGTGCTCCCGGGGAGGGTCTCGGATGGGATGATCGGCGTGCCTTGATGATGCACGAGGCGCCAGCTGCCGGCATCCCTCCGCCACAACGACGTACGACGCGCGTGCACTCCGTCACTGAATGACACCCAGGTGACGAGCGCGAGATCCGGCGCCAGGAGTCGTGACGCCAGATCGTGGATCTCGATCGTTGTGTCCTGCTCGGATGAAAGCATTGCGAGAGTGTCGCCGCGGCTGAAGAGCCGACCCGACTTTCCGACCTCTTCGAACTCGTCGGCGAGTACAGAAGCGAGCCATTGGGCGTCACGGCGATGTATCGGGTCCTGTAGCCTGCGCTCCAGCAGCTCGACTTCGCGAAGCTCGGTGTCGGCGAGACCTGCCACCGCGGCAATGGCAGCCTCGAGCGCAGCGGTCGTCGATCGATGCAGCCGTTCCTGCTCTCCTCCGTCGAGGAGTTCCGCGTCAATGAGCCACTCGACCGCCTCAACGGCACGCCGTGCGTCGCGGTATCCATTCCACGCATGGCCGAGAACCTCGTTGCCATACACGACATCGCGGAAGCGGCGGAACGGGCCCCTGCCCGCCAATGCTGTGTCGAGTTCCGCGCGCATGGCGGGAGACGTGATGAGTTCGGCGAACTCCTCCATCTCTGCATACTCCTCACGCGAGTCTGCGGTGCGGAGATAGAGCCAGTCCTCGGGCACCTCGTCGAGAACATCCCCATTGTCGTCGAAGAACTCGCCGTCGATTCCGGCGTGGACCGTCCCGGTCTCCGGGTCGAGGAAGCTCTCGCGGTCACCGCCGTGCAGTGCGTCCGCGATCTCGGAAATGTCCCACTCGGGCATGAGTTCAGCCTGCCGCATCGACGATGCCTGTGGGGGAGAACTCTCGCGCGGTCGTTGTCTGCATCCGCGCACGCGATTCGCAGGCGCGAACGTCGAGAAGTACAGCGCAAGCGTAGCGACCATGCGGATCACGGGCGCGAACGCGGAAGAAGACAGCGCGAGTAGAAAGGAGCGGCGCGGAGAGGATGCCGCGGAGTGAACCGCTCGCATGACCACGCAGATCTGTCGCGATTGCGCATTCTCGGCGGCGATCGTGCGCAACAGCGACAGATCTGCGAGCCCAGAACGCCCGCGCCGACGCACGCCCCGCGGGCGCGGCATCCACTCGCCCGTAGACTGGGGTGGTGTCAGAAATCACCCCCGATCTCGTGCGCCATCTCGGTGTGCTCGCGCGCATCCGACTGAGTGACGAAGAGGTCGAGCGCCTCACCGGCCAGCTCGACGTCATCGTCGACAACATCGCGAAGGTGTCCCAGGTGGCCACGCCCGACGTGGCGGCCACGAGTCACCCCATCGCCCTGCAGAACGTGTTCCGGCCCGATGAGGTCGGGCAGACCCTGACCCATGAGCAGGCGCTGCAGAACGCACCGGATGCCGCCGACGGCCGCTTCCGCGTCACGGCGATCCTGGGGGAGGAACAGTGAGCGACATCATCCGTCTGACCGCCGCCGAGCTCGCCGACAAGCTCGCCGCCGGCGAGGTCTCGTCGGTCGAGGCCACCCAGGCCCACCTGGACCGCATCGCCGCCGTCGACGGCGACGTGCACGCGTTCCTGCACGTGAACGAGAAGGCGTTGGATGCCGCGGCCGACATCGATCGGCGACGCGCAGCCGGCGAGCAGCTCGGGCCGATCGCCGGTGTGCCCCTGGCGGTCAAGGACGTGCTCGTCACGACCGACATGCCGTCCACGAGCGGATCGAAGATCCTCGAGGGCTACATGTCGCCGTTCGACGCGACCGTGGTCGCGCGCTCGCGCGCAGCGGGCCTGGTTCCGCTGGGCAAGACCAACATGGACGAGTTCGCGATGGGCTCGTCGACCGAGCACTCCGCCTACGGCCCGACGCACAACCCGTGGGATCTTGAGCGCATTCCCGGCGGCTCGGGCGGCGGCTCGGCTGCCGCGGTGGCCGCCTTCGAGGCGCCGCTGGCGCTGGGCTCCGACACGGGCGGCTCGATCCGCCAGCCCGCGCACGTCACCGGCACGGTCGGCATCAAGCCGACCTACGGCGGGGTGAGCCGCTACGGCGCCATCGCTCTGGCCTCGTCGCTCGACCAGGTCGGCCCGGTGACCCGCACCGTGCTCGACGCCGGTCTGCTGCACGACGTCATCGGCGGGCACGACCCGCACGACTCGACCTCGCTGACCGACGCCTGGCCGTCGTTCGCCGACGCCGCCCGTGAGGGCGCGCGCGGTGACGTGCTCAAGGGCCTGAAGGTCGGCGTCGTCAAGGAACTGCCCGATAGCGGCTTCCAGGCCGGAGTCGCCGAGTCGTTCCGCGCGTCGCTCGACGTCCTCCAGGCGCACGGCGCCGAGATCGTCGAGATCAGCGCCCCGCACTTCGAGTACGGGGTCGCCGCGTACTACCTGATCCTGCCGGCCGAGGCATCCAGCAACCTCGCGAAGTTCGACTCGGTGCGGTTCGGTATGCGCGTCGACCTGAACGGCGGCACGGTCGAAGACGTCATGGCCGCCACCCGCGACGCCGGGTTCGGCGACGAGGTCAAGCGCCGCATCATCCTCGGCACCTACGCCCTGTCGGCCGGATACTACGACGCCTACTACGGCTCGGCCCAGAAGGTGCGCACGCTCATCCAACAGGACTTCACCGCCGCCTTCGGCCAGGTCGACGTCATCGCGACGCCCTCGGCGCCGACCACGGCGTTCAAGCTGGGCGAGAAGATCGGCGACCCGCTGCAGATGTACCTGAACGACCTGACGACGATCCCGGCGAACCTCGCGGGGGTCCCCGGCATCTCGATCCCGTCGGGTCTGGCATCCGACGACGGCCTGCCCGTCGGCATCCAATTCCTCGCACCGGCGCGTGAAGACGCCCGGCTGTACCGTGTGGGCGCCGCTCTCGAGGCCGCGCTCGTCGACTCGTGGGGCGGTCCGCTGCTGGATCGCGCCCCCGTTCTGGGAGGGGCGCGCTGATGGCCGCGAAGATCATGGACTTCGACAAGGCCCTCGAACTGTTCGAGCCCGTGCTCGGCTTCGAGGTGCACGTCGAGCTGAACACGAAGACCAAGATGTTCTCCGACGCGCCGAACTCGTTCGGACGCGAGCCGAACACAGACCTCGCGCCGGTCGACCTCGGCCTGCCGGGGTCGATGCCGGTCGTGAACGCCCAGGCCGTGCGGTATTCGATCAGCCTGGGCCTGGCGCTCGGCTGCTCGATCGCCGCGTCGAGCCGCTTCGCGCGCAAGAACTACTTCTATCCGGATCTCGGCAAGAACTACCAGATCTCGCAGTACGACGAGCCCATCGCGTACGAGGGGCAGGTCGAGGTCGAGCTCGAAGACGGCACGCTGGTCGAGGTGCCGATCGAGCGGGCGCACATGGAAGAGGATGCCGGAAAGCTGACCCACGTCGGGGGAGCGGCCGGCCGCATCCAGGGTGCGGAGTACTCCCTCGTCGACTACAACCGTGCGGGCGTGCCGCTGGTGGAGATCGTCACCAAGCCGATCTTCGGAGCCGAGCACCATGCACCCGAGCTGGGCGCGGCGTACGTGCGGACGATCCGTGACATCGTGCGGGCGCTGGGCATCTCCGACGCGCGCATGGAGCGCGGCAACATCCGCTGCGACGCCAACGTCTCGCTGCGCCCGCGCGGGCAGGAGAAGCTCGGCACCCGCACCGAGACCAAGAACGTCAACTCGATGCGCTCGGTCGAGCGTGCGGTGCGCTACGAGATCCAGCGGCAGGCGGCGATCCTCGCCGACGGCGGCACGATCACGCAGGAGACCCGGCACTGGCACGAAGACACCGGCGTGACCTCGCCGGGTCGCCCGAAGTCCGACGCCGACGACTACCGCTACTTCCCCGAGCCCGACCTGCTGCCGGTCGTCCCCTCGCGCGAGCTGATCGAAGAGCTGCGCGCGGCCCTGCCCGAGCCGCCCGCGGCCCGCCGTCGCCGGCTGAAGGCCGAGTGGGGCTTCACCGACCTCGAGTTCCAGGATGTCGCCAACGGCGGCGTGCTCGTCGAGGTCGAGCAGACGATCGCCGCGGGGACCACGCCCGCCGCCGCCCGCAAGTGGTGGACGGGCGAGATCGCACGGCTGGCCAACGAGGCCGGGCGCGAGACGAGCGACCTGGTCGAGCCCGCGGCGGTCGCCGAGCTGCAGAAGCTCGTCGACGCGGGCACGCTCACCGACAAGCTCGCCCGCCAGGTGCTGGAGGGAATGGTCGCCGGCGAGGGCACCCCGCAGGAGATCGTGGATGCCCGGGGCCTGGCTGTCGTCTCCGACGACGGCGCGCTCATCGCGGCCATCGACGAGGCGCTGCAGGCACAGCCCGACGTGCTCGCCAAGATCAAGGACGGCAAGGTGCAGGCCGCCGGCGCCATCATCGGCGCCGTCATGAAGGCCATGCGCGGACAGGCCGATGCGGCCCGCGTGCGTGAGCTCATTCTGGAGCGCGCCGCGCAGTAGCGGCATCCCCTCGCGGAGGCCGTCGATGTCGGCGGTCTCCGCGAGAATGGACGCATGGGACGCGGTGACGGATCGGGCAGGCGGGTCTCGCCCGACGGCGCCGACGACACCGGCGCCGGCATCCTGCATGTCGACATGGACGCCTTCTACGCCTCGGTGGAGGTGCTCGACGATCCGTCCCTGCGCGGCAAGCCCGTCATCGTAGGCGGAGTGGAGGGACGCGGCGTCGTCTCCAGTGCCACCTACGAGGCGCGTCGCTACGGCGTGCGCTCGGCCATGCCTGTCGGGCAGGCGATGCGCCTGTGCCCGTCGGCGGTGGTGGTGCCCCCGCATTTCGAGCGGTATCTCGCGCTCTCGGGCCGGGTCATGGACCTGTTCCATGAGATCACGCCGCTGGTCGAACCGCTCTCCATCGACGAGGCCTTCCTCGACGTGCGCGGCGCGCGGCGCCTCTGGGGCCCGCCGGGGCGGATCGCGAGGATGCTGCGCACCCGTGTCCGTGACCAGACCGGGCTGACCTGCAGCGTGGGAGCCGCGGCGACCAAGCATGTCGCGAAGATCGCGTCCACGATGAGCAAGCCCGACGGGTTGCTGATCGTGGCGGAGGCCGACACCGAGGACTTCCTGGCGCCGCTGAGCGTGCGTGCGCTGTGGGGGGTGGGACCGAAGTCGTCCGAGGCGCTCGAGTCCCGCGGCATCCGCACTGTGAACGACATCCGCGAGACCCCGCGCCCCGTGCTCGAACGCATCCTGGGCGCGGCGATGGGCGATCGTGTCTGGCACCTGTCGCGCGGGCTCGACGCGCGCGAGGTCGAGACCGACCGCATCGAGAAGAGCGTCGGGCACGAAGAGACCTTCCGCACCGACATCGCCGACGAGCGGGTTCTGCGGGCCGAGCTGCGGCGCCTTGCCGATCGAGTCGGCGCGCGCCTGCGCGAGGCGCAGTGGGAGGCCGCGACGGTCTCCATCAAGGTGCGCTTCGCCGACTTCACCACCTACACGCGCGCGCAGACCATGCCCGAGCCCACGAACGTCGGTCAGCGCATCGGCGCTGCCGCACTCGACCTGTTCGACCGTCTCGAGCGACCGTTGCCCATTCGTCTGATCGGTGTACGCGCCGAGAAGCTGCGTGCCGCGGGCGCCGGCGGGCTCGCGCTCTGGGACGACGACGCCGAATGGCGGCAGGTCGAGGGCGCGCTCGACGATGCGACCGCGCGCTTCGGCGCGGGCGTGGTCACCCGAGCAGCGCTCCTGGGCGAGCGACGCGACGTGCGGGGCGTGACACACCATCCGCCCGTTCGTCGGCGTGACTGAGCGTCGTCACGATCAAGGGTGGGAATGCGGGCCGCGGGCGGCTACCGTGGGACCATGCCCAACATCGCACTCGAGCTCGGCAAGCAGGCCGCCGCCTTCGGCGTCAACGGCGCCTACGGCAAGCAGGAGGATGTCGACGGCATCCGTGTCATCCCGGTCGCCATCAGCTGGACGGGTTTCGGCGGCGGATCGGACGAAGCCGGCAACGGCGGTGGGGGCGGCGGGGGATACGCCGTTCCGATCGGTGCGTACGTGCGCCGCGGCGACGACCTCCGCTTCGAGCCGAACGTCGTCTCGTTCCTCGCCGTGGCGATCCCGTTCGTGTGGGTCGCAGGCCGCGCGCTGGCACGTGTCATCAAAGCCCTCAAGAAGTGACTCCGCTGCGGTTGGCGCGGCGCTGCAGACGGCACTCGACCGCGTTCTGATCGCCGCCCGGGCCGCACCCGCCGCTGCTCCGGTCGTGCTCATCGACGGGCGCAGCGGCGCCGGTAAGTCGACGCTGGCGCGACTGCTCGTTCAGGCGTGGGGCGGGCCGGTGCAGCTCGTCGCGCTCGACGCGCTGTATCCCGGATGGGATGGGTTGGATGCCGGAACCGCACTCGCCCGGCGGTGCATCCTCACGCCGCACCACCGCGGCGAGCCCGGCGTCTGGCGGCGCTGGGACTGGGGCGCCGACGCTGCCGCCGAGGAGCACACGGTCGACCCGAGCAACCCGCTGATCCTCGAAGGGTCGGGAGCGCTCACCGCCGAAACGGCTCGGCTGGCCGACGTGACAGTGTGGATGGACGGTCCCGAGTCGTCGCGTCGTCGGCGCGCCCTTGACCGCGATGGCGACGCCTACCGTCCGCATTGGGAACGCTGGGCGCGGCAGGAGGCACGGCACGTCGCGCGCGACCGGCCCGGCGAGCTCGCGCAGATCGTCGTCGAGGTCCCCTAAGCCTGCTGGACCAGCATCTCGAGCCGGTACCCCAGCCAGTCGTACACGCCGAAGCGGGGGTCGTCCTCGTCGTGGTCGTCTTCGGCGGACACGCCCAGCCGCGAGGCGAGGACGAGACGCAGCGCCGCCAATGACCGGAGCCAGGCCTCGAACTGCTCGGGGGAGAGCGTGACGGTCAGCTCTTCGAGCGACTCGGTCTCGGTGCGCGGCATCTCGAACGGTACCCCGAGGCTCTCGATGACGGTCTGCGCGTCCTCCTTGCGGCGGGAGAGGAGATCGGATGAGGTCAGCTCGCGGAACTGCTGGGAGGCCTCACGATCGTCGGGATAGGCGTCGGGAGTGAGGCGCTGCACCGCGGGGTCGGTCTGGTCCGCGGCATCCATCACCTCCCGGAACTGGCGCAGCAGCTCGGCCAGGTTCGCGGCTTCGATGCGGGTGATCTGCAGAACGGTCATCGCGGCGCCTTCCGGATCGTGGCCCACAGGCCGTAGTCGTGCATGGCCTGCGCGTGCAGCTCCATCTGCTCGCGCGGCCCCTCGGCGACGACGGCGTGGCCCTCGTGATGCACGGAGAGCATGAGCCGCGTGGCGACCTCGCGCGGGTAGCCGAAGTACTGCTCGAGTACGCGCACGACGTAGCTCATGAGGTTGACCGGGTCGTTCCAGACCACGGTCTGCCAGGGGCGGTCGGGGTCGACGGTCTGATTCAGGTCGACGTCTTCGCGGGTGTCGGGGGCCGCCAGCAGACTCATGCCCATCCCAACTCGTGCAGACGGTCATCGTCGATGCCGTAGAAGTGGGCGATCTCGTGCACCAGAGTCGTGTGCACCTCATCGCGAAGTTCGGTCTCGTCGGCGCAGACGTCGAGGTGCGGCTCACGGTAGACGATGATCCGGTCGGGCAGCTCACCGACGCCGTAGCGGTCGCGCTCGGTCAGGGCCCAGCCGTCGTACAGGCCGAGCAGATCGAGGCTGCCGTCTTCGGGGCGATCCTCGACGACGAACACGACGTTGTCGAGACCGTCGATCATGTCGTCGGGCAGCCGGTCGAGCTCGTCGACGACGAGGGCCTCGAACGCCGTGGCATCCATCTCCAGCATCCGCCGATCCCGCTCCTGTCATCGTTCTGGGCTCTCTCCATCATCGCAGGAAGGAGAGGGTGCCGCGGCCGCATCGACCGGCCGGTGACAGCGGAGAAAAGGTGAGGTCCACACCCGATTCGGGCATGGACCTCACCACATGGGGTGGCTGACGGGGCTTGAACCCGCGACCCCCGCGACCACAACGCGGTGCTCTACCAGCTGAGCTACAGCCACCATGTTCCCGCTCTCGCGGGCAACCAGAAGATTCTCTCACACCTGGGGCG
>Ga0180219_1000539_pt1 | contig 30193 bp, 29 predicted proteins | sample eDN3rd30CBELigMG_FD_151338 | JGI IMG/M metagenome (GOLD analysis project Ga0180219, IMG submission 151338) | Enriched Miracle-Growth compost microbial communities from Emeryville, California, USA - eDNA 3rd pass 30_C BE-Lig MG (version 2)... ... | reverse complement strand
GCAGCCGCCTGGCCTCCACAAAATGGGCCAGCGTCCACCCCGGCGGTGGCCAGCAGGCCGAGCATGCACTAACATTCCAAACGGATCACCCTGTGGGGGCAGGCCAATATGAGCGAACGGCCCTCACCGGTATTCGTTCAATAACGCATACTCAGATAGTGTTATTCATTAATCTCAGGCTGGACCAGCTTTGCGAGTTTGTGAAGAGAATCCTGCCAGCCGAGATAACAGGCTTCCGTAGGAATAATGTCTGGCACCCCCTCCTGTGTGATGCTGATTTCTGTTCCAACAGACACGGCTTTCAGCGCGACCGTAACCTTCATCTCACCCGGCAGGTTCGGATCGTCGAATTTGTCCGTGTAGACGAGGCGTTCGCCGGGAACCACTTCAAGATATGTGCCGCCAAACGAATGGCTATGGCCTGTCGTGAAATTGCGAAACGACATTTTATGGCTGCCGCCAGCTTTTGCATCCAGTTCATGGACTGTGCACAGATATCCATAAGGCGGCAACCAACTCGCTATGGCATCCGGCTCAACAAAGGCTCGGAAAACTTTTTCTGGCTTGGCTGCAATGACGCGATGCAGGCGAATTGTATTCGGCATGATTTCCTCCCGTTGCTTGTTTACTGCCGTTCGCGGATGACGACATTCCCGTTTTCATCATCGGCTACGGGAACCGCATCAAGTCCATCAAGCCCGGCAGACAGGCATTTTCCGCTCTCAACGTCGAACGTCGCATCGTGTGCTGTGCAGAGGAGACGCGCACCATCGGTTGAGAGTATTGCATCTGATCGGTAGTTTAATGGCAGATATTGATGCGGACAAGCATTGACAAATCCACGCAAGATTCCGTCCCGCCTGATGAGAAGAAGCGGAAATTCCTTCCCATCAGCGCGCAGAACCAGACATTTTGTGCAACCATCGGATATGTCCGACGATGCGCAAATGACGGTGCCATTCTCAGGTGCCCCGGCATAGGACCGCCAGGCATCGCTCATGCATTGCGCTCCGCCACACGCTTATCTTGATGCGGCTTCTGCACATTGCCGAGCACACCGCGCTGGATCTGATCTTCCTCGATGGACTCGAACAGGGCCTTGAAATTGCCTTCGCCAAAGCCGTCGTCGCCCTTGCGTTGAATGAATTCGAAAAAGATCGGCCCGATGACGGTTTTTGAGAAAATCTGCAGCAGTATGCGCGTCTCGCCACCGCCCAGAACGCCTTCGCCATCGATGAGAATGCCGCGCCGTTTCAGCTTGTCGAGCGGCTCGTTGTGGTCTTTGACGCGCGCCTTGGACTTCTCATAATAAACGTCCGGAGGACCGGGCATGAATTCCAGCCCCTGCGCTGCAATCGCATCCGTACCGCCATAAATATCATTGCTGGCGATTGCTATATGCTGAATGCCCTCGCCCTTATATTCGCGAAGATACTCCTCGATCTGGCTGTGATCATCCGCACTTTCATTGATTGGAATACGGATTTTCCCGTCGGGCGATGTCAATGCACGGCTGGTCAGCCCCGTCATTTTTCCGGCGATGTCGAAATAGCGTATCTCCCGGAAATTGAAGGTGTCGTGGTAGAATTTGTACCACGTATTCATATTCCCGCGCACCACATTATGCGTGAGATGATCGAGGTAATAGAAGCCGAAACCTCCCGGTTTCGGATCGGCCTCTCCGAGCCATTCGAACTCCGCCGAATAGCATGAACCGTCATCGCCATAGGTGTCCACGAAGTAGAGCAGTGAGCCGCCAATACCGATAACGCCCGGAACATCCAGCGACTTGCCGTCGCCACGATATTCTTCCGCGCCCAGTTCCACTGCGCGGCGCAACGCATGGCCTGCGTCCACCACGCGCCACGCCATTGCTGGCGCGCAAGGGCCATGGTCTGCAACGAAGGATGCGGCGTGGCTGTTGGGCTCACGGTTTAGAAGATAGTTGATGTCGCCCTGACGATAGAGAAAGATATCCTTCTTGCGATGCCTGGCAACAGGACGAAAGCCCATCTGGCGGAACAATATATCGAGCTTTTCTGGTTCGGGATGCGCGAATTCCACGAATTCAAAACCGTCCGTTCCCGCGGGATTTGCTTCGTTGATTTCGGCTTTGGGTGCGTCGTGCGGATATGGGCCCATTTTGAATCCTCCTGATAATTGAGAAGATTCTATGAGCTGACCCGCGCGAAGTGCTTGCAATATGTGGCAATCTTAGCGAAGATTTGCACAAATTATGAGCCGGAAGGACGTTTCATGCACGAAATTATGCTCGATTCCTTCGATCGTGCAATCTTGCAAACATTGCAGCGCGATGCGTCCTTGACCAATGCGGAGCTTTCTGAACTGGTCAATCTGTCACAATCCCAATGCTCGCGTCGCCGCACGCGGCTGGAGCAGGAAGGCATCATTCAGGGCTATTCTGCGAGGCTTGATGCGGCACAGCTGGGCTACGGATTGCGCGCCATCACACGCGTCAATCTATCAACCCATAACGAACGCACCGATGAATCCTTCGTCAGCTTTCTGACCCGACATGAAGAAGTGCGCGAAGCCTATTCGGTTTCCGGCGATGCGGATTATGTGCTGATTATTGTCGCCAAGGACCTTTCCGCCTTTGCCGATTTCATTCATCTCGTGCTGCTACCCCATCCGCAGGTCGCCCGCGTGCAATCCGAAATCGCGTTGCGCACGATGAAATCCGAGACCGGCCTGCCCATCGGCTAGGCAAACCAGAGGCTAAGTTTCGCTCTCTATTCGTGACAGCAGATCAAGCAGCAAGGGGCGCAACCGGCGGATTTCCTCGCGGTGGGTCAAGCTCAGTTCAGCCAGTATTCTGTCCGCTTCTTCGGTCAGGCCAAGCACGGTTTGTCGTTTGTCGCCTGTTCCCGGTAAACGTTTAAGCAGCCCCAATGCTTCAAGGCGCGCAACCAATCCACTGGCGCTATGCGGCTTCAAAACCAGCCGTTCCGCGACATAGCCGACCGTGGCTCGGCCATCCTCTGCTGCGCGAATTGCTAGCAGGGCCTGATGCTGCTGTGGTGTCAGATTATACTCGGCGGCCTTGGTTTCGCTGAACGCCAGAAAATTTCGCAATGAATAGCGAAAATCCGCCAGAACCGCATAATCGTTTTCAGTCATTCTTCGGGAAACCATTTTTACCTTCTTGAAATATGTCGTAGTACGATATAATTCGCTTCCGGTCCTATCAAATCCGGAGCAATTATGTCCTCGCCGTCAGCCATACCAAATCTTCCAAGATTGCGCGACCATACGACCGACCGCCGTATGTTGATGCTTGCTCTTGCGGCAATCGTGGTTGGCACTGGCGGCGCTTTCGGGGCATGGCTGCTGCTGAAACTCATCGCGCTTTCGACCAATCTCTTCTGGTTTGGCAGGTTTTCTTTCGCGAATTCCGAAATCATCGACCATCAACTAGGAATGCTGGCGCTTGTCATACCCGTCATCGGTAGCCTTATCATCGGATTGATGGCGCGCTACGGGTCTGAAAAAATCCGGGGACATGGCATACCCGAGGCCATCGAAGCGATCCTGTTTGGCGAAAGCCGTCTTTCGCTTAAAGTTGCGGTGCTGAAGCCGTTGTCTTCTGCAATCTCAATCGGCAGCGGCGGTCCGTTCGGCGCCGAGGGACCAATCATCATGACGGGCGGGGCCATCGGCTCCTTATTTGCACAGCTTTTTGAACTGAGCGCCGCAGAGCGCAAGACCCTGCTGGTCTCAGGCGCCACCGCCGGCATGACCGCGATATTCGGCACACCAATGGCGGCTATCCTGCTTGCGTTGGAAGTATTGCTCTTCGAATGGAAGCCGCGCAGTTTCATCCCCGTTGTGGTCGCTGTGCTGGTTTCCTCGGCATGGCGGCCTTTTCTCATCAGTGCAGGCCCGCTTTTTCCGTTCATGGGCGCCGATGTCGGCGGCGGAATGCCACTGCTCTTCGCGCTGTTGCTCGGTGCTGTCGTCGGCATACAGAGCGTGCTGCTCTCCACTGGCCTTTATCGCATTGAAGACATGTTTCATCGGTTGCCAGTTCATTGGATGTGGTGGCCAGCGCTTGGAGCTGTCGCGGTTGGTATCGGAGGGCTGATCGATCCGCATGTTCTCGGTGCAGGCTATGCCAGCATCCAACAATTGCTGGACGGTTCCATGACCATGAAGGCAATCGCATTGCTGTTGGTGGTCAAGGCGGCAGTTTGGCTGATTGCGCTCGGCTCCGGCACGTCAGGCGGCGTCCTCGCCCCGCTTCTTCTGCTTGGCGGTGCACTGGGTGGACTGACTGGGCAGTTCCTGCCCGGCGGTGCAGGCTTCTGGGCCATGATCGGCATGGCAGGGATTTTGAGCGGTGCAATGCGCGCGCCACTGACGAGCGCCATCTTCGCGGTCGAACTGACCGGTCATTTCGCCGCCCTGCCCGAGACCATTGCCGCGTCGGCCTCAGCCTATGCCGTCAGTGTCCTCATTCTCAACCGTTCCATTCTGACAGAGAAAATTGCGCGTCGCGGACGCCATATCTTGCAGGAATATTCAGTTGACCCGTTTGCATTTCTACAGGCTGCGCACGTCATGACGCCTGCGCCGGAATGTCTGTCGGGCAAACAGTCGATTGACGAGACGATTGCATTTTTCACGAAAGACGCACGCCACAGAGCCTATCCTGTTCTGAGCGACGACGGGCGCTTGCTCGGTCTTGTTTCCAGATCGGAAGTTCTGCAATGGCAGGTGTCGGGCGCTCCGGTGGCCGCATCGCTTGCCGAAACCCTCTCCGACGCCTCGCAACCCACAGCCTTCACCTCGACGCCGCTTGGCGAGGTCGCCGATCTGATGGTTATGAGCGGCATTCCGCGCATTCCCATTCTCGACCCGCAGTCACACAAAGTCGTCGGTCTGGTCTCGCGGCAGGATCTGCTCAAAGCACGCATTCAGCATAGCAATATCGAGATGGTTCGAACGCGCTGAGTATCGATAACCCGGTGGACTATCTGTAAATTTCTGGCTTGTAGCGACTGCCCAAGCGATAGCGATCACCCGCATAGATCAGCTTGTTGACGGTCGCGACAGTCTCTCTGGTCCATGTGCGACGGTCGAGGTGGAGGCAGGCCGCGTTGACCTCGATTTGCAACAGGTCGGCAATCTGCGCATTCGCAGTCACCGCTGAGATCACCTGTTCGACTTCCGTCATCGGTGTGCTTTTCTGCAGATAATCATAGGTCGTCATGGTGCGGAAATCCTGCAGTTCATAATCCTGCACCAGTTGCGTGTTGACGAAGCGTTCTTCCAATTGCACGGGCACATCGTTTTCGAAATGTACGATGATTGAATGCGCGACAGCTATCGGGCTTTGCAGTTCGAACGCGTTCAGCAGCGCCGCATCCGGCTGCACAATATCGAGCGCCACCACCTGCGCGCGATGCGTCGCGCCCCGCGCCGCAATCTCGTTGGCAATGTTCACCACTTCGATCAACGTCGTTTCGGGCTTAGGCGGTGAAACGAATGTACCAACACCTTGAATACGCTTCAAAATGCCTTGATCGGTCAGCTCGCGCAGCGCCCTGTTGACGGTCATGCGGGAGATGCCAAGCGCCTCTACAAGCTCATGCTCGGATGGCAGGCGAAAATTGCCAGGCCAGCGTCCTGACCGAATATTTTCGAGAACCTGGGCCTTCACCTTCTCGTAAAGGGGCCCTGCCGTTTCGGGCAATTCCATCGCCGAACGATGATCCGCATCCGATTTACCGGCAGAGCTCATGACGCGACTATGCTCCTATCCGTATGATCGTTTTCAGCCCTTCGGCCTGGCCCGCCAGCAAGCGGTCATAAGCCTCCGGCACTTCATCAAGTGAAATCTCGCGATCGATCAGTTTCACCAACGATGCCTCCAGTTCTGGCAGCAAAGCCGCTATTTCCTGAAGTTCGTCCTGATAGGCATGACAACCGATCAGACTGATTTCCCTCTCAACCAGAATATTGGGATCAAGCTCGATCTTGCCGTGCGAAATCCCGACGAGCGCCAGAGAACCACCACCGGACAGGACATCGATGATCGCGTTCAAAACGGCGATATTGCCCGTCGCATCAATGGCATAACGCAAGGTTTTACCTGAAAGCGCACGCTCCAGAGCAGGCTTGTCGAGTTCCACCTTGATTGCGCCGGTTACTCTCGAAACCAGTTCAGCGCGCTGTTCATTGCGGTCGCAGACGAGTACCGGCCCGTCATGTAGGCGGGAAAGCAACAAAGCCACAAGCCCGCCAATCGGCCCACACCCCACAACCAGAACCGCCTCGCCGGACGGCACACGCTGCTTGCGAATGGCATGCAACGCAACCGAAAGCGGCTCGCCCATCGCGGCGACAACCGGGTTGATATCGGCAGCATAATGGACAAGCAACCGGGCAGGCAGCGCCGTCTCCTCGGCGAAGCCACCATCGCAGACTTCACCGATAAAACCGAGAGTGGAACAGACATTGTGTCGACCGCTCGCACAAGCCGGGCATTCGCCGCACCAATATCTGGAATCGGCAATGACCGTATCGCCCGGCTTGAACCCGCTCACACCTGTGCCAATCTCGGTCACGACGCCAGCGAATTCATGCCCCGCAACCGAGGGCGAACGGCTGATCCACTGGCCGGTCGAGAAATTGTGCAGGTCAGAACCGCAAATCCCCGCAGCGGAAACCTTCAGCCGGACCCAGCCCGGCGCAAGCGCCGTTGGCGGGTCGATATTTTCGACCCGCAGATCCTTGGCCGCATATAGCCGGACCGCTTTCATTGCGCGCACTTTCTTAAAGATAGTCTTTGCGGATTTCCGAAACGGCATTTTCGTGAGACGAGAAGCCTTCATAACGGGCGAGCGTGCGGGCGTGCTTGGCGAATTCAGGATAAGCGGAAGCCGTCACATAGCCGATGGAACAACGCTTGACGAAATCAGTCACAGAAAGCGGACCATAGGTGCGCGCCCAGCGGCTGGTTGGCAGCACGGCATTCGGTCCGAGCCCGAAATTGCCGATGACCACCGGCGTATGCGGCCCCATGAGGATTTCCGCAGCCTCGGTAATGTGGCCAAGATGCGCAAAAGGGTCGGTCGAGAGAAGCTCCAGATGTTCCGGCGCATAATCATTGATGAAGCGATAGCTTTCCTCGACCGACGAGGTCAGGACGATACCACCATATTTGCCGGTCAGAACGGTCTTGGAAAAACCAACCCGCTGCTCCGTCATGCGCGCCCAATGATCCGGCAGAGCGGCAAGTGCTTCTTCCACCACCCGGCGGCTATGCGTGACAAGCCAAGCGGAGGAATCCGGACCGTGTTCGGCTTCGATCAAAAGGTCGAGCGCGGCCAGACCGCCCTTGACGGTATCGTCTGCGAAAATCACTGCTTCGGAAGGACCTGCGGGGAGACCCGGATCGATGACACCACCAAGGAGGCGCTTTGCGGCGACAACCCATGGACTGCCCGGACCAACGATTTTGAGCGCGGGCTTCACGGTCTCCGTTCCATAAGCAACCGCTGCAACGGCCTGCGCGCCGCCAACCTTATAGACGGTTTCGACACCGGCCAGACGTGCAGCGACGAGCGTGGCGGCATCCACCGAGCCATCCGGGGTCGGCGGGGTAACGATGGCCAGTTCCGGCACACCGGCAACCACAGCAGGCACGGCGGTCATCATGGTGACAGACGGAAATGCGCCCTTCCCGCGCGGGATGTAGAGCGCTACCGAACGGATGGGCGTAAAGCGGTCGCCAGCATAGGCGCCGGGACGCATTTCCTTCAGCCACATCGCTTCCGGCTTCTGCTCTTCATGGAAGTGACGTATATTGTCGATGCCGAATTGAATGGCTTCGATCACGTCTTTTTCGACCTTGTCGAAAGCCGCGTCAAATTCCGCCTCGGTTGCCTTGATATTGGCTGGATCAACTTCGGCCTTGTCCAGATCACGTGCAAACCGTACCAATGCGGCGTCGCCTTCCGTGCGAACGGCTTCGATGATCGGTTTCACTTTCTCGATAAAGCCTGAGAGATCGGTTTCCGAACGCTTCAAAAGCTCCGCGCGCTTGGCGTCGTCCAGCTTTGCCAGTTCGTGAAAGGTTACATCGGACATAGTCGGCTCCTTGCTCGCTGCGTTGGGGACGCAGCTGATCATTTCGATTTCAGGAAAATGTCGAGCCCGACCAGACGGTCGAGCAGGAAGATAGCAAACGCGGCGCAGGCGATGAAAACCACAGAAATCGCTGCGAGGTCAGGCGTGATGATGGATCGGATCGAATTGTAAATCTGCACTGGCAGGGTGACGATACGGGCGTCAACCAGAAGCAGGCTCACCAGAAATTCGTTGAGCGCCAGAATGAACATCAGCAGCGATCCGCTGATTACACCCGGCACCACGACGGGCAGCGTCACAAAGAAAAATGTCGATATCGGCCCTGCGCCGCAATTTGCGGCGGCCAGTTCAAGGTCAGCATCGAGATTGGCCGCACTTGCCGTCACAGCCCAGATCATGAAAGGCAGATTGATGACGCAGGCTGCAATCCCGACTGGCCAAAGTTGACCCAGAATACCGGCATGCCCGAAGACCAGCATCAGGCCGATACCAGAACCGATCAGTGGGATCGTGAACGGCAACAGCAGATAGATCTGGATCGTCTTTTCAAAGCGCACCGCATATTTCGCCAGCGCGATACCGGCCAGCGTTCCGACAGGAATAGCGACGATGGTACAGATGAAGGACACGTAGAGGGAACGCAGGAATGCATCCCACAAATCGCTTGTCCCGACGATCTTCTGATACCATTTCAAGGAAAACCCTTCGGGCGGGAAGGTGATCATATTGCCCGACGTGAAGGACGCTCCAAGAACCACGATGGTTGGTGCAGAAAGAAGCACCAGCACGGCAATTACAAAGGTCCAGATAACGACAGACTTGGACAATGGAGCGGTCATTTGCGCGCCCTCCCCATGGCGAGCGTTCCCGCACCGAACAGGGTAAAGACGATCCCGACAAGAATGGAACCGACACCGACCAGAAGCAGCGCCAAAGTCGCGCCCAGCCCCTGATCGGATGTGCGGAAGAACTGGTCATAAATGGCGTTGGCGATAAAGTCCTGAGAGCCGCCACCAAGGATTGCCGGAATGGCAAAATCGGTCAGCGAAAGCGTCATCACCACCAGCCCCGCGCCAATCAGGCCGGGACGCGCCATGGGCAGCACAACATGCGCAAATGTCCGCATCCAGTTCGCACCAAGCGAACTTGCCGCCGCTTCCATTTCTTCTGGTATGGCCGTCAGCGCCGGCGCCAGCATCAGGACCGCGAATGGCAGCATATATTGCACAAGTCCGAACAGAACTGCCGGATAGTTATAAAGCAGGCGCAAGGGTGGGATACCGACGAGACCGAGCGCCTCATTCACCATGCCCTGATTGCCCAGAATGATGAGCCAGCCATAAGCGCGCACCACCTGCCCGATGAAGAATGGCAGAAAAAGTGCGATCAGCAGGAATTTACGCAAGGCTGCCGAAGGCGTTCTGACCATCAGATAGGCATAGGGAAACGCCAGAATGAGCGTGAAAAGCGTAACGACGAGCGATCCGAAAAGGCTGCGCCAGGCGACTGTCGCAAAGAGGGATTCCGTCAGGGCGCGCTTGTAGTTGGCGAGCGTGTAATAGTCCGACATCAGGAAGGTTGACGTGTCGAGCGTACGCAGGCTGGTGTCTGCTATCTGGATCAGGCCGAGCACCAGCAAGCCCACCAACACGATGGCCGGAAACAGCATCAGATAGGGCACAGCACGGTTAAACCGCGCGGGCCATAGAAAGGCTGCGATTGCTTCCAGCGCATCCATGATACGCCAAACCACCGGATAGGCAGAGCGTGCCGCTCGCATGTTACAATTCCTGAATATTTGCCTTGAGAATATCGGGCATAGGGATCGCCCTCATCGGGCGATCCTTGTTGTCTATCGAGCTGGATCAGCCCTGCATGATCGCTTTGAACTTGGAGAACCACTCGCTCTCGTTCTCAACCTGTACCTTGGCCGAGATGCGGATGAGATGCTTGAAATCCTCGTCCTTGGTCGGATAGGCCGGATCATTCACCAGATCGGCGGGCGGCGTCAGACCCGGCACCACGCCCGGCAGGCCGAGGCCGTCGAGCCAGACCTGCTGCGCATCCTTGGTGAGAGCGAAGTTGATATATTCCTTGGCCCAATAAAGTTCGTTTTCCGGCAGACCCTTTGGAATCCACAAACCATCGGTGTCGAACTTCGCGCCTTCTTCAGGCACGGTCCAGTCGATCTTGACGCCGTTCTTCTGGGCTTCGCGCGCATTGGTCGAAATGGTGCAGGCGAGATCGATTTCACCCTTCTGGAACCAGGTGGTGAAATCCGGGTCTTCACCGAGCAGCGGCTGCTGCTGCTTCACCTTGGCGATGAAATCCCAGGCTGCCTGCATATTGCCCGGAATGTCTTCCAGTTTGCCGCCCCCGGCAACCTGTGCCGGGAAGTGGAAACCAATGCCGTCATTGTAAAGCGCGATGCGTCCCTTGAACTTCGGATCAAGCAGAGCATGCCACGACTTCGGCGGGCCATCCGGGAATGCTTCCGGGCGATAAGCCAGCACATAGACATAGCCATAGGTATTGACGATCGGATAACCGTCGAGGCCGACCGGCTTGGCAAGATCGGTAGTGTTTTTCAGATTGGACAGGTCCGACAGATCTTCCGTCACGCCACGCAATGCCGATTTGGTTGCATTGGTCGTCGTATCCCAGTTGACATGGATCGGCGGAATACGCTTCTGCGCTACCGCTGCCCAAAGCTTCGGCTGAATTTCATTGTCTTCCGTCAGATCGTGGCGGATTGAAATGCCGGTCTTAGCCGTAAATGGATCGGAAACGCCCGCCTTCAGCGCATCAACCCAGCTGCCACCCCAGGCGCGCACGATGAGTTCTTTCGGCTTTGCAGGCTCTTCCGCGAAAGCGCGGGAAAGGCCAAGCGAGGTGGTTCCGGCAGCAGCGGCCATCGCGCCTGCGCTTTGCAGAAAGCGGCGGCGGTCGAGTATCAAAAAGGGCTTCTTCACAGCGCTCATAATGTTCTCTCCTCTAGGGTTTTGTCTGTAATCTGGTGTTCAGTTTATGCTGCAAAAACGATGAGATCGCGTGCATTCCAGCCGAGCGTGACGGTCGCGCCTTCTTCAAACTGGCTGTGTCCGACCGGATCGTGATCGAACACGCGCATCAAGGCATCGCCCAGCGCCGGTACGCGCAATTCATACACAATGCGCTCACCTTCAAAGATTGCGTCGGTGACAACACCTTCAAGCGTGGTATCCAGCCCGGCAGCACCTTCAGCATTTGAACCGATACGGATTTGTTCGGCGCGAATGGCACAAGAAACACCATCGCCTGCGGCAACTGGCTTTTGACCGTCACCCAACATACCAACAAGCTTCGGCCCCGCATCCACCTGCACGATACTGCCGTCCACGGACGCAGCTTTCCCGGTGATGAAATTGGTAACCCCGATGAAATTCGCGACAAAAGCGTTGGACGGGTTGCGATAGGTTTCCGACGGCCTTGCCATCTGTTGTATTTTACCGCCATCCATAACGATGATTTCATCCGACACGACCAGTGCTTCACGCTGGTCATGGGTGACGTTGATTGTGGTGACGCCCAGTTCGCGCTGGATGCGGCGAAATTCAAGCTGCATTTCTTCACGAAGCTTGCGGTCGAGGGCCGCCAGCGGTTCATCAAGCAGCAGAAGATCAGGCTCGAACACCAAGGCTCTGGCAATGGCGACGCGCTGTTGCTGGCCGCCGGAGAGCTCATGAACGCGTCTGTTGCCGAACCCGCCCAAACGAACCAGATCGAGATAGCGCTCGACCCTTTCCGGGATAGTCCGGGCATCGAAACGGCGCATCTTGAGCGGAAAAGCCACATTCTCCGCCGCCGTCATATGCGGAAACAGGGCAAGTTTCTGGAACACCATGCCGATCGAACGCTTATGCGACGGAACTGCACTGACCGCCTGGCCATTGATGAAAATTTCGCCGACACTTGGGCGTTGAAAACCTGCGATCAGCCGCAGGAGGGTTGTTTTGCCCGAACCAGATGGCCCGAGAATGGTCAGGAAACGTCCCTGATCAAGATCGAATGAAGCCGACCGAACGGCATGAATGCCGTTATAGATCATGCTGACATTCTTGGCCGAGACGGCAGCCGGTCCGATCTTGGCATTGGGGCCAGTTCCGTTTCCGGTGGATTTCATTGATGTTTCCCGTTTCATTCAGAAGCGTTTGAAAACGCCGGTCGTAAGTGTCTCAAGTCAGTTTCGGGGAGCCGAAACGCTAGATCGATGCCAGATAGCCACCGTCGATGGGGATAACCTGACCCGTTATGTAAGCCGATGCGGTGCTCGCCAGAAAAACCACCGCGCCCGCAACATCATCCATGCGGCCGAACCGACCCTGCGGAATTTTATCCAGCATGGATTTTTGCCATTCGTCATTTTCATAAAAAACGTCCGTCATCGACGTGCGGAAATAGCCGGGCGCGATACCATTGACGCGAATGCCGTGCGGTGCCCATTCCGTTGCAAGCGCGTGCGTCATCCCCATGAGGCCAGACTTCGACGAGCCGTAAGGTGCCGCTGTCGGTACGCCAACATAGGAGGTGAGCGAACAAAGATTGATGATTGCGCCGCCGCTTTTGGTATCAGTCATGTGACGCGCCGCGGCCTGAGCGCAAAAGAAAGCGCCCTTCAGATTGGTCGAGACAATGCGGTCCCACAGCTCTTCATCGACATCGAGCGAAGGTCGTATTTCTTCATAACCGGCATTGTTAACGAGAATATCGAGACCGCCCAGTTTTGCAGCAGCTTCTGCAGTCACGTTTGCGCAGGCCTCAACATCCTGCACATCAAGGGAAAGCGGCACGCAGGCGCGCCCAAGAGCGGCGATGAGAGAGGCCGTTTCGGTCAGATCGTCGGACTTGCGCGCTGTTATGGCGACGTCGGCCCCTGCCGATGCCAGAGCCTCGGCAATAGCCTGTCCCAGCCCCCGGCTCGCGCCAGTGACCAGCGCCTTACGCCCGCTAAGGTCGAAAAGCGATAAAACCTGCATCATGTTCCCCTATGGACCCTGCCTGAACAAAACATCGCCAGAACTTCTAACCATTCTGCGGGTAATGTTTAGCAATTTTTTATGGTCTCCCCGACATAAAGGCATCTTTTTCGGAACTTGTCTATACATATATATACAAAATAGGAGTTTAGTCTTAGAACGTTCTTTAGCAAGGCGCGCCGCATCCAAGAGCGCGCCATGAGAGGAGAACGAGAAATGACCGATGATCAAACAGTGCTCAACAGTCTGATTCGTCCAGAGATACGCGCCCTTAGCCCTTATAATGCCGGGCTGACCATTGCCGAAGTCGAACATCGCTATCATCCGGCACAAATCGCAAAGCTCGGTTCGAACGAGAACCCTTTGGGTCCTTCCCCGAAAATAGAAGAACTCTTCGTCTCCGTGCACGACCTGCTGAGGCTTTATCCTGACCCGTCCGGTCACGCTCTGGCGCTCGAAATAGCGCAGGAATTTCAGTTGCCGGAGGATCAGGTTATCTTGGGCAACGGATCGGAAGACCTGATCGGGGTCATCTGCCGATCTGTGCTTCGCCCCGGTGATCGCGTCGTCACGCTTTACCCATCCTTCCCTTTGCATGAAGACTATTCGACGCTCATGGGAGCTGTGGTCGAGCGGGTAGAGGTAAAACAATCACTGGAGGTCGATGTCGATGCTCTGGTGGAGGCCGTTGCAAAAGGCCCGCGGCTTGTCATGTTCGCAAATCCGCTCAATCCGGTCGGAAGCTGGCTCGATCCGAAAGCGCTACAGCGGGTTATAAATGCTACATCTCCAAACACTTTGCTCGTGCTTGACGAAGCCTATGCCGAATATGCGGCGGGGGATGATTATCCATCAGCCATAGACCTGTTACGCGGCACCGATCTCAACTGGATCGTGCTTCGAACATTCTCCAAAGCCTATGGGCTGGCAGGCGCGCGTCTTGGCTTCGGCCTCACAAGCGACGGCACCTTGCGCGCTTATCTTGACCGCGCACGCACGCCCTTCAACGCCAATGCGATTGCACAGGCGGCTGGATTGATCGCCCGGCGTGACAGCGAACATCTTGCGGCAGGTGTAGCTCTTGCTTTGCGTGAGCGGGCCCGTGTGGCTGATTTCCTCGGCACGCGGCAAATCCGGTTCGCTCCGTCAAAAGGCAATTTCCTGTTCATAGACGTCAAGACAGATTCCGTTGCTTTTGCCGAGAAGCTCTTACGCGACGGCGTCATCGTCAAACCATGGAAACAACAGGGATACACGAATTTTATTCGCGTCAGCATCGGCAGCCCGGACGAGAACGACCACTTCATGCGTTCGTTTGCGCAAATATTCGATGGACAATGAACCGATATTTCTACTGAAAGCAAAACAGGCGACCTGATTACGGTCGCCTGTTTTTTAAGTGTTATGCCTTGCCGAGACGCCTGCGCAATTCCGCATTTTCCGCTCGAAGTTTTGCTGCCAATTCCTTGCGCAGCTTGAGGTTTTCCGCTTCCAACGCCAGCAGCGCTTTCAAATCGTCACCTGCAGAAGGAGTGGCAGCGGCTGGGGCTGCGGACTTACCAGCAGCGTTCTTCCAGTTGTAATAGGTTTGCTCGCTGACGCCCTCGTGCTGCAATACAGCTTTCAGCGTAGCTTTGCCGTTTTCCGTGGCCTTCGCAACTGCTGCAAGAATGGCAGCCCGTTCCGCTGGTGTGTATCTCTTACGAACAGCCAGACCGGTAACAGCAGTCTCCTTTGCAACTGGTTTCACGACAGCTGCTTTTGGTTCAGCCTTCTTGCGCGGCGCACGGGTGGTCGGCTTGGCGCGCGCCGGTCTTGCTTTCTTCACGAAATATGGTTCGAGATTGGCGCGAACGCGGTCCAGCACCGTCTCGCCTGTCAGATCGGGCACAAAAGTCTTGCCGGTGATCTGTTCGTAGGCCTGAATATAGACCTTCGAGGTCTGCTCGATGAGTTCAAGCGGAATTTCCGGGATCGGGTCGTTATAAGGATCGCAACGCTCGGTGACCCATGCGCGCACGAAATCCTTGTCAAAGCTCGCCGGGCGGGTTCCCGCAGCAAAACTCTCTTCATAGCTGTCGGCGATCCAATAGCGGCTTGAATCCGGCGTATGAATTTCATCCGCGAGAATGATGTGGCCGCTTGCGTCTGTTCCAAACTCATATTTGGTGTCGACAAGGATCAATCCATGTTCCGCCGCGCGCGCCTGCCCGCGCTCGAAAAGCGCCAGCGCGTAACGGGATACGGTTTCCCATTGTTCTGCGGTCAGCAAACCTTGTTCAAGAATTTCGTCCCCCGAAAGCGGTTCATCATGTCCGCCGTCGAAAGCCTTGCTTGTCGGCGTGATGATCGGATGCGGCAGCTTTTCATTGTCCTTCAAACCATCTGGCAGTGTGACGCCATACATTTGGCGTTCGCCTTTGCGGTACTTCGTCAGGATCGACGTGCTGGTCGTACCCGCCAGATAGCCGCGCACAACGACTTCAACGGGCAGAATGTCCAACCGTCTGCCAATGACGACATTCGGGTCTGGATAAGCCAGAACATGGTTCGGGCAAATATCAGCCGTTTCCTCGAACCAATAGGACGCGGTCTGCGTCAAAACCTGACCTTTGAACGGGATCGATGTCAGGATGACGTCGAAGGCACTCAGCCGGTCGGTGGAGATGATGATACGGCTGCCGTCCGGCAGATCATAATTCTCACGAACCTTGCCGTTGTAGCGGTTCGGCAGTTCAGGGATATCGGCGCTGGGGAGAATGCGCAAAGTGCTCATTGGCAGAGGCTTCCGCTGTTGGTTCCGTCTGCCCTTTCGCTTAAACGTGCAGGTGGTTGCCCGTCAAGGATGAAGTCACCCCTATATATCCAACTCAGCACTTTGCGCTTGGATGCGCTTGATCGCCCTGAATGCGCTCGCCCCAGTCCCGCATGCTGATCAAGATGGGCGCAAGAGAATGACCAAGGCCCGTCAGCTCATATTCCACCTTCGGCGGCACTTCCGGAAAGACAGTGCGGTTTATGATCCCGTCAGCCTCCAACTCCCGGAGCTGCAAAGTCAACATCCTTGGTGTCGCTGCTGGAACGAGCCTGCAAAGTGCGTTGAAGCGCAGCTTTCCTTTCAGCAAATGAAAAAGGATTACCGGTTTCCAAACACCCCCGATGACCGAAAGCGTTGCTTCCACCGCGCAGCCTGTTTTGCTGACATTTCGACGCTTGCCGCGCGTCCTGACACTATCATCCATGATACTACATGCCAAATTTGTACGTACTTTTTCAAAGCTCAATATAGGCCTATTTGTTCAGGCATTAAAGGAGACAATGCCGTGCAAAGTTACATTCTGACCGGAAATGAAAATCTACGCCTGAGGCTGGTTGAGAAACAGGACCGCAAGCCGGGGCGCGGAGAGATTGCAGTCGATTTGCGTGCTGCGTCACTGAACTATCGCGATCTTATCGTCGCAAAGCGCACCAAGGACAGCATTCCCTTGTCCGATGGAGCGGGCGTCGTGTCGGCCGTCGGAGAAGGCGTGACAGATTACGCCCTCGGTGATCGTGTGGTCATCGGTTTTATGCCTGAATGGGTTGAAGGCCCCTTCTCCGAGGCGAAGAAGGCTGCAAGCCTTGGCGGCAATACCGTCGATGGTGTGTTGAGTGAGCGTATCGTCGTACCGGCAACCGGGGTCGTACGGATACCGGACCCCGTGACATTTGAAGAAGCCTCAACGCTTCCCTGCGCAGGCGTTACGGCATGGTCCGCGCTTTTTGAAAGACGACCTTTAGAGCCAGGCGAAACCGTCCTGCTCCTCGGTACGGGCGGCGTGGCGATCTTCGCCTTGCAGCTTGCAAAAATGGCGGGCGCTCGGGTCATCATTACATCGAGTTCCGACGAAAAGCTGGAACGTGCCAGAAAGCTCGGTGCTGACCACGTCATCAACTATCAGGCACATCCCGATTGGGAAAATGAAGTCCTGCGGCTAACGGGGAATGTGGGCGTTGATCTGGCTGTCGATTCAGCAGGTCCGGCCACGCTGAACAAGACCCTCAAGGCAACACGCTTTGATGGACGCATATCGCTTATGGGCGTCTTGACCGGGTTTAACGGTTCCATCGAAACTGCTGCAATCCTTGAAAAGAGGATCACCTTGCAGGGCATTTATGTCGGCCCGGTTTCCACGCTTGCATCCCTTGTTCGTACTGGCATCAAACCGCAGATCGACAAGGTCTATCCATTCGGCGAGGCCGAGGATGCTTATAACGCGCTTCAAAGCGCCGGACATTTCGGAAAACTGGTCGTCAAGATCGGGCAGTAAAGCCGCAGCCATTTAAGCCGGAATGGCCAGTTGGCAATATTCACCATCGCCCCTATGCGGGATGTGCCGCATAGGGTGATGACTATTATCGACTATTTCGCCGCCGCCTTAGCTCCAGCCAGCATATCCGAGAGATTGGCAACGATCCCCGCCGCCTCAATCTGCAGAACGTCCTTGGCGCTCTTGCGGGTTTTCTCAATGGCGATATCTGCGCTCAGGCTTCGCTCGTTGGACTGAAGACCGTCATCCGGACTGTTGTTGAAGCCATCATCGGATTTTTTGCGGGCTTTCAGACGGTTTTCTTCCGCCGTCATTTCGTTGCGGCGTTCCGTTTCATTGAGAGAAAGCTCCGCCTTTTCGCGCTGTGCTTTCAACACCGCAATGTCATCCACAAACTGCTGGAACTCAGGATTATCCTTTACCCGGGCGTCGTGAAGGTTTTGCAGCTGGGGCAAGAGTGGCTTGATATCGCCGGAACGCTTATATTTTGCCGGTTTGACTTCGCTCCAAGGCAACGCGTTGTCGAAGCTCGACTCGCCAACAGTCTTCAGATCAAAGAGCCCAGGCAGGCTGATATCCGGCGTTACGCCACGCAGCTGCGTCGTACCTCCGTTAACGCGGAAGAACTGGGCGATGGTCAGCTTAAGCTCACCGAGTTTTGGCTCTGGATTGTGCGCCACCTCGTCAAGATTGACCACGGTCTGCACCGTGCCCTTGCCGAAACTCGGTTCTCCGATAATCACGCCCCGACCATAATCCTGTATCGCCGCCGCAAAAATCTCGGACGCCGACGCCGACCCACGATTGATCAGCACGCCGAGCGGCCCCTGCCAGGCAGGCGTCGACCGATCATCACTTTCAACCTTGACCTTGCCATTGGCATTACGCTGCTGGACGACCGGACCTTTTCCAACGAAAAGACCGGTCAGATCAATTGCTTCCGACAACGAGCCGCCGCCATTGTTACGGAGATCGAACAGGATGCCATCGACATTGTCCTGTTTCAGTTCGGTAATGAGCTTGGCGACATCGCGGCTGGCGCTGCGATAATCCTTGTCGCCTTTTCTGCGCGCTTCGATATCTTCGTAGAAGGCAGGCAAGGTGATAACGCCGATCTTGCGCGTGGCATTGCCATCCTTGACCTCAAGCACCGATTTCTGCGCAGCCTGTTTTTCCAGGCTGATCTTGTCGCGAACCAGACTGATGATCTGGTGCTTCGCGTCCGGTCCTGCATTGGCGGGCAGAATATCCAGGCGCACCACCGAGCCTTTGGCGCCACGGATCAGCTGTACAACTTCATCAAGACGCTGGCCAACCACTTCCTTCATCGGTCCGGTCTCGTCTTGACCGACACCCGTAATGCGATCACCGACTGCGATTTTACCCGACACCTGAGCCGGGCCACCGGCCACAAGCTCGCGGATCGTGATGTAGTCGTCCCGTTCCTGCAAAACCGCGCCGATACCGACGAGAGAAAGCTTCATCGATATATCGAACTCAGCAGAAGCACTGGCGCCGAAATAATCCGTATGGGGGTCAACCGAGGTTGTATAGGCGGCCATGAACATCTGGAAAACATCGTCGCTCTTGTATTTGTAAATACGTTCAAGCGAATTCTGATAGCGCTTTTCCAGCGTTTCGCGGATCGAGGCATCATCCTTGCCAGCCAGCTTCAGGCGCAGCCAGTCATTCTTGACGCGTTTTCGCCAAAGGTCCTTGCTTTCCTCATCCGTTGCAGGCCAAGGTGCCTTGTCCCGCATCAGCGGATAGCTTTCCTGCTCATTGAAATCGAACTTCGTGTTCAACAGGCTGCGCGCATAGGCCATGCGGTCGGTAATGCGCTTTTCATAAACATTGAAGATGGAAAACGGGATGCTCAGATTTTCCTGTTTGATTGCGTCGTCAATCTTGGTTTTGTCCGCCATAAACCCGTCAATGTCGGATTTAAGGAAGATCAGCCGGTCCGGGTCCAACGATTTGATAAACCGGTCCATAATTTTGGCCGACAGAGCATCGTTGAGTGGCACTGGCTTATAATGAAAACGCGACAAAAATTCAGAGGTCAGGCGCGCGGCCTGAACCTGCTGCGGCAGCGGCTTGAGGTCCGGCGGTGTGCCAGCCTCGAAAGCAAGTGCAGGTGAAACGGTTGCCAGAAGGAGGCAAAGAGAAGCAAATTTTAGGCGTTTCAAGTGTTGCCCCGTTGTTCAGCGCGAGATGTACGTACCGATCTATGTGGAGCAATTATGGTTTTTTGGCAACCGCGCTTCCCTCAATGGCGGGGTGCGGCCAAGGTCTTTCACGCCAATCAGTAACGAATGTACATATTTCTGTGAGGCAAATCCCCGTCCGGCGACTATGCTTTCGCTACGCGCATTTGGGGAAGCCCCGGTAAAGCAGGTCAAATTGGGTTCAACACTTATCTTGATACGTACGGCTCACTGTCCGACCGCCTGATCATCGACGGCGGCGGGGCATCTGGTTCCACTCGGTTGGAGGTGACGAATGCGGGCGGGCAAGGCGCCATCACCACCGGAAGTGGTATTCTTATTGTCGATACAGCCAATGACGGAACGAAGGGAGACCGGCGCGATCCATCTCGCGGGTCCAGCCGTGGCTGGCCCTTGGGAATACTCGCTTTATCGCGGCAGTATTGACGCTTCCGGCCAAGAGAACTGGTATCTCCGATCCGAGCTTACGCGCGTACCCCCCACACCACCAACTCCTCCCCACCAACACCGCCTGTTTCACCCATCCAACCAATCCCGAACCCAACACCTGATTACGGACCAGAAGTGTTCCTTTATGCTCCAATACTTTCGATGGGAGCCATTTATGGCAGGCAGTTGATCGGCTCATTCCCTGAGCGTGTCGGCGAAGAAGAGTAACTCAAAGACCGCAAACCTGGTACAACATGACAACCAGCTCAAACCGGGCGACGGAATTTGGCTTCCCTGATCAAGATGTCAAAGGCTTCGGTATGGCAATCCCAGCTACAGCACGACCTTTGATTCCGACAATTATGCCTGGAATGGAAAGCTCGGCGTGCGCGTGAACTGGTAGGCGACAGTGTTGGCCATAGCTGAACCGGCTTAGCTGTGCAGCATTTCCGATGGAGCAGGCGCCCCAAGCTGGGCACCTTTCCATATTGCAGACGCACCGGGATCGGAGAACAGCAGGCGCAAATGCCCTATGAGCTGCCCGGCGCGCGGGTCCGCTACGCGATAGACGACCGCGCGCGCTTCGCGCCTCCCTTCGATAATACCAGCCTCGCGCAACTCCCCAAGCTGCTGTGACAGGGTCGGCTGGTGAACATCCAGCACGTCTTCCAATTCGCTTACCGAGCGCTCGCCTTCCAGCAAGACGCACAGGATCGAAAGCCGCACGGGATTGGATATGGCTTTCAGAAAATCAGACGCTGCGCCGACCGCCCGACATTTCACCTTGGGCACATGGGCTTTTGGAGTGGCTTTCTCGTTCATGATCGTCGCGCCCTGCCATTCAATCTCAAAAATAGAGCAAACAAGGAATGGTTTTCCAAGTTCCGCCGAAGGTTTAATCAAGCCTTCCTTCGGTGCCTGCCTGAATCCCATTATATAAATTTATATAACGAATTTGCAACCGGACCCCGTTTTCATGGCATTCAAGATCGGCTTTCATCCCAATAATCTGCATCTGACGCTCGCGTCTCGCTGGCCGGGGGCTTTCGCCGATTTCAAGCCGGAATTCGTGCCTTATCCGGAAGGCCGCGACACCGCCCAGCAGCTTATTGCCGGCAATATCGACATTGGTGGCACGGGGTCCACGCCGCCCATTCTTGCAGCGGAGAGCGGACTGCCGGTGACCTATGCCGCAGCATCTGCGCCACGGCCTGCAAATGGTGCGATACTGGTTGCGAAGGATACTGATATCCAGACCGTCGCCGACCTGAAAGGGCGCGATATTGCGCTCGTCGATGGCTCCTTTCACACTTATTTTCTCGCAAAAAGTCTGGAGCAGGTCGGGCTTCGTCTTGATGATGTAAAACGGCATGATCTTCTGGCGAGCCCTTCGCGTGAACTGCTCCGTGCCGGCAAAGTGGCGGCGTGGATTGCCATGGCGCCGCATCTCGAACAGGCGCTCGCCAGTGGCGAATTCCATGTCTTGCTGCATTGCGGCACCACAATTCCCAATCGCTCGGTGTTCTGGACGATCGGACAGCGCAATCTGCCGGACGATGTAATCGATGCGTTTGCGGTGGAACTCGCCCGGATCGGTCGTGAGATTATCGCGCATCCTGAACAGGCCGCAGCCCTTCTCGCCAAGGACGCCGACGACAATGAGCGGCGCGCCTGGACGCGGGTGATCCAGGAACGCAACTGGCACATCGTGCCCGCTGACGACACGCTTTTGCGCGAACAGCAGGCGGAGGCAGACATACTGCTTCGCCATGCTGCGATCAGCCGCAGACTGGAAATTATAGCAGAGCATAACGAGGCAGAAACAGCATGAATGTCCTTTGGTACATGTGCGCGCCAGACGGCGCTTATCCCTGGAAACCCGAGGGCTCACGCGTCGTCGATTACGGCTACTACAAGCAGCTTGCACAGGCCTATGACCATCTGGGTTATACCGGCGCGCTTTTTGCCACCGGCGCTCATGATGTGTGGCCGCTGGCTGGAGCCCTTCTGCCCTTTACGGAGCGCATGAAGTTTCTGCTGGCCTTCCATCCGGGTCTGGTAGCGCCAACGCTGCTTGCCAAGATGGCGGCGACATTTCAGGAGTTTTCCAATGGCAGGCTGATGCTGAATGTCGTTTCCGGCGATGCCAAGATGCTTGGCGCTTATGGCATGATGTTGCCGCATGACGAACGCTATCTGATGGCCGACGAGTATCTGACGCTGTGGCATCGTCTTATGGCAGGTGAAAGCGTCACCCATAACGGCAAATATTTCCAGACCGAAGGCGCAAAACTGGCCCTTCCTGCCGGTTCGTCGATTGCCCCACCGCCACTATGGTTTGGCGGATCGTCGGACAGCGCAATCGAAGTCGCGGCAAAGCATGTCGATACCTATCTTTCGTGGGGAGAAACGCCCGAACAGATGGACGAGAAGGTCAGCCAAGTCAAAGCGCGCGCCGCAGCGCATGGGCGCGAACTGAAATACGGTATCCGTCTTTATGTAATCGTGCGCTCGACTGACGCAAAGGCGTGGGAAGCAGCAGCCGACCTTTACGACCAGATGGATGAAGCGGCCATGGCGGGCAACAAGCGCTTCGTTTCCAACACGGACTCTGTCGGCCAGCAGCGCATGACGGCAATGCATGGCGGCGTGAAACCCGACAATCTGCGCGACCTTGAAATCTCACCCAATCTCTGGGCGGGTATCGGTCTCGTCCGCCCCGGCCCCGGCACCGCAATCGTCGGCTCGCCCGACACGGTTATTCGCACACTTGAAGCTTATCAGGCCGTGGGCGTCGATACGTTTATCCTGTCGGGCATGCCGCTGCTGGAGGAAGCCTATCGTTTCGGCGAAATGGTATTGCCGCGCCTTCCTGTCGAGCGGCCCGTCGCTGAGCGCAAGCAGTTTACGTGGTCAACCCTGTTCGACCGGGATCTGACCGGAAAGGCCGTCAATGGCTGATACGAGCGCTCTGGAGAAAACGGCGACCGTCGGTTCTCCTTCGGTCGGCAATGCCAAAGCAAGTCCGCGCTTCCCGCAATGGATGCGCAGGCTTATATCGCCCATCGCCATCCTGATCTTGTGGCAACTGGCGAGCATGACGGGGCTTTTATCGGCCCGCACGCTGGCGTCGCCTGTAGACATCGCGGCAACCGGCCTGCGGCTGCTGGCTTCGGGTGAACTTGTGACAGGTTTGGCCGTGTCGTTCCTCCGCGTCATTGCAGGCTTCTCCATCGCGCTTGTCGTAGGCGTCGCACTGGCACTTTTCGCCGGGCTTTCCAAACTCGGTGAAACCATCATCGATCCGCCGGTACAGATGCTGAAGGCAATGCCTTTTCTGGGGCTTCTTCCGCTCTTCATCCTTTGGTACGGTATAGGTGAAGCACCAAAGATCGGCATGGTTGCCTTTGGCTCCGTCTTCCCGATCTATCTGACACTGCATGGCGGCATTCGCGGCGTTGATCGCAAGCTGATCGAAGCCGGACGCACCCTCAATCTCAGCACGCTCGAAATCATTCGGCATGTCGTGATCCCCGGCGCTCTGCCCTCGTTGCTCGTCGGCGTACGCTATGGATTGAGCATCGCATGGCTTAGCCTCGTGGTGGCAGAACAGATCAATGCCTCCAGTGGCATAGGCTATATCATCACTTATGCACGCGATTTCCTGCAAACCGACGTCATCGTGGTCTGCCTGCTGGTCTACGCGTTCATGGGGCTGCTCACTGACGGGCTGGTTCGCGCTATCGAGGCCTATGCCCTGCGCTGGCGCCCTGCGGTGATATCATGAGCGACATCGTAAAAATTCGTGGCTTGTCGCGGTCCTTCGGCGGACCGGCAATTCTTGATGGTATCGATCTAAGCATCGCGCCGGGGGAATTCGTAGCCCTGCTTGGCAGAAGCGGCTCAGGAAAATCCACGCTTTTGCGCGTGCTTGCGGGGCTCGACGAAGCCCCGGCCAGTACGCTGGAGATTCCACAACGCCGTGCCGTCGTCTTTCAGGAACCGCGGCTGATGCCGTGGAAAAGTGTGATTGACAATGTTGCGCTCGGTGTGCCGAACGCCCGCAACAGCGGCAAGGCCGCGGAAGCGCTGGCCGATGTCGGTCTGTCGCACAGGATCTATGCATGGCCTCTGACATTATCTGGCGGTGAAGCACAGCGGGCGGCCTTGGCGCGGGCGCTGGTGCGAAAACCGCAACTGCTTTTGCTGGACGAGCCATTTGCAGCACTTGATGCGCTGACGCGTCTTCGCATGCACGACCTGGTGTTCAACCTCTGGCGCAAGCACAAGCCAGCAACCTTCTCTGGCGCAAGCACAAGCCAGCAACCTTGCTGGTGACGCATGATGTCTGGGAGGCTGTCGCTTTGGCCGACCGCATTCTCGTTCTGGATCAGGGACGTTTCAGTCACGATCTGCGTGTCGATATCGATCACCCTCGACAGAGAACAGATAAACGCGCTGCTGCTATCGAAACCGAATTGCTGGAAGCGCTGGGCGTCCGGCATTCCGTCCTGCACCCTTAAAAGCGGAGATATTCAATGAAAAGACTTCAAATTCTGGCCGCCCTTACCGGTGCGGCAATGACACTTGCGAGCACAGCGGCGTTCGCCGCCGATCAGGTTGTGCGCATTGGCTGGCTTCGCGGCCCCAACGACATAACACTGGCCAAATCACGCGGCACACTGGAACAAGCCCTCGCGGAAAAAGGCATTAAGGTGGAATGGGCTGGCCCATTTCCGGCTGCAGCCCCAGCCTTTGAAGCACTGAATGCGGGCAGCATCGATATTACCGCTGGCAGTTCGACATCAGCCATTGCTGCGCTGGCGGCAAATATTCCGCTGACGATCTTCGGCTATCAGAAAATGTCGCCGGGATCGGAAGGGATCGTTGCCAAGAAAGATGCTGGCATCACGTCGATCAAGGATTTGGCAGGCAAGAAAGTCGCCGTCAACCGCGGCGGTACGGGCGAATATCTGCTGATGCAAGGGCTGGAGACAAACGGTATCGATCCGAAAAACGTCGAGCGCGTCTATCTTAGCCCAAGCGACAGCGGCCCAAGTTTTGTGCAAGGCCATGTCGACGCCTGGGCGACATGGGATCCTTTCGTGGCAATCGCCGAAAAATCCTATGGCGGTCAGGTGATTGCGGATGGCGCTGCCATTGGTTCCGACAATGCTGTCGTTCTGATTTCAAGCCGAGAATTTGCCGAAAAGAAAGCTGACGAGCTTCAGGCGATTTTCGATGTTCTGAAGAAAGACAATGCCTGGGCCGTGGCGAACAAGGCGGACGCTGGCGCCATCTGGGCCAAAGAAATGAATATACCCGCTGAACTGGGGCAAGTGATCGGTGAGAACAATGCCGTTCCGACGACCGCCGTTACCGCAGCAGATGTCGAGCAGATTGGGAAAATTGCCTATTGGTATGCCAAGAGCGGTATCATTCCCCAAAAGCCCGATATCAAGGCAGCTGTTGTCGAGCTGAAATAATCAACACGATTCCGCCTGCATCGGTTTTTCAAAACGGATGCAGGCGATGCTTTGGTTTTGCCAAATGATGCGCTTGACGGTAGAAGCTCTTCAAAGCCAGCCGGAGCATCCCTTGAAAACCATCGCAGTTGATTTTGAAACGGCCAATGAACAGCGCGGAAGCGCCTGTTCAGTTGGATTGGCATGGATTGAAGATGGCCGCGTTGTGCGCGTTGAAGAGCGCCTTATCCGACCGAAGGATATGCGGTTTTCCTCATTCAATATCGCCATTCACGGCATTCGCCCCGAGCATGTCGAAGATGCCGGAGAGTTTCCCGAAGTCATGGATGAGTTCGCAGATGACTTCGCGGGCGCGACGATGATCGCCCACAATGCTGCTTTCGATTTCAGCGTCTGGCGCGCATGCCTCGACCAATATCGGCAAAGCTACCCGGAGTTTCAGTATCTGTGTTCGGTAAAAATGGCGCAGAAGGTCTGGCCGGACCTCGGCTCCCACAAGTTAAATGTTTTGGCTTCGCATCTCGGTCTCACCTTCGCACACCATAATGCGGCGGAAGACGCGGCCATCTGCGCCGAAGCCACAATCTCCATTGCACGTTCGCTCGGTGCACAAGCCTTGCACGAGGTTCCGGCCATGATCGGCATGAAGCCTGGTCGCTTGTTCGCCGGTGGCTACGAGCCCTGCACTTGCCGAAAACGCTGAGTGCGCGCTACTTTAACGGCTTTTGTTAAAGTAGCGCCCGAAGCATCACTGGATGAGGCGACCGCCGTCAATGACGAGATCGGCTCCATGGATCATGCGTGCATCGCTTGAGCCAAGAAACGCAATCGCCGCCGCTACGTCGCACGGTTCGACGATTCGGCCGGACGGATTCATTTTCGAGAAGGCTTCACGCGCCGCATCTTCCGTCCCGAACTGGCTCGCTGCCTTAGCGGCTACAAGCGGCGTCCAGACATAGCCCGGATGCACGACATTGATGCGCACATCATGACCATTGCGCGCAGCCGAAAGTGCTGCATGTTTCGTAAGCGAGCGAACCGCCCCTTTCGACACGCCGTAAGTGCCGTTATCGGCAGAGCCGGTATAGGCGGCCAGTGAACCGAGATTGACGATTGCCGCCCCTGCGCCCTGTTTCATTGCTTTCAAAGCGGCCTGTGTTCCGAGCAGAACGCCGTCCAGATTGACCTTCAGCACGCGATGAAACTCATCGAGCGGAATATCGGTGATGGGCTGTGGTACGGGCGTTATCACGCCTGCATTGTTGACCAGCAGGTGCAAAGCACCGCTTTCAGCGAGGATCGTATTGATCGCCTCGTCCCAGCTTTCCGCCGAACTGACGTCAAGCGTAAGTACCTTCGGAAGTGTCACACCCTGATAGGCTTCCGTAATCCGCCCCGCGTCATCGGCAGTCAGATCGGCCAGATAAACAATTGCGCCCTCTTCGGTCAGTCGCCGACCGATGGCCAATCCCATGGCGCCAAGTCCACCGGTTACCAAAGCCACCCTGCCATGGTAGCGCGCGAGTTCAGTCGTCTTTGACACTTGCTTCATCCTTGAGCATGAGAAATCTTTCACGGGGCGCGTGTTGTCCCCCATGTTCGCCCGCCATAACTGGCAAGTCGGTTAGGTTACGATGCGTGGCCCAGATAGATTTCCCGGATGACCGGACTGGAGGCTATTTCCTCGGCGCTGCCTGTATGCACCACGCGTCCGGTATCTATCACGCTTGCAGTATCGGCATGGCGCAGCGCCTTTTCCACCAACTGCTCCACCAGAATGATCGCTGCTCCCTCTTTGGCGAGCTGCGCGGCAACGTCGAGGATGCGATCCACTACGATAGGGGCAAGTCCGCCTGAAGGCTCATCAAGGACGAGCAGACGCGGCTCGGCAAGAATGCCCTGACCAACCGCCAGAATCTGCTGCTGACCACCAGAAAGTGAAGACGCAGGATCGTTCTTCTTGGACGCCAGTTCAGGAAAAAAATGGTAGATGCGCTCGTAATCTGGCTTTTTACCACGTTTTTTGCCAGGATAAGCCGCTACCTCAAGATTGTCCTGCACTGTCAGTGAAGGAAAAATGCGGTGGCCTTCCAACACCTGAATCAGTCCAAGCTCGACGATCTTTTCGGGGCTGGCACTGGTAATATCCTCGCCGCCAAAACGGACCCGACCGCTGCGCTTGCCGATCAAACCGGAAACCGCGTGAAGCATGGTACTTTTTCCGGCACCATTGCGACCGAGAATGGCGTGGAACTCACCGGCATGGACGTTGAGCGACGCGCCGATGACCACGGGCGCCTTGCCATAAGCCACGCTCAGATCTGTGATTTCGAGCAACGGCGTGCCGTTATGCATCATTGCCATGCTCTCAACTCCCCAAATAAACGCGGACGACTTCCGCATCGTTACGCACTTGATCAGGCGCGCCTTCCGCCAGAACCGCGCCAAGATTGAGCACGGTAACGTGATGGCTCAAACGGAAGACAAAATCCGTGTGATGTTCGACAAGGAGCACGCCAATGCCCGCCTCCGCCACCGACTGGATAATCTGTCCGAGATATTCGATCTCACGACCCGTCAGCCCCCCCGCGGGCTCGTCGAGAAGCAATAGTTTTGGTCTGATCATCAAAGCACGGATGATTTCAAGGAAACGCCGCTCGGCATGTTCAAGATGTTCGCAACGCCGCCCGGCGAGATGTCCGAGACCCGACGCATCAAGCAGCGCCTGCGCGCGCTCGCGCATTTTGCGCTCTTCGCGCCTTGAGCGCGGCATATGCAGCGCGGTTTCAACGAAACCGGCCTGAACTGCGCCCCATCCACCGAGCATGACATTGTCGAGCACGCTTAAAGAGGGCAACAGCCGCGGTTTTTGAAAGGTTCGCGCGATACCGGCGAGTGCGCGGGCGCGCACGTCAAGACGGCTGATATCCTGGCCGCCAAGCACCACCCCCCCCTCATCGATCATGTAATAACCGCTGATGAGGTTGAGCATCGTGGTCTTGCCGGAACCATTTGGACCGATCAACCCGTGAATCTGGCCAGCCTGAATGGAAAGCGACACAGCGTTGACGGCTTTCAGCCCACCGAAGCTTTTGGAAACATTGCGCGCTTGCAGCATGTCCGGGCCTAGAACGCCGGTGCTCTTTCTTACTGCAGGATCTATCATGTTCATATCAGGCTTTCTCCTGCAAAAGGGCCGTCAATGCGGGCATGTTGGGCTCTTGCGCGCCGCGCTGATCATCTGATGCGCTCTTTCCGACGATGTTGCCAAGATGGTCTTTGGCCCAGACACCGAGTCCTTGCGGTATTGCGAGAACCACCGCGAGCAAAATGCCGCCATAGAAGAACGCCGTATAGCGCTGCATTGAAGCGAATACATCGGGGATCACGGCAAGCAGCAGCGTGCCGACCATTGGACCGATGATCGATCCGCGTCCGCCGATAATGATCGCCGTGAAGAACATCAACGAGACGTCGAAATTGAAGGCTTCCGGCGTGATGTGGCTTTGAGCGCGTGCGAAAAGTCCGCCTGCAACGCCCGCACAAAAGCCCGAAAAGAGGAAAACGGTGAGCTTTGTACGAAAAATTGACACTGCAACGCTCTGCGCCGCCACTTCGCTGTCGCGGATGGAAATCATCGCACGGCCCCACATGCTGCGAGCCAAGTTCCAGGTCATAGCCGTCACGATGGTTGCTATGCTAAGTGCAAGCCAGTATTCGCCGATTGTGCGCTTGAATGGCGCTGGGAAAGCCGGAACCGCTAGGCCAACCGTGCCGCCGGTAAGACCCGAGAAACCGAGCGCCAGTTCCACCATGATGAGCGCAAAGGCAATCGTTGCGAGCGCAAAATAAAAACCCGGGAGCCGCAGCGATGGCAGGCACAAAAGGCCTGCGGCAAGCGCGGTCACGCCACCGGAAGCAATTAGCGCCGCATAGGGGTGAAGCCCCAGCTTGCCAGCGAGAATCGCGAATGCATAGCCACCGATCGATAGAAGACCGACATGGCCGATGGACATCAGGCCGACATAACCGACAAGCAGGTTCAGTCCGGCAACGATGATCCAGTAGATCAGAACCATTTCTCCGATGCGGAGCAGATAGCGATCATTGGTGAGAAAGGGGAAGGCAACGGCGAGGCCGATGCCGATGAGGGCGAAGAGAAGGCCCTGATGTGATTTCACGTTCATACCTGGCGTACCCGCTTCTTGCCGAACAATCCCGAGGGGATAAAGGTCAGGAGGATGACAAGCGTCCCGACTGCGATGGTTTGCTGGAATTCCGAGCCGAAGACATAAGCGACGCAGGTGGTGACTACGCCGAAGATGATGCCGCCCGCCAGCGCGCCGATGTTGGAACCGATCCCGCCAATCGCAAGCGCGATGAAGCCATTGAGCGTCAGCGTCAGCCCAAGCGCAAAATAGGCGTAGGTGAGCTGTCCCGTCATGAACCCCGCCAAAGCGCCGAGCGCACCAGCAATCGCATAGGAAAGCGAGCGCATGCGGATCGCTGAAATGCCACGAGCACTGACCGCAAAAGTATCGTCTGCGAGCGCGACGAAGATTTTGCCGATTGTCGTCTTGCGGTAGAACAATGCAAGCCCGACCGCCATG
>Ga0180219_1000534_pt1 | contig 30326 bp, 29 predicted proteins | sample eDN3rd30CBELigMG_FD_151338 | JGI IMG/M metagenome (GOLD analysis project Ga0180219, IMG submission 151338) | Enriched Miracle-Growth compost microbial communities from Emeryville, California, USA - eDNA 3rd pass 30_C BE-Lig MG (version 2)... ... | reverse complement strand
TTGGCGTGCCTGATGGCAGTGTCGGGAACGGGTATCAGAAGCGCGAGCGCAAATCGCGCACCGCTTACATGAACGATCCTGACGTTATCGCGCGTCGGGAAAAAGCGTTGGCTCGGTTGGCTGCGACGGAGTGAAATGGCCAGATCAATGACATTTGGCACTCTCAGAGCTAAAGCCGAAGGGCACCTATCGACCCGCCCCCATTCCTCGCTTGCAACTCTGACCAGCCTCTCGGAATGGGGGCTGAACGTCAGCACCTGTCGCATCTCTATCTTGCTGGAGATAGCGCATCCCTAACTTGCCAAAACAAATTGTATAACAGGGGTGGGTTCTAGCTTGAAGTGCGACTTGCAAGCGAGGTAGTTTCGTATCAAGGGTTGATCCATTCAGAGGCCATGACCACGCCAGCAGGGTCATAGCTGAATCGCGCCCTGCGATTGCCCTCCCGCCGAAGCTGAAACCAATCCAATGTGTCGGCGCGGAAAGCCAGCACGCCGAAGTGCTCTTTACCATCAGCACCGTCTGCAAGTTCCGATACAAAGGGCTGCTCGTCAGTTACAAAGGCAAGCTCATCTCCGGGTGGGCCTCCTGCATAGGTCGCACGCGTCCTAGCAGGGAGCATTTCCCAAGCTGTTTCGGCAACTGGGCTACCCGGCGCGTGAAGCTCTACCGTTCCCTGCAATCGAAGCTGCAAACGCGTCTGTGAACAGTAACCGAGCAAGGTCGCATAAGGATGCGCGCCAAATTCACGCCATTTGGCGCTGCGTGTATCCGTGTGGAATTCAAGCATCCGTTTGGTCACGTCGGTTCGCCGAAGCACAACCATTCGCGCCTGAGGGAGGTTTTCGGCATCAACCGAACAGAGATTCACATAACGGAAGCAGGATTCCGGAGAAGACGCCGCCGCTTCAAGCTCGGCCCAAGCAGCAAGTTCCACTTCCTCGATAGGTTCCATTCTATGTCACTCCATATGATAAAAAGCGGCGCTGGCCCAATGACCGACACCGCTTCTTGATTGTTCCAAACAAGAACCGATCAAACGGAACGGGTCACACCACCGTCAACGCGAAGGTTCTGCCCGGTGATGTAACCTGCCCCATCAGACACCAGAAACGCGATCGTCGCGGCGATTTCCTCTGCCGTGCCATAGCGATTCATCGGCACGCTGTCGCGCCGCTCATCAGTAGACGGAAGACTGTCGATCCAGCCGGGCAGCACATTGTTCATACGGATGTTCTTGGCGGCATAGTTATCCGCGAAGATCTTGGTGAAGCTGGCCAGACCCGCCCGGAATGTTGCCGAAGTCGGAAACATAGCCGAAGGCTCCGAGGCCCATGCCGTCGAAATATTGACGATAGCGCCGCCGCCCTGTGCTTCCATAATCGGCGTTACCAGACGGATCGGGCGCACGGCGCTCAGGAAGTAAACCTCCATGCCCTTGTGCCAGTCTTCGTCGGTCAGCTCAAGGATCGGCGCACGCGGACCATGACCGGCAGAATTAACCAGTGCATCCACCCTGCCCCACTTGTCCATCGCCAGATCGACAAGTCGCTTCACATCGTCATTGACCAGATTTGAGCCGGTGACGCCCACGCCGCCCAATTCCTGCGCCAGCGCTTCGCCCTTGCCGGACGAAGACAAGATCGCTACGCGATATCCGTCCTGTGCCAGCTTTCGTGCAGCCGCAGCGCCCATGCCGGAACCGCCAGCGGTGATGATTGCAACTTTTTCTCCAGACATCAAAGGCTCCTTTGTTTCGATATTGAGCACACTATGCCAAATTTTGATAAGACTTTCGCGCCAGAAAGAAACGCATTATACTGTAGAAAATCTACAGGCTAATCCATGAACCCGTCACGCCGCAAATTGCCTCCATTAAATGCCCTGCGCGCCTTTGAAGCTTCGGGCCGCAGGCTGAATTTCCGCGCCGCAGCGGACGAATTGCGTGTCACGCAAGGCGCTGTTGCACAACAAGTCCGTGCGTTGGAGGATCATCTCGGCCTGACGCTTTTTCATCGCCTGCCACGTGGATTAGCCCTGACGACGCAAGGTGCGAACTATCTGGCGGATGTGACCCGTGCCTTCGATACGCTTGGAGACGCCACCGGACGGCTTCTGGACAGACCGGAGACGGTTACGATTAGCGTTACGCCGACTGTCGCGGCGAAACTTCTTATTCCACGACTGGCCAGACTTCATGCAGATCTCGCAGGCGTGGAATTGCGCACCGTTGCGACGGAGGCGGTTTCCGATTTTGACCGGGACAATGTGGACATTGCGGTGCGCCTCACGCGGCCGCCTTTCCCGTCTACGCTTGATGCAAAACTGTTGTTTCGTCAGGAACTGGTAGCTGTTGCCAGCCCCTATCTCATCGACGGTAGGTCTTTGCCACTGACAAGCGAACAGCTTCGGGAAATGCCGCTTCTGCACGATGCGCATAATCACTGGCCCGAGCTTCTTGGCTCAAAAGGAAAACTGCCAGGTGCGATGTTCAACCAGACAGCACTTGCACTGGATGCTGCTCTCGCCGGTCAAGGCGTCGCTCTCGCATGTAGAGCCTTCGTTGCGTCCGACCTGGCGACCGGACGACTGGTGCAAGTGGCCGAGCCTACAATCATGATAGAACCAGATTATTACCTTATCCGCAAACGCTCAACCTCACCGAGAAAGGCGGTCGATGCCGTTTGGACCTGGTGCTCTGAGCGGTTGCTTCTGCCCGAAATGAAGTAAGGCTGAAACAGCATAGTCTTGCTAAGGGTTAGCCGACGTCCCGAAACTGTCTGTTTTCTAGGACCCAGAAGAAGACAATTGTTATGACGAGCACGATCAGAAGCAGGATGAATGCTGCTGCCGAACCCTCGTTGAGGGAGAGTCCAAGAAACGCCTGTCTATAGGCGAAGAAGCTCAAGACTTCCGTCGACGTGCCGGGGCCACCCTTAGTGAGAACATAAGTCAGATCATACGTGCGGAACTCATTGATCAGCTGGATGATGATGGCGATAGCCGCAACGGGACGCAACATCGGCAGCGTCAAGTACCAGAACTGTTCGATCTTGCCAGCGCCGTCTACTTCCGCCGCCTCGTAAGGATCGCGCGGCAACGAAGCCAGTCCAGCCGCAAGGATAAGCACGACAAAGGATGTTTGCTGCCAGATATCGATGGCTGCCATAGACCAGAGCGCGAGGTCGGACGAGCCAAGCCAGTCAAGCCTTGGCAGACCTATGGTCTCCATCATGTGGTTCACGATACCCAGATTGGGCTGCAGCAGCATACGCCAGATAAGGGCGACACTTACCGGAGACATGGCCATCGGTATGGTCAGGATTGCGAAGTAGATGGGTTTGGTTTTCACGACCGCGTTCAGCATGAGCGCAATCCCCAACCCGAGTATAAACTCGGCAACCACGGTGACGATCGAGTATTTGACTGTCAGCCATAGTGAACTCCAGAACTGCGCATTGCTCATGATCCGCGCGTAGTTTTCAAAGCCCGTGAACGGTAACAGCGATGGCCGCATCAGTGTCATCGAGGAAATCGACATGAGAACGGCATACAGAAGCGGCAGCCCCATGACGACTGCAAGTGTCAGTAATCCTGGCAAGGAAAACGCCCAGCCGGTTTTCCAGGTTCGGTCGATTGCAGTGGTGGACGTGGACATACGAATGTTTCCTAGAATGCCGCCGGGATGAAACTGAAAATTTTCTGCCGCCCTCCCTTCAACAGGGAGGGCGGCAAAGCATTATTTCTTGAGAAGGTCTTCCAGACCGGAAGCGGCTGCCTTTATGGCTGCGTCCGGCGCAATCTCGCCGCCTGCCGCCTGCGATACTTGCGTGCCGAGAACATCTTCATACTGCGCCGAATAGGCGAATATCGGGAACGACTTTCCAGAAGCGACAACATCCAGAGCCTGTTCATAGAACGGGTACTTCTTCAAGACGTCGGCGTCCTTGTAGACAGCTTCGCTGACAGGCGCATGGCCCTCAAGCGCGCGTGCGACGCCGATCTTTTTGCTCTGCACCCACTTGATGAAAGTCCAGGCTGCTTCCTGTGCTTCTGGTGATGTGTTCTTCGGAATGCCCCAACCCCAGCCACCGCTTTCGCCGTGGCCACCCGGCATCACGGAAAGACCGACCTTGCCAGCAACATTCGGGCACTTTTCGGCATTGTCCATCTGAGGCAGCATCCACCAATAGGTGACCATGCTGAAAGCTTCGCCGCTGCACATGAGGCGCATCGTATCATCCAATGTGGCCGACAGTGCGCCTTGTTGCGCCGCATTCTTGATCGCATCGACATAAAGCGTAAGCGCCTTGACGGCTTCCGGGCTGTCGAGCGTAACCTTGCGGTCCTTGTCGAGATAGCCGCCACCTGCCGAGAACAGGTAGTTGGAGAACTCCATGCTGTTCGGATCGCCACGCTGGCCCTGCATGGCCGTGCCCGCAACATTTGCCTTCGCCTTCATGAATTTGGCGACCTGCACATAGTCTTCAAGCGTTTCTGGCTTCTTCAGCTCGGCATTGAACTCGCTTTTATAGGCTTCCTTGAGCTTTGGATCGTCCAGCAGGTCTTTTCGATAAAGCATTCCCATCGAGTAGTTGTACATCGGCAGGATCGGCATGGCCTGGTCGGTCCGGCCAAGCAGATCGAGTGTTGAGGGGATAAATTCGGACAGATCAAGCTTGTCGCGTTCGGCAAGAGGCTTCAGATCAGTCAACCAACCGGCAGCGGGAAATTCGCCCGCCCATAGAAAATCTACCTCAAGGAGATTGTAATAGCTTTCCGGCGAGACAAGCTGCGTGGCGAGCTTGTCATGCATGTCGCCATAGCCCACTTTTTCAAATTCCACCTTGATGCCGGTTTCCTTCTCGAAGTCCGGCAGCAGTTTTTCAATGATGTGCGTTTCGGGCACATCTTCCATCAGTGCGCGCAGCGTAACGGTTTCCGCGTGTGCGTATCCCGCACCCGCCAGAAGAAGCAGGCTGACGCTCGCCAATAATTTGTTCCCATATTTCAGCATTTTCGTGGTTCCCTTTGTTATGTTTACCTGCATGCAATTTATCTTGGCGTCATTTGACGCTGCCGAATGTGAGCCCCTGCACGATGAAGCGCTGGATGAAACGCGATGCGATCACGAGCGGCAAAATGGCCAGAATGACGCCCGCCGCCACTTTCGCAATCTGAACCCCGTTGGAGGTCTGTAGAGAGGCAAGACCGACAGGCACGGTCGCTGTCGCCGGGCCGCTTAGCACCAGAGCAAACAGGAATTCGTTCCAGGCAAGGATGAAGCCCAGCACACCTGCCGCTGCGATACCGGGCAGAGAAACAGGCACGACAATACGCCAGAACGCACCCCAGGCGCTGGCGCCATCTGTCTGCGCTGCCCATTCCAGATCGACAGGAATACCCTCGAAGAAACCCATGAGAATCCAAATCAGGAACGGCAGATTGATTGCAGCATAAGCAATCGTCAGGCCGAGCACAGAATTGGTCATGCCCACTGAGCGGAACAGCATGAAGGCTGGCAAGACAATAGCCACTGGCGGAAGCATCTGAGTGGCAAGCACGGTGAAACGGGCCAGCGGACCGCCGGTCTTGAAGCGCGCAAAGGCATAGCCCGTCATTGCCGCAAAGGGCAGCGCGAGTAGCACAGAGCCCGTCGCCACAATCAGACTGTTGAGGTAATAGACGCCAAAGCGCTTTTGCGTGAACAGATCCACATAGTTCTGAAAGGTGAACTGAGGCATCAGTTCGGTGGAATAGGCCATCTGCTCCGGAACAAAGCTTGTTCGAAGAGTCCACAGCAATGGTAACAGGATCGCAAGCGATACGATGAAAAGGCCCGTATGGATGACTATCTTGCGCATCACCGTCTCCTAGACCGTCACAAGGCCGGGTTCTAACGGTGGTCGTTTGATGACCTTTTCCGTCTGGGCATCAAAGAGATGCATCGGTTTGGTATCGATGAACAACCGTACCTTTTGCCCGACTTCAGCGGTAAAGTGGCGGCTCACGCGGGCATTCAGTTCCAGCGGTTTGTCGTTTCCAATCTGCCCGATGACGACCGTCTCGACGCCCAGTTTTTCGACCGCAACGACAGTCAGATCGAGCGGTTGCCAATCGGGATTGTTCTGGGCTTCGTAGATGTCTTCAGGCCTGATGCCTAACAGAAGCGGTTTGCCGCTGCTGGCCGCATAATGCGGCTTATGCATCGCTGGAATGCGAATATCGACACCATCGCCCTTTGCCTGCAACTCGCCATCGTCAGATGGCGTTAGTTGCACAGGGATGAGATTCATCGGCGGTGTCGCCAGAAACTTTGCAACAAACGTATCCGCAGGATTGGCATAAACCTCCAGAGGAGCCCCCACCTGAACCATCACACCGTCGCGCATGATACAGATGCGATCTCCCATGGTCATGGCCTCGACCTGATCGTGCGTCACATGGATGATGGTCTTGCCAAGCCTGCGATGCAGCTTGACCAGTTCCAGCCGCATTTCTGCGCGCAATTGTGCATCAAGGTTTGAAAGCGGTTCGTCGAGAAGAAAGGCGTTGGGCTCGCGGACAATCGCCCGGCCAAGCGCAACGCGCTGGCGCTGCCCGCCGGACAGTGCGGCAGGTTTGCGATCAATATATTTGTTCAGCCCCAGCATATTGGCAGCATCGGAAACCTTGGCTGCAATCTCGGCAGCGGGCACGCCACGCATCTTGAGACCGAAGCCCATATTCTGCCGCACGCTCATATGCGGATAGAGTGCATAGGATTGAAACACGACCGCAACATTGCGATCTTTTGGCGGGAGCCGCGTCACGGATTTACCGCCAATACGCAGGTCGCCGGAGGTGATGCCCTCAAGCCCTGCTATCATGCGCAATGTCGTCGATTTCCCGCAACCAGATGGTCCGAGAAAAATTACAAACTCGCCGTCCTCGATCTTGAGATCGACATCACGCACCCCATAGGCGCCATTGGCGTATAGTTTGGAGACGTGTTCTAGTTCGATCGACGCCATTCAGGTCTACCCTTCTGCACGATCAGCGACACGGGCCATTTTTAGCCGGCCGCCGTTATTCCCCTGGAGGTGACTGCACTTTGTCAGCCATTCTTGTTCGTGGGCGCCTCACATCTGGCGTGAAGCGCCTTGTCTGCACTAGGTCGTATAGACGCCGCCGGTCACATTGATGCCTTGTCCGGTCATAAAGCGCGCGCCATCCGAGCAGAGGAACACAACCACTTCAGCGACATCTTCCGGTTCTTCGAGACGACCCAGCGGAGTCTGCGATACATAATCGGCAATGACCTGTTCAGGTGTAATGCCGCGCAGTTCTGCTTCCCATTCCACTTCGCGCGATTGCATGGAGGTTTTGACGAAACCGGGACAAACTGCGTTCACGCGAATTCCATTCGGCGCGAGTTCACGCGCCAGTGCTTGTGTCCAACCAAGAACTGCAAATTTGCTTGCTGAATAATGGGCCAGAAGCGGTGCCCCAATCTTGGCGGCGAGCGATGCCGTATTGACGATCACGCCCTTGGTGTCGCTGGCGAGAAAATAGCGGGCGGCAATCTGATTGGTCAGAAACACGCCACGTGTGTTCACGTCGAAATTGAAGTTCCACTCTTTGTCAGTGAGGTCGACAGCACGGTTCATCGTGGAAACACCGGCATTTGCCGCGACAATATCAAGACCACCCCATTGGGCGATCAGAGCTTCGAAACCCGCCTCGACGGATGCGCGCTGGCTGACGTCCATCGCCAGTCCGACAGCATCCCCGCCAAGTTCGCTTGCTGCGCGTTTCGCAGCATCACCGTTGATATCGGCAATTGCGATACGAACGCCATGGCGCGCCAATGCACGCGCTATCGCTTTGCCTATGCCGGAAGCAGCCCCCGTCACAATGGCGCGCTTTCCGTTCAGTTCGCTGGCCAGTTTGCCCGGCATTGCAGCGTTGGTCATTTTGTTCACCCTCGGAACGAATGTTATCGATCACGAAAAAGCATATTCACTGTTTGATTATGTTGGCAATACATAAAATTATGTTCGTTTATGTTTTTTTGAGATTGATTTTGTTCGATCCTTCTCCTAATGAATAAGTTGAATGTCTGGTCGAACCACCGGAGGAAAGTATGACGGACAAGCAAAAGGACATCCAGCCAGCAGAAGCAAAACGGCTGCCTGCCCGCGTTCGCCATGCCCATCTCGTCGACGCCGCACGCAAGCGTGGATTCCTCCAGGTTGTTGATATCGCTGCTGAACTTGGCGTCTCTGAAATGACCATTCGCCGTGATCTCGTTGAACTGGAGCGCGATGGCCTGCTTGTTCGAACCCATGGCGGAGCGGTTATCGACGAGGACGCGCCGGAGCCTTTTCTCGACCGCGAGGAACCTGCTTTTTCAGCCCGCCTGCGTGAACACAACCCCGAAAAGATGAGCATCGTTGCCAAGGCACTGGAGCTTGTTGAACGCCGCATGAGCGTCGCGCTTGATGTCGGTTCGACCACTTATCTTCTCGCCGAAGCCTTGTGTGACACCGTGGGCGTCAAGTTTTTTACATCCAGCCTCCGGACCGCGCAGCTTCTCGGCGGCGCACAACGCGAAGTCTATGTCCCTGCGGGTCAGATCCGCGGTGAAGAGCTTTCCATCTGCGGCAAGTCGGCCTGCGATGAGTTCGAGCGCCTGTGGTTTGATATCGCCTTTATTGGCGTTTCGGGCATTACGGCAGATGGTCTCTTCGATTATTCGCCGGAAGACAGTGACCTGAAGCGGGTTTACCTGCGCCGCGCCAATCGCAAGGTGCTTCTCTGCCATAGCGCCAAGTTCAACCATATGTCCCTCATCAGGATCGCCGATCTCGACGAAATCGACACCTTGATCAGCGACGCGGCCCCTCCTCCGAATATCGCCAGCGCGCTTTCCAGAGCGAATGTCGAGATCATTATCGCTCCCCCAGTTACAGGCATTTGACCGGAAATTTCCATGAGCTGCGTTCTAGGTCTTGATATCGGCACCACCTCTACAATCGGCATTCTCGTGCGACTTCCGGACGAAGTGCTCGGCATCACATCGCGACCCGTTACCCTGACGTCGCGTCAGCCCGGTTGGGCTGAAGAAGACCCGGAACAATGGTGGAGCAATTGCTGTGCCATCATTCAAGAGCTGATTGGTGCAGCCGGCATCTCAACCACCGAGATTGTAGGCGTTGGCGTCACTGGTATGCTGCCTGCAGTTGTTCTCCTTGACGAGAATGGTGCTGTGCTTCGACCGAGCATTCAGCAAAGCGATGGACGTGTCGCCGCTGAGGTCGCGGAACTGCGCAGTGAAATCGAGGAAGTTGAATTCATTGCCAAGGCTGGCAACGGCATAAACCAGCAGCTTGTCGCCACCAAGCTGCGCTGGATCGAACGGCACGAACCAGAGGTCTTTGCCAAGATCGCAACCGTTTTCGGCTCCTATGATTACATTAACTGGAAACTGACCGGAGAACGGCGGATTGAACAAAACTGGGCTCTGGAAGCTGGTTTTGTCGACATCGCAACCAACGAGTTGTCCCCGGAGTTGATCGCGCTCACCCACCTGCCTTTGTCGGTCGTTCCAGCGAAGGTCTCATCTCATGCGGTCATGGGAACGATAACGAAATCCGCTGCCCTCTCCACGGGCCTTGCAGAGGGGACACCGGTCGTCGGCGGCGCTGCCGATATGATTGCCTCAGCGCTTGCGGCAGGTGTTTCGCAAGAAGGTCAGGTACTGCTCAAATTTGGCGGCGCGCTGGACATTCTGGTTGCGACCGCAAAGGCAGCGCCAGATCCGCGCATGTTCCTCGACTACCATCTGGTACCGGGGCTTTATATGCCGAATGGCTGCATGTCGACCGGCGGTTCCGGGCTCAACTGGTTTGCCGAGAACTTTGCAGGCGGCGAAAAGCAAGCTGCAGTTGATGCGGGTTTAAGCTTGCACCAGCATCTCGATACGCTTGCCGCGAAAATCGATGCGGGCGCTGACGGCGTGGCGATTGTTCCGTATTTTCTTGGCGAGAAGACGCCTATCCATGACCCTTTTGCCCGAGGCACCATTACCGGTCTTAGTCTCAATCACAAGGTCGGCCATGTTTGGCGGGCATTGCTTGAGGCCTATGCCTATGCTGCACGCCACCATATCGAGGTGCTTCAGGATATGGGACACCACCCCAAGCAATATCTCGCTTCTGACGGCGGCGCGAACAGCCGCGTCTGGATGCAGATCATGGCGGACGTGCTTCAGGCTCCAATTCGTCAGCTCAAAGGGCATCCAGGCTCATCATTAGGCGCAGCCTGGGCGGCGGCTGTGGGCGCAAACGCCGTAGACGGCTGGGCGGGAATTGCCGCCTTCGTTGAAAATGGCGATCTCATCCAGCCACGGCCTGAAAATGCAGTGACTTACAACAGCGGTTACCAACGTTTCCGCGAAATCTACACCAACCTCAAGCCGCTTTACAGAGAGTAATCACAACGATGACGATCAAAGCCATCGCATGGGATATTGACGGTACGCTCGTAGATAGTGAGCCGCTTCACCATAAGGCACTTCTGGCCGGCACGGCGCATTTCGGCACCGATCTCAGCGATATTCCAGAAGAACGATTTCGCGGGGTCCATATGGATGCTGTCTTTGAAGCTGTCAAACCGCGATTGCCAGCCGATTTGAGCTTTGAGCCATGGATCGAACGCATTCGTGACCATTACATCGCCCATGCGGGCGAACTTCGGCCCATCACGGGCGTCCTGCAAGCAATGGACGCGGCAATGGAATACGGTCTGTTGCAGGTATGCGTCTCAAATTCCGGTCGAAATATTGTCGACACCAACATCGCCGCGCTTGGAATTGCAGACAAGCTTCGCTTCTCCATCAGCATCAACGATGTGCTGCATGGCAAGCCTGATCCAGAGCCTTATCTGGCTGCGGCCGAGCGGCTACGCCTTGCTCCAGCACAGATGATAGCAATCGAAGACAGTTTGACCGGAGCAATCTCAGCACATGCCGCAGGCATGAAGGTCGTCGGCTACGGTTTGGCTGAACAGCCCGGAAATCCAATCGACCACTACCTGGATAACTACGCAGAGCTACCGGCAATCCTGCGCGCTCACATGTGAGCGTGCAGACCGCATGAAGATCAACCGACCCGAGGTCGGAAGAAGAATACGAAGCTAACGCCGTCTCCGGATTGAACCGAAGACCGGCACAACAAAGGGGTTCACCATGAGCAAGTTTTTTGATCTTTTCCCGACGAAGAAGCCCATCATCGCGATGGTGCATCTTAACCCGATGCCTGGCGCTCCGCTTTATGACGCGGAAGCTGGCATCGAAGGTATCGTCGAGGCAGCGCGTCGCGATCTTACTGCTTTGCAGGACGCTGATGTCGATGCTGTCATGTTCGGCAACGAAAACGACCGTCCATACGAACTTGCTGTCGACGTCGCTTCCACGGCGACCATGGCCTATGTCATTGGCCGCCTGCGTGGTGAAATCGCAAAGCCTTTTGGCGTTAACGTTCTCTGGGACCCCAAAAGCTCGGTCGCTTTGGCCACGGCAACCGGCGCGTCCTTCATGCGCGAAATCCTGACTGGCACTTATGCCTCCGACATGGGGCCATGGACGCCAAATGCGGGTGAAACGATGCGCTATCGCAATCGTCTTGGCCGTTCGGATCTTGTCATGCTGGACAACGTATCTGCTGAATTCGCGGATTCAATGGATCGCCGCCCCCTCCCCGACCGGGCACGTTCGGCAGTCTTCTCGTCCATTCCGGATGCCGTTCTGGTGTCGGGCACGATCACCGGTGAAGCCGCCAATGTTTCGGACCTCGAAGCCGTCAAGCGGGTCCTGCCTAACACGGCGGTTCTGGCCAATACGGGCGTGCGTCATGCAACCGTCGCCGATATCCTCAAGATTGCCGATGGCTGCATTGTCGGTTCGTCGCTGAAGGTCGATGGTAACACCTGGAATGCGGTCGATCCGGAACGCGCCAAGGAATTCATGAACATCGTGAAGAAAGCCCGCAAGGACTGATAAAAAGACAATCGCGCGCGGTGACTGTTCGCCGCGCGCGATTGACGCCTATCACGCTCCCAAAGGCTGCGCCAGACGCGCCCGATGCCGGCTCAATCGCTCGATCAATATCGGCAAGCCCGTACCCACCACAATCAGACAACCTATTACGACCTTTTGCCAATAGGATGGCACACCCGCCATCAACAGCGTTGTATTGATCATTGTGATGACAAATACACCAAGTAGCGTCCCGAGCACTGTACCGTGACCGCCTGTTATTCGGGCTCCACCGAGAACAACGGCTGCGATGACATTCAACTCCATGCCAACCAGATCGAACGGATTAGCCATGCGCGACAGGGTCATATGGGTCATGGCAGCCAGACCAGCAATTGCGCCCGCCAGAACATAGATCAATAGCTTGACGCGCCCCACGCGAATGCCAATACGAGCGGCAGCTTCTTCAGAACCGCCGATGGCGTAGATTTTGCGCCCGAACAGCGTGAAGTTCATGATGAAGGCGACGAATACAGCGACCCCTACTAGAACAAAGAATGACATTGGAAGCGATACCATCTGGCCCAATGCGTTCTCCATCCGCACCAGAATGCTGCGCGCAAAATTGATAACTTCACGCGGCACTGACGTGACGTACACCGTCCCGACGAAGGTCAATAACGCCCCCCGAAAAAGGCTCATTGTACCAAGGGTGACGATAAGCGTCGGTAGACCGAGTCCACCGACCAGTATTCCATTGATAAGACCAAGACTGGCCCCTATGAGGGCTGCCAGTCCGAAATAGGCGATAATCGGAACATGGATATCAATACCCATGACGATTTTTACCGTTGCATACATCGCAAAGGCGCCGATTGCCGTGCAGGACACGTCAATGCCGCCGGATGCCAGCACCATCATAACGCCAAGCGCGAATATTCCGGTCACCAGTGAGTTACGTGCCAGGTCTATCAGCGTTGCCGGTGAAAAGAACGCAGGATTGAGAATGCTCAGCACAATCGCAAAAGCAACGGCTGTCAAAAAGACGACACCCTGTGGTGTCGAGAGCACCCGGATCAATGAATAGTTCATGGCCGGTCCTCCCGAATGACTTCCTGATAGAGTGTTTCTTCGTCGATATCACCGGCATCGAAACTGGCCACAATTCTTCCCTTCACCATCACCTTGATCGTGTCGGACAGTGCAATGGCTTCGCCAATGTCGTCGGTCACCACCAGAACCGCTGTTCCCGAACGGCTCAATGCGAGCAATAGTTCGTGGATTTCCCGTTTGGAGCCGACATCGACGCCGACTGTTGGACCATTGAGGATAAGCAGCTTCGGCTTTCTCTCCATCCATCGCGCCAGAACGACACGCTGTTGATTGCCGCCTGACAGCGTCACCACAGGTGGGAAGACACTGGGTGTCTTGATACGCAACCGCTTAACGGCTTCGCGCGCGCGCTCGGTGAGGCTCGACGCGCTGACAATGCCACCTTTAGTATCCGCTTCAAGACTTGAGACGATGATGTTTTCACGGATCGGCTGATTGAGAAAAAGGCCTTCTGTCAGTCGATCTTCCGGCACATAGGCAATGCCGTGTTCCATCGCGTCTGCGGGAGCCGTAAGATGCAATGGTCCATTCACGTCTTCAATGCGACCCTCGTCCGACGCAAGACATCCAAACAAAGCCAGCGCAAGTTCCGTTCGCCCTGACCCCAGAAGGCCCACAACGGATATGATTTCGCCCGCGCGCAAATCGAGATTGATCGAGACAAACTGGCCGCGTCGTCCAAGATTACGCACTTTGAATATGGCTTCCCAAGGCGTAACCGCCTCACGCGCCAGACGCTGGCTGTCAATTGGTCGACCGGACATGGCCTCTACCAGACGCGCTGGATCGAATTCACCTATCGGTCCTGCCACCACGACATGACCATCACGCAGAACCGTGACGCTGTCGCAAACAGCAAAAACTTCCTCGATCTTGTGACTGACAAACAGAAAGGCAACGCCTTCCGCCTTCAGCGCAAAGACGATATCAAGAAGCTTGGCGACCTCGCTGCGAGTCAAGGCCGTGGTGGGTTCATCCATAACGATAATGCGCGCATCATTGGCAAGCGCACGTGCAATGGCAACCAGCTGCTTGGAAGCAACAGGCAGTCTTTCCACCAGAATATCGGGATCAATATCGACCTTCATTCGTGCAAGCGTTTCAATCGCCCGCTTACGTCCAGACATGCGATTGAAGAAATGCTTGTTCTCGGTCACTGCCGCCAGAAAGCTGACATTCTCCCAAACAGTCAGATTGGGAAAAAGCGCAAAGTCCTGATAGATGACTGAAAGCCCCGCTGCTATAGCGGCTTTTGCGTCATTTTCGATGAACTTGCCGCCAATCGTGACCGTCCCGGCGTCGGCACGAACGACACCGGATAATATCTTGATCAAAGTCGATTTGCCCGACCCGTTTTCACCGGCAAGACAGCGCACCTCGCCCGGTCGCAGGCTTAAACCCACATCTTCCAGTACCCGGACGGGACCATAAGACTTGGCAACAGCCTGCATTTCCAGAACAAAAGCGCCGGAATTCTGCGTATCACTCATGCAGCTCTCCCATAGAGGCCGCCGGTTGTCCCGGCGGCCCATTGTCCATGGATCAGAAGTCGTAATTGCCCATATTTTCCTTGGTCACATCGACCCAAGCCTGGCCATAGACAACCTTGTCCTTGAGCTGAACCTTGTTGTAGCCTTCGACACCTAGGTCCATGCCATCGGTTACGGCCTTGCCATCAATGGCCATTGCGGCGAGCTTGTTCATGGCGATACCAGCCTTGGCCGGGTCCCAGAACGAGATCATGTTGATCGTGCCGCTTTCAAGATATGGGCCTGAAACCGAAACAAGGCTGGTGCCGACAATCTTGACCTTGCCCTCAAGACCCGCTTCCTCGACCGCAAGCGCCGCACCGGCGACATCTTCACCTGCGGAGCCCTGAATACCCTTGAGATTCGGATAGGTTCTCAACAGTTCCTTGGTCTTGGCATAGGCCGTCTGTTGCTGCTCGTTGCTCTCGATCTTGTCGGTCGCGAGCTTCATCTTCGGATAATGCTCTTTCTGATAGGCAATGGCTGCATCAACCCATTCATTGTGGGTCTTTGCCGTCAGATGGCCAACGAATACCGCATATTCGCCCTCTTCGCCCATCGCTTCGGCCAGCGCCTTCATCAGATGTTCGCCATAGGCGCCATTGTCGAAAGCTTCGACGTCATAGGTGACATTCTTCATGCTCGATGCTTCGTGGCCGATTACCTTGATCCCGGCCTGCAAAGCCTTGCCGAGCACGGGCTCCAAAGCTTCCGGGGAATTCGGCACCACGGTGATCGCGTCCACCTTTTTTGCAATCAGGTCTTCGATCAGCTGAACCTGCAGCGCAGCATCAGCCGAAGCGGGTCCGATCTGAGTGGCGTTGTTTCCACTTTCCTTGGCATATTCCTTCACGCCGGTTTCCATACGGTTGAACCAGGCAATGCCGGAAAGTTTGACGACAGTGACGATGGTGTGTTTTGCGTCCTGCGCGTTCGCATAGAATGCACCACCAGCAACAATAGCTGCGCTGACGGCAAGACCGGCTGCCATTTTCCTCAAGCTGATATTCATTGTTATTCCCTCCGTTGGTTTACCCCTGCTTGCCTCCCCGGCAATCAGTCAGGCTGTGTTCTGGCGAAGCTTCTGCGGCTTTCACCAATTCCTTTCCGGACGCGTGACTCCGTCCGGCCTCCCTTCAAGCCGATGCGATCCGCATCAGATCGGCTGTCCGCTCGTAGAGCTTTTTGAACGTATCGAAACCCTGCTGATAGACGCGCTTTGTCCCCGCATCAGGTTCAATGCGCCGCTCCACCGGGTTCCATTGTTCAATGTCAGCCTTCGCCACATCGCCCACCGCAAGCGCCCCCAGAAAACAGTTTCCGTAGGCCGCACCGATAGTCTTGCTTCTCACAAGCTGAAGCTTTTCGCTGACATCGGAAATGGCCTGTGACCAGACGGCATTTCTTGTACCACCGCCCACAGCAGCGATGCGCTCCAGCGGAGCATGTGCTTCGTGATAGGTATTGAAAATGTCGTTGACGCCATAAGCGACGCCTTCAAGAAGCGCACGATAAATGTCAGCGCGGATATGGGTCAGATCGAGACCGAAAATCATGCCTCGTGCTGACGGATCATGAACAGGTGTTCTCTCACCGGAAAAATAGGGGAGTACGAAAAGCCCTTTTGCGCCGGGCGGTGACGATGCGGCTTCTTCCGCCAGTGCTTGCAAGGCGCTGGCGGCGGGCAACTCGCGAGCGAACTGCTCCTGAAACCACCGCGTCAGCGTTCCGCTGGTCGACGTGCCGGACATACAGGCATGTTCTCCACGGAAAAGCCAAGGCGCATACCACAGCCGCGTATCAGCGATGCGTTGATCCGTGACCAGAATGATGAACATGGTCGAGCCATACATGACCATCATTTCGCCAGACTTCTGCACGCCGACGCTGACAGCCTCAGCGGCGGCATCGATGGTGCCAGTGATCACAGGCGTTCCAACAGCGAGCCCGGTCGCGGCTGCGGCCTGCGGTGTCACTGCTCCCGCAATGTCGGTTGTCCAGAGAAGATCGGGCAGCCGCTCACGTGAAACGATGCGTTCGGCAAAATCGTCAGTCCAGTCCTGCCGTGCAACGTCATAAAGCGGCGAGAACCCGGCCGCGGAATAGTGATCGATCGTATAGTTGCCCGTCAGCCTGTGAACGAGGAAGGAGGAGGAATTGAGAAACTTGTGCGTGCGGTCAAAAATATCAGGATGGTTCTTCTTCAACCAAAGGATTTTCGGGCCGACCGATTGCGAGGTCAACGCATTGCCGCCTTCCCGCATCAGGCGTTCAAGCCCGATTTCAGCGGTCAGTTCCTCTATCTCAACAGCTGCGCGCGTGTCGACACCATAAAGAACGGCCTTCATGAGCGGAGCGCCGTTTTCATCAACCGGCAGCATACATGGGCCAATGCCGCTGGCCGCGACTGCGCGAATATCGCTGGCCGCCACTGAACTTTGTTCGATCAATTCACGACTGATCGAACAAAATTCACCCCACCAGTTTTGTTCAGCATCATGTTCCGCCCAACCCGGTTGTGGAACCAGCATGCGATGCGGACGTGCGGCAGAAGCGACGATCCTTCCTTCCTCATCGGAAAGAACGCCCTTCGATTCAAATGTGCCGATGTCGATGCCCAGATAATAGCGCATCAGGTGTAAAGATCCCTGTCGAGGCTGAAGTCCTTGTTGATCCTGCCAATAGCCGCGACCAGAAGCGCAGTGAGACTTTCAAGATCACGCAGATCGCACATTTCAAGCGCCGTATGGGTATAACGGCACGGGAAACACACATCGATACAGGCAACGCCCTCATTGACGAGTTGCACGTAAGACGAATCCGTCAATGCGCCTGTATGGGCCGTGCGTTGCAACGGAATGGCTTCGCTTGCAGCGGCGTCGGAGAATAATTTCGGCAGTGCCGGATGGGGGATCGTTCCATTGAGCGTGCCGCGGCCATGGAAAGAGTAAAGGCTGATGGCTGGACCGCCGCCCAACTGAATTTCACCGCGATGAGCCATATCCGGCGTATCGGCATTGAGCCCGATATCAAGCTGAATGGCGATATCCGGTTTGATGGCCTGCGCTGCGACCATGGCACCACGCAGGTTGAACTCTTCCAGAACCGCGAAAACAAAATGAACTGTTGGTCGTGGACCACCTTTCGCGAGCTGACGGGCAACTTCCATCACGACGGCACAACCGGCCCGGTCGTCAACCGACGTTCCGATAACGCGATTTTCGTTGAGATGGATGACGCGCGGTGCATAGACCACCGGCGTACCGATTTCGATGCCGAGCGCCTTTACATCCGCAGCGCTTTCCGCGCCGACATCGATGAAAAGTTCGGCATAGGGCGTAACCTTGTATTTTTCTTCGGCTGGCGTGGCATGATGGCTCTTATTCGCAATGACGCCGTGAACGTCGCGCCCTTCGCCGACACAAAATAGCACCGCTTGCGCAGGCAACGCCTTTTCCGGAATACCGCCCAACCGCTCGATACGGATCAGGCCATTATCCTCGACCTTGCGCACGATGAAGCCCAGCTGATCCGTATGCGCAAACAGCATGACGGAGGGCGCATTTTCATCCCCCTTCATCGTTGCAATCAGATTGCCCAGACGATCGGTTGCAAATTCGAGCGGCAAATCAGCCAGATCGCGGGCGATGAGACGCCGTACGCGATCCTCATGGCCCGACAGGCCAGGCGTCAACATCAATGCTTCGAGCGTTGAACGTAATCGATTTTTCATGCCGTACGGGCCTTTCTTTGGAAAACGGACGCAAGGCCAAGTCGGCCTGCCAGAACGCGTGCCGACATGACGACCACAAGCAGGCCACCAAAGAACAGATCGCGTGAAAACGCACTGAACGACAGAAAGTTCAGTCCGCTCGATATGAGCTGGAGACAGATGACGGCTAACGTCACACCGGTCACGGTGCCAAAGCCGCCGGCTGGCGAAACGCCTGCCAGAATATTGATGAGAATGACAAGAAGCAGATAGGAGCTACCATAATCGGCATTGGCGGAATTGACACGCGCCAGAACCACAAGCCCGGCAATTGATGCGATGAGACCGGCAATAGCGTAGATACGAAGCAACAGACCTTTTTCGCGCGTGCCCGCAAAATGGGACGCGACGGGATTGGCTCCGAACAGCCGCAGGTGGATACCAACCGGTGTTCTCTTCAGCAGAAAGCCCAACAGAAGCGCTGTGGCTACAAACAGGACGAGTGGCAGTGGCACCACGCCACCGACCGACCAGTTGCCAAAGGCTGTGTACCACTGTGGCAGGCCCGTAATTGCAGGGCCGCCGGTAATTACGATACCAATCCCGGAGAACAGCTGCATCGTGCCAAGCGTAGCCAGAATTGGCGGAAGGCGCAGATAGGCAATCAAAAAGCCGTTGAGCAGCCCGCAAGCAACGCCTATCAGAAGCGCAACCGGAATGGCGAGGATGGCGAGTTCGGGTCCTGCCCTCATCATCACTGCTGCGACGATAGCGGCGAGATTGGCTGTGGCCACGACAGAAAGATCTATGCCACCAGACACCATCGTCGGCAGAACGGCCAACGAAAGCAGCCCGAATTCAGGAAACTGAAATCCCATTGAATTGAGGTTTGCAGCCGTTAGAAAGCCCGGCGCGAGCAGGCTCAACACTCCAAAGATGGCAATAGCCAGAACGGCCAGCCCCTTCAGATAATTGCCCGTCGTGTCCTGTCTTGCATCCATTGGCGCTCTCCCCTGCGCTGGTTGCCTTGGCCCGCTTAGCGGGCGAAAACGTGTTTGGCGATTAGCATTTCAGTTCCTCCCCCGAGGCGCCCGTTATACGGTTTCCAGAAAAGGCAGTTGGTCGCGATAAGGCTGCAAAGAGCCTTCGAAACCAATATCGGTGATAAAGCCGCTCAAATCCTGCAGCCCACAAACCGGCGCAAAACTGCGGCATCCAAGTTTACGCTGATCGGCGACAAGTATCGTCTTTTGCGCAATGACGATTGCTGCGCGTTTCACTTCTGCTTCCTCGACGGTAGACGTGGAAACACCGTCAAGATCGACACAGTCGGCGGACAGAAAGAAACAATCGGCGCGGATATGGCGTAGCGTTTCCGTGGCCCAGGCCCCGATGAGCGAATAATAGTCATTTCTGACCCGACCGCCGATGATATGCACTTCCGTTGCGCCGACGGCCGCCGCTTCGGCAATCTTCAGGTCCATCGTTACAAGCGTGATCGCCCTGCCCGCAAGCGCGCGCGCGACAGAAAGCGCTGTCGTGCCGGAGTCAAGAATAACGGTGGAATTATTGGCAACATAAGCAGCAGCTGCTTCGCCAATCCGCGCCTTGGCGCTCTGGCTTATGCGCAGCTTTTCCAGAAACATCGGCTCGGCAACACCCTCGCCCGCACCGCGGGCAACGACCCCGCCGTGAATTCTCAGGATCAATCCCGCCTGTTCCAGCGTGATGAGATCACGACGCAATGTCGGAAGCGAAACACCCATGATGCCAGCCAGATCCGAGGTGCCAATACGCTTCGCATCGGCGATGACGTCCATCATCTGCCGGTGACGTTCCTGCGGAAAACGTGTTCTTGCTTCGCTCATGTCCTGCTCCCAACGTGAACATTAATGATCGTTTTGAGCGAGTCAAGCGATTCCGTTCATATTCGGAACTGTGCAGAGCGGCGTTCAGACAGCTTGGGAAAGCATAATTTAGAAGGTCTGCAGCGGTTCAAACCAGCATTGCAAGGCAGCGCTTTTTCAGATCAGCCAATATGGACGCGCTGCGGTCGCGCGGACGCGGTAGTCCGACATCGAACACATCACGCACCCGACCGGGATTAGGCTCCATGATCAAAACCCGGTCAGCGAGATAAAGTGCTTCTTCCACATCATGCGTGACGATAATGATGGAGACCTTGTTCTTCTCCCAGATAGACAAAAGTTCATCTTGAAGACGCATCCGCAGGATGGAATCCAAGGCACCGAAAGGTTCATCCATAAGAAGAATATCGGGTTCTTGCGCCAGCGCTCTGGCTATCGCCGCGCGCTGCGCCATCCCGCCTGAAAGCTGCTTCGGATAGGCCTTCGCATAGTCACTGAGACCAACGAGCGCGAGGTAATGCTGTACTCTTTCGCGCTTGGATGCGGGCGGAAGATCAGACTTGTCGAAAGCCAACTCGACATTGCCCTCGATAGTTAGCCACGGGTACAAGCGATGATCCTGAAAAACCATACCTGTTTTCGCCGGAACCGTTGTGGTTGAAACGCCACGTGTAATCGACCCACGATAGTCGCCATCCAGTCCGATAATCAGCCGCAGCAACGTGGACTTTCCGCAGCCAGACGCACCGACAATGGATATGATCTCGTTGTGCCCGACCTGAAAATTGATATCCCTCAACACCGGGCGAGGTGCGCCATCCAGAACAAAGGACTTGCTGACATGTTCGATTGAAAGGGCGTTCGTCAATTCTCTGAGCTCCAGGGCGATATAATCGATGTGACATGGCGAATGATGGACGCGAGCAAGACGCCGCCCGTTGCCAGGGTGAAGACGCCGACAATCACAATGTCCATGCGAAACTGGTCGCGCGCGCTGGCAATGTAGCTGCCCAATCCACGACCATTTCCAATGGCGTATTCCGCACCGACAGTTCCGATCCAGGCCGATAGAGCGGCAATCTGCAAACCAACATAGATATTCGGAAGCGCCGACGGCAGGCAAAGCCGGCGAATGCGGGTCCAGCGCCGCAAATTCAATGTATCAGCGACTTCAATCAACGAGGACGGCACCTGCCGCACACCCTGCTCTGTTGCAAGAAAGAGCGGGAAAAATGTCGAGAGAGCGGTAAACACAAGTTTGGTGCCCTCACCATTTCCAAACCATGCCGTCAGCAGTGGTATCCAGGCAAAGAGCGCAACCTGACGCACGGCATGAATAGACGGTGCAAGCGCCAAACCGGCCCAGCGGTAGCTGCCAACAACATAGCCGAGTGCAAGCCCAGCAATGCACCCGATAGTGCCACCGATCATCACGCGAACAATGCTTGCCAAAAGCCCCGCCCACAATTCGCGCCCCGAAGGGTCAAAGAACGGCGCCTCCAGCACCTGCAAGGGATGAATGGCCATGGGGCCAGTGATCAGCCCTGCGGATACACCACCCCACCAAACGGCGACCGCCACAAGCGGCACGACTGTGCCACGAGGAATCCGCAAAGCGGAACGTTCAGCCTTAGACATGACTACCCTTCCGCATCAGCGCTTCCGCCCGCTTCAGGAGAAGGTCGAGGGCAAAGCCGACAACGCCCACAACGATCATGCCAACAATAACGATATCGAGCTGGAAAAGCGTGCGGCCCCAAACCATCATGTAACCAAGCCCGTCAGTGCCCGCGAGCATTTCCACAACGATCAGGGAAACAAATGCCTGACTGAGCGAAAGCCGGACGCCGCTCGCGATATAGGGCGCCATAGCCGGGATTGTCAGCTTGAAAAACCGGGTACGCGCACGAAGGCCGAGAATGTCGGCAACCTCGTTGAACCCTTTAGGAATGTCCCTTGCTCCTTCGGCAGTACTGATAGCCATGGGCACGAAACAGGCTTTGGAAAGGATGATGATCTTCACGCTTTCTTCGATGCCGAATAGTAGGATCAGTATTGGCAGCCACCCAAGTGAGGGTACTGCGGCAAGCGCTCTGAAGCTTGGTCCCAGATAGGCCTCTACGATTTTAGATTTCCCAATCAGGAAACCGAACGCCAAGCCGAGAGATGCTCCAATCAGAAAACCCTCGGCAATGCGTTGGAAGCTGACGATGGCGGCAGAGAATATGTCGCCATCCGCCAGAAGATCCAGAAAGGTGTTAAAGACCCAATCCGGACGTGGAAGTACCTGCGGCGAAACCCAGCTGTTGGCCGACGCGGCCCACCAGAGAACTAGCAAGCAGACCGGCCCGGTCAAGACCAGAACTGAGCTTTTGATGAGAAACTGCAGTTTCGCCAGTCGCTCGTCTTTCATTCTCCGGGAGACGCTAAAGTCGGCTCCAGCTTCCAACGTCGCCATCAGCTTTCTCCGATCAGTTCAGAAGTTCACCCGTTGCGAAACGATCAGGCCACAACGACTGAAGGTTCAATGTCTTGACGGCATTGTCCACGTAGCTTCTATCGACCCATGTATCGAGATGGATATCATGCCTAATGAGCTTCTGCTGCTTGTCGAAGTCGATGCCGCTGCGATAACGCGCCGCAAAGAACCCATCGAGACGCGGATTGTATTTCTTACCAAGCTCGCCGCCTTCATTGGACTTGCGAATGACCTCTATTGGCGACCCTGCCCGCGACCAGATACTGAATGCCTCTTCCCGGTTTTTGTCATCCGACAGCCATTGCGCGGCTTTGACAAAGCCCGTCACGACTTTCTGCGTTGCTTCCGGATAGGCTTTACGGAACTTATCGGTGACGAGGAATGCGCCGAAACCGTCACCGGTCGCGCCAACCGCAGAGGATTTGTAGAAGATCTTGGCCAGACCTTTATCCTCAAGTGGAAGCAGGAAGTCTGCACCGAATACGGCATCGACGCTCTTTGCTGCAATAGCCGCAAGCTGGTCCGCATTTTTCAGATCGACGATGGTGATATCTTTTTCAGATAAGCCAGCATTCTTCAAAGCGGTAATCAACGCCCAGTGAATGATGGTTGCCTTCTGGATGGCGACTTTTTTGCCCTTCAAGTCGGCAATCGTTTTGATGTCAAGGTCCGGCCTGGACGCACCAAAGATCGTGGTGCCGCCATAGGACGCCAGAATGACGGTATCGAGACCATTGGCCTTCCCAATAATATTGGGAACCGCACCATAGGACGCAAAGTCCAGTTGACCGTTAGACAGCGCTTCGTTGATCGCTGGACCCGTTCCCGTGAAATAGGTAAACTCGATCTTGGTGGGAGTTCCCTTGAATTCATCCGCGATGAAGCCTTTGGCGTCCGCTATCGCCTGAAGGCCGACGCCGAACGGCGTACCAAAGCCGAAGCCCACATCACCGAAACGAATAGTTGCTGGTGCATCCTCGGCCAGCGTAGGAGCAGCCGCGGCGGTTATAACGCCGACCGCCAGCAGGAAGGTCGATAAAAATCGTCTCATAAATTTCTCCAGTCAGGGTATGATTTTTCCGGTCTCGAAGATCCGGTAACTCCAGTCGCCAGCCGTTCCGCGCGGCTTGGCATTTTTCCATCCCATCTCTCGACGGAAACTGCCCATCACGCCACGCGCAATCAGCTCGCTCTCGGTCGCGCCTTCAATCGCCTCGGAAAGCGGTGATACGTAGAGCGCGTCGGTTGGGCAGAAAAGCTCGCACAGGAAGCAGGTCTGGCAGTCCGACTGGCGCACGATGATGGGCGCGCTGTCGGGAACCGCATCGAACACATTGTCCGGGCAGGCGTCGACACACAGGTCGCATTTGATGCAGCGATCTTCACTGACGATCTCTATCATGACGCTGCCCTCACTTGATTATCCGTCTCAAACGAAGCCCAGATGTTTTCAATGCCCCCGGAGTCAATTGGCTTTGCCATATTCGGGTTCGTCTCCGGGAAATCCGTGCGGCGCTGCAAGCCACGGCTTTCCTTGCGTAACAGCGCACTTTGGGTCGCCCATCGGGCAGTCGCGATAAGCGCTTCGACCTCTCGCACCTTCGTCGTGCGGTGCAATCGCCAGCTTTCGTCCTGCCAAAGCGAGGCCAGTTTTTCGGACACTACCGACAACCGATCATGGTTTCGGAAGAAACTACCATCCAGCGGAAGAACCTGCTGCTTAACGTCGTTCAAAACTGCATCGACATCGCGGGTCGCATGATCTGCCCGTTCTCTCAATTGACCATTGGCGGAACGCACTTCCCTGTCGCGCCAGTTCGCGCCCAGCGATTGAGCGAACTTCGCGGCATCCTCGCCAGCCCAGGAACCTGTCGCCATCGCCCAGCTGGAGTTTGGGCCGCCGCCCCCGCTGGACGCGCCCGACATTCCCTGCCGGGTTGCCGCGTCTCCGGCAGCAAACAAGCCGGGGATCGTTGTCGTTGCGCGACCGTCGATCTTGAGACCACCGGTGCCGCGAACCGTCCCTTCGTGGCGAAGGGTAATTGGAAAGCGCTCAGTGAAGGGATTGATCCCCATGCGATCAAACGGCACAAAGATATTCGGCTGGCCGCGACGAAATCCTTCTTGCAAACGCGGTGGCGCTTTATCCAGAACGGCGTAGACCGGTCCCTTGATCAACTCGCGCGCGACAACGCTCTGGCGGTCACCTAACGAGGAAAGTTCATTGCCCTGCTCGTCGCTGAAAGTGCCCCAGAAATACACCACGCCTTTCGTAACGCTTGAATAGGCTGGCGAAATACCGAATTGGGCGGAAAACTCCATGCCTGAAAGAACAGCACCAGCTTCCGCGGCCATGAGATAACCATCGCCGGTGAGGTTGTTCGTGCCAAGCGCGCCGCTGCGAAACGCGCAGCCGCCTGTCGCAATGACCACCGCGCCAGCGCGGATGTGCAGCAACTCACCCGACCGCCGATATCGCGCTATTGCACCTGCAACCGCACCGTCGTACACAAGCAATTCTTCTATCGGGCAATGATCGATAACCCGCACGTGCGCCTTGATCAGCTTCTGTCGCATGAACCGCAAATAGTCCGGACCGCGCAGCATTCCGCGATAGGGCCTGCCATCCTCGTAAGTTGGAAAATTGTAGCCCCATTGGGCGAGCAGATCGAGGTTCTCGACAGTCCGGTCAAGCACGCGCTCAATACGTTCCTGTTCCGCGAGGCCCTGCCCGAGCCGCACCCTTTGGGCAACGGTCGCGCTCCGCTCGGCGGTGCCGCGATGGGTGTATATCGTGGTGGTATTGCCTGCCGCCGTGGCGCCGCTGGTGCCGACATAACCCTTTTCGACAAGGACGACGCTCGCGCCCCTGGCAGCTGCATTCCAAGCGGCCCAGCACCCGGCTGGTCCCCCTCCGATCACAAGCACGTCCGCTGATATTTCTACTGTATCTATATTCATGGTCTCTCACATTCGCGAAAAACCTACAATTTATATAGACTTTATCAAGGAAGGTTTGATTGGCGTCAGGGAGGTGGGTTAAAATAGTTTTCCATAATGATAAAACGCGCCGCAAAGACTTAAAGGTCTGCGGCGCGAAACTGAAATATTAGGCAGCGGATCGTGGTCGTGTCGGGATTTGCCTTAAAGCACCATTCTCGGCATGCCCTCGGGTCTGAGATAGCGCCTCAGAGCCGCGATACGGAAGATGGCGTTCACGGCCCCATAACCCTTGTAGCCGCGCCGTTGCACGACCTCGAAGAAGAAGCCCTGATCGTCTGTCGGACTGTACAATTGAAAATATTCGCCGGTTTCATCGCGATCATAAAGAACATTGGCTGCTTTCAACTGGTCCGTAAAATCCGGATCGAGGCCAAGTCGTGCCTCAAGATCGTCATAGTAGTTGGGCGAAATTTCCAGCGTGTGAAAACCATTGGCTTTCAACGCGGCAGCGGTTGCAAAGATATCGTCGGTCGCGAAGGCCAGATGCTGAATGCCGGAACCAAAGGTTTCTGCAATGAAGCGGCCAGCCAGTGTACGCCGGTTTTCAGCGCCATTGAGCGTGATGCGCAGTGATCCGCTGTCATTTTCCACGACCTGACTGCGCACGACACCAGCCGGATCTACAATGTCGACCATAGGCGATTTTCGCGATTCCGTAAGCGACGTGTAGAACAGGAGCCAGGTCAGAAGTTCGTCGAACTTCATCGTCTGCGCGACATGGTCGATATGGGTGAGGCCCACGCCCTGAGAGTTGCCGGTCTCCGCGACAGGTTCGAACTCAATGTCGAAGATACGAGCAAGATCGGTCTTTTCATCAAGGAAATAAATAAGACCGCCCCCAACACCGCGTATTGCTGGCATGCCAATTTCGCCCGGATCGAGCGGCTGTTCGAATGGCTCTGCGCCCAAGGCAATCGCGCGTGCTTGCGCCGCCGCAGCATCATCGACAACGAGGCCCATGGCATAGGCCGTCGTGCCGTGAACAGCATAGGCCGAGCTTGCGAAGCCGCGTATATCAGTGTTGACGACCAGATTGATGTGGCCCTGACGATAGAGCACGACATCCTTGGAGCGATGCTTGCCCGCCAGCTGAAAACCAAGAGCGCCGAGCACCGATGCGAGTTTATCGGCGCTTTCGGCATGCGCGGTAAATTCGATGAACCCAACCCGATCCACTTTGGCTCTCGCGGGCATTTGGGTCACCGTAAGCCGGTTTTCCGGCTCCACACGGCGGACCTGATCGCCAAGATAGATCAGCGAGCGACGGCCATCGGCGGCGATAGACGCGGGCAACCCACCACGGAACTGATCGTTGAAAATCTCCAGCGAAAAATAGCCGTCATAACCGGTGGCGGCTACTGCGCGCATGAAATCGAGAACCGGCAGATCGCCCTCGCCCGGCATGTTGCGATAATGACGACTCCAGTAAAGCAGATCCATATCGATCAGCGGCGCGTCGGCCATCTGAACGATGAAGAGTTTTTCCTTTGGAATGGAGCGGATCGAATTCACGTCGATCTTGCGCGCAAGCGTATGAAAGCTGTCGAGGATCAGACCGACATTTGGATGATCTGCGCGACGCACAATCTCCCAGGCATCGCGATGATCATTAATGTGGCGACCCCAGGCGAGCGCCTCGTAACCCACGCGCAAATCGCGGCGGGCGGCACGTTCGCCAAGCTCGCGGAAATCATCGGCAGCGCGATCAATCCCGCCCATGGCCACCGGCGATACATTCGAGCACACCAGTACGAGGTCTGTAGCAAGTTCCTGCATAAGATCGAACTTGCGCTCGGCGCGGTCGAACGTACGGCTGCGCAATGGTTCAGGCATGCCTTCAAAATCGCGGAACGGCTGGAACAGAGTGATTTCCAGTCCCAGATCGCGTGCCATACGCCCCACCTGACGCGGACTTTCCTCAAAGGTGAGAAAGTCGTTCTCGAAAATCTCGACACCGTCGAAGCCAGCTTTGGCAATGGCTTCGAGTTTCTGTGGCAGATCACCACTGATCGAAACCGTTGCTATCGAAGTTTTCATGAGAGTCTCTCCCGGTCCGGTTTACCGTATATCCGCATTTAAAGGGTTGGTGCTGCTATCGGCGCTTTTGGATTATCAAGCTCGACATGTCCGCCAAGGAACAGCTGCCCCACGCGCGGATCAGCAAGAAGCTTTGCGGCTTCGTCGTGCATCCGCGTTTGCCCGAGCTCGAGAACCAGACCGTAATCCGACATGGCAAGTGCTGCCTTGGCGTTCTGCTCGACCATCAGGATGGTGACGCCCTGATCACGCAGGCGAATAAGTGTTTGAAACACCTCTTGAACGAGATTGGGTGACAGACCGATGGACGGCTCATCGATCAAAATGAGCTTCGGATCAAGCAAAAGAGCGCGGGCGACCTCCAACTGCTTCTGTTGGCCGCCTGACAGCTCGATTGCTTTGCGGTCGCGGAACTGTCGCAGCATAGGAAACTGGTCCATGACCTGTTCGATACGGGCGCGGACCTTGGCAGGATCGGGCGATGTGATGCCCCCAAGTTCAAGATTGTGGTAGACGGAAAGCTGCGGCACGACATTGCGCCCTTGCGGCACATAGGTCACGCCGTTGGCGATCATCTGGCGCGGCGTATTGCGGGTGACGTCTTTTCCGTCCAGCAGGATTTGCCCCGAATGGATGTTCAGGAGGCCAAAGATCGCCTTGAATACGGTCGATTTACCGGCTCCATTAGGCCCAATCACGGTCGTGATGGTGCCCTTTGGAATGGAGAAAGACACGCCGTTCAAAATGGTGATCTTGCCATAGCCGCCGTGAAGGTCTTTGAGTTCAAGCATATGTCATCCTCCCAGATAAGCGTCGATAACCATCTGGTTTGACCGGATTTCTTCGGGTTTGCCTTCAGCAATGATGCGGCCTTCCGCCAGCACAATAATCCGCGTGCAAAGGCTCATGACGAACTCCATATTGTGTTCGATGACCACGAAAGTCGTTCCATGTTCGGCATTATAGGCGACCAAACGATCTTTGAGATTGGCAAGCATCGTCAGATTGACGCCGCCGGCCGGTTCATCGAGCAGAACAAGACTGGGGCCTGCCATGAACGCCATCGCCGCATCGACCAGCTTTTGCTGGCCATAAGAAAGCGACCCTGCCAATTCATCACGCAGATGGTTGAGACGGAAGAACGAAATCATCTGTTCCGCTTCTTCGGTCAGTCCGGCATCGCCCGGTCCAAACAGCCGGGAAACCATGGTTCCCTTGTGTTCCTGACCTGCCAGAATGATGTTCTCAAGCACGGACATCTTCGGGAAGACGGAAAGCTGCTGGAAAGTGCGTCCGACGCCAAGCTTGCTGAGGTCGGATGCCCGCATGCCGGAAACGTTCTTGCCGTTGACCTGCACTTCACCGCCATTGGGCTGAAGCTGGCCAAGAATGCAGTTGAACAGAGTCGACTTGCCGGAACCGTTCGGCCCGATCAGCCCGAGTATCTCACCCTGATTGACGTCGAAGGACACATCGCGAACGGCGTGAATGCCGCCGAAACGCTTCTCGATATTGCGTACGGAAAGTACAGGACTGCTCATTTCAGCCGTGCTCCTTCGCTCATGTCACCGCGCACTTGGTGCTTCGGCCAGAATTTTTCGCGGAACTTGCCCCACACTCCGATCAAACCCGAAGGCACGAAGACCAGCATGACAATCACCAGTACGGAATAAATGATCAGATAGTAGCCTTCCGTGAAGCGAAGCACTTCCGGCAGCAGAATAACGACTGCGGCTCCGATGAAGGGGCCGAAGAAGAAGCCTGCACCACCCACAACGACCATCAGCAAAATGCGCAGTGAATGGACGAGACCAAAGGAACCCGGCTCGATAAACTGAACCAGCGGTGTGATCAGCGATCCGGCAAGCCCGCCATAGACCGAGCCGATGGCAAACGCCAGAAGCGTGATGCGGCGCGTGTCTACCCCCAGACTTTCAGCGCGGATCGGGTTCTCGCGCAGAGCTTTAAAGGCGCGTCCCCAAGGGGAACGCACAATGCCCCACATGATCAACGCGGCTATGATCGTCACGCCAAGCGTAAAATAGTAGAATGGCATCTGCTTGGTCGTTGCGAAAAGACCAAGATCAGGACGCGGCATGCCGACAAGACCGTAATTGCCGCCGGTCAACCATTCTTCGTTGCGCAACACCAGAAAGACCAGAGTGTTGAACGCAAGCGTCACAAAGGCCAGAAAGTGTCCTTTGACGCGCAGAGCTGGATATCCCAGCACAAGGCCGACAATGAAACACAGGACGAGGCCAATCGGCATTGCCAGAAACCAGTGCCATCCGGCCAGTGTCAGGAGCGCTGTCGTATAGGCGCCAATCGCCATGAAGGAAGCCTGCGCCAGTGAGATCTGACCTGCATAACCAAGCGTCAGGTTAAGCCCCATCGCGGCAATGGAGAAGATCAGCCAGGATGTCAGCACATAGATGATATAGTTGCCCTGCCCAATCGGTGCGAGCAATGATAAGAGCAACAATATGGCAATAGAAATATTGCGTTTATGCGCGGTCATCACACGGTCCTCCCCTCGGAAGTGCCCATGATGCCCTGTGGCCGCACG